>JAEEGJ010016766.1_pt1 | contig 16724 bp, 16 predicted proteins | sample 8958761 | NCBI WGS metagenome assembly JAEEGJ01 (sample SAMN16246546, study PRJNA631951) | gut metagenome | biome: gut microbiome; feature: rumen; material: RS-attached | host: Bos | place: Iran: Karaj | collected 2018-10 | reverse complement strand
AAGGAAATTCCGGATCAGGTCCGGAATGACTATGGCGGGGCCAGGAATGACGGCGGCTACAGCCGCTTCGTCGACAAGAGCCAGGACTACGGCCGGCTCTTCGAGGAGAAGACCCTCCCGCTGGGCCGCCTGCTCGTCCTGCAGGGCAAATACATCCTCACCCCGGCGGCCTCCGGCCTGATGATCGTCCACATCGGCCGCGCCCGCGAGCGCATCCTCTACGAGCAGACGCTCCGCGCCCTGGGGCAGAACGCGCACGTCACGCAAACCGCCCTCTTCCCCGTGCAGGTGCAGGTGGGCGCGCAGCAGCGCCTCCTCTTCGAGGACAACGCCGCGCTGCTCGCGCGGCTGGGCTTCGACATCGCTTCCTTCGGCACGGACACCGTGGTGGTGAACGGCGTGCCGGAAGGCTACAGCTGCGAACCCGGCAAGGTGGAGCAGCTTGTCAGCGACCTTGTGTACATTTTGTCAGAGGAGCGCGAGGCCCTGCCGGAAATGCTCCAGCAGCGTCTGGCGGAGAAATTCGCCACTCTGGGCGCCTCCCACGCCGATCCGCCGTCCTCCCCGCAGGACGCGCAGCGGCTCATTGACATGCTTTTTGCATGCGACAACGCCGAACTCACCCCGGGCGGGCGGCGCATCGTCAGCATCGTCCCCCTCGGGGACATAGACAAGATATTCTAGATGGCATACTATTACTACGGCAACGACGGCGGTCGCAGGGGGGGATTCCTCTCCTCGCTGCCTCCCGTGACCAAGAACCTGATCATCGTCAACGTGATCGTGTTCCTGGCCTCCCTCCTCAACGAGAACTTCATGATCGGGACCTTCGCCCTGTTCTACCCCACCTCCCAGTACTTCCACTGGTGGCAGGTAGTCACGCACATGTTCATGCACGGCGGGTTCTGGCACATCTTCTTCAACATGTACACGCTGCTGATCTTCGGCTGCGTGGTGGAACGCATCATCGGGAGCAAGAAGTTCCTGCTCTTCTACTTCGTCTGCGGCCTGGGCGCCGTGGCCCTGCACCTCGGGGTGGAATACCTCCAGATGCAGTCCTACATGCAAGGGGCCGCGCTGGGCAACGCCACCGCGATCCAGAACATCGCCCTGATCAAGAACACCCCGACCGTGGGCGCTTCCGGCGCCATCTACGGCGTGCTGATGGGCTACGCGATGCTCTTCCCGGAGTCCCGGATGACCCTGCTCTTCCCGCCCGTGACGCTCAGCGCCAAGTGGATGGTCGCGATCTTCGCCGCCATCGAGCTCTTCACCGGCGTGACCGGCCTGTCGGCCGGCATCGCGCATTTCGCCCACCTGGGCGGCATGCTCATCGGCTGGCTGATGATCCTGTCGTGGCGCAAGCGCGGCGTCCTTTTCGACCCTAACAGACTTTGATATGGACAGCACCCCCATTATCCAGGAAGCCGTCGAGATCCTACGCAAAGGCCGCGTGATCCTCTACCCCACCGACACCGTGTGGGGCATCGGCTGCGACGCCACCAACGAGGCCGCCGTGGCCCGCGTGTTCGAGATCAAGCGGCGCTCCGAGGCCAAGAGCCTCGTGCTGCTGGCCTGCGACCTGGACATGGTCGCGAAACATGTCAAGCAGATTCCCTCCATCGCCATCGACCTCGTGGAGGTCAACGACGCGCCGATGACCATCATCTACCCGGGCGCGCAGTACCTGGCGCCGAACGCGGTCGCCGAGGACGGTTCGGTGGGAATCCGCATCCCGCTGGTCCTGGAAGAAGATTCGGAAGATGAAGCGCCTGCGCGCAAAGGGGCGGCCCCGAAGGGCAACCTGACGGCCGGCGCCTTCTGCCGCGAGCTTGTGCGCCGCCTGCGCCGCCCACTCGTCAGCACCTCCGCCAACATCTCCGGCGAGCCCACGCCGGCCTCGTTCGCCGAGATTTCCGAAGAGATCAAGAGCGCCGTCGACTACGTCGTGCCGAAGCCCTTCGGCGCCGGCGCCTCCGGCCGCTCCTCGCAGATCATCAAGCTCGGCCTCGACGGCGAGGTCCAGATTCTGCGGCCGTAGGCAGAGGATTTTCAGGCGTTTACCTCTTTTTCCAAGTCCGGCATCAAGCGCCGGACTATTTTCTTGTCGTAGAAGAAGCGGCCGGCCACCACGCGGATGATCGTGTAGCCCGGAATGGCCGCCAGCATTCCGACGATACCGCCGAGGTGGCCGGCCATCAGCATCACGATGAAGATTTCCAACGGTGACGCCTGGATGCTGGTGGAGTAGATCAGGGGCTGTAGGACGAAGTTGTCGATAAGCTGCACGCCCAGCATGATGGCCAGCACGATGAGGGCAAAGATCCAGATGTTGACATCCAGGCCGACCCCGGCGCCATATTTGAGCACCAGGCAGAGCAGCACGCCCAGCACCTCCCCGATGATGGGGCCGACGTACGGGATGATGTTGAGGATGCCGGCGATGAATGCAATGCCCAGGGCGTAGTTCGCGCCGATGCGGGCGATCAGGCTCAGGCCCAGGAAGTTGAAGAATGCGACGCACAGCATTTCCAGCAGGAGTCCCACGAAGTAGCGGGAGAGCAGGCGCTCGATGTCTCCGATGGCGTCCGTCACCTTGCCCTCGATCGGGTCCGGGACCAGGGCGGCTACGATGCGGGAGAACAATTTGTCGTCCTTGACGAAGAAGAAGGAGATGAAAACCACCGCGAACAGGCCGACGGCCAGATTGACGACAGCGCCGGCCACGGAACCGAGCAGACCGGTGATAGAGAAACCGGACGTGGCGTTTTTCAGATAGTCGAGGATGACGCTGATGGCGTCGTAATCCGGTCCCAGGCTGGGGAACAGTCCCACCACCCAGCCGTTGACGGTATCGGATATGTCAGAGCCCGAGAGGTTCATGTCGTTGAACACGGCCGCCTCGCGGATGATGTTCACCACCACCGGGATCGCCTGCGTGACCACCAGCGACAGACCGGCTATGACAAAGAAGATGGACAGGATGGCCAGCAGCCAGTCGGGCGCACTCTTGCCCTTAACTTGCACCTTGCGCATCAGGCTCACGAGCGGACGGCTGACGAGCGACACCACGAAAGCCAGGATAATATACATCAGCACGCTGCGGAAATACCAGCACAGGGCGCCGGCTATCGCCAGAACCCCGATCAGGATGATATATCCGGACAGTCTTTCAACATTGCTTTGTTTCTCCATAGGTTAATAGTTTTATCAGAAGCAAATATAGCTTATTATTCCCGAATTCCCGCTTTCTCGCTCCCGATGCCGGCGCCCCGCCGGGAAGGTGTTGTCCCGAATTGGGATTTTTCCTATTTTTGTACTGCTATGGCGACGAAAGCGAAAACAGTCTTTTACTGCACCTCGTGCGGCAACGAAAGCCCCAAGTGGATGGGGCGCTGCCCCGCGTGTGGGGAGTGGAACACCATGAAGGAAGCCCCGGCGGAGCCGAAAAAGGGCGCAGCGTCGGGCGGCAGCCGCGGCAGCGTGGCGGCGCGCAACGAACGCCGGCCGCAGCGACTGCGCGAGATTGACTATTCGCAGGATGCACGCATTTCCCTTGGACTGGGAGAGGTGAACCGCATCCTCGGCGGCGGCATGGTGCCGGGATCGCTGGTGCTCATCGGCGGCGAGCCGGGTATCGGCAAGTCCACCCTCAGCTTGCAGATTCCGCTGTGCTGCCAGGATTTGCGCACACTCTACGTCACCGGTGAGGAGAGCGCCAGGCAGGTGGGCATGCGCGCCCGGCGCCTGGGCGGCGACGACAGCAACTGTTCCATCTTCTGCGAGACGCTGATCGACGCCGTGATCGAGCAGGCGCGCGAGATGATGCCCGACCTGATGATCGTGGACTCCGTGCAGACGATGTACACCGACTCCGTCGAATCGGCCCCCGGCTCCGTGAGCCAGATCAAGGAGGTGGCCGCCGCGCTGCTGCGCTTCGCCAAGGAGAGCGGCGTGCCGGTGATCCTGATCGGCCACATCACCAAGGACGGCTTCATCGCCGGACCGAAGATCCTCGAGCATATCGTGGACGTGGTCCTGCAGTTCGAAGGCGAGAACCGCGGCTCCTACCGCGTGCTGCGGAGCATCAAGAACCGCTTCGGCTCCACGTCCGAGCTGGCCGTCTTCGAGATGACGGGCACGGGACTGCGCGAGGTCGCCAACCCTTCTGAAATGTTAATCCCGATGCACGAGCAGGGCCTGAGCGGCACCGCCATCGCGGCGATGCTGGACGGCACGCGCCCGCTGCTCTTCGAGGTGCAGGCGCTGGTCAGCTCCGCCGTCTACGGCACGGCGCAGCGCTCCGCCACGGGCTTTGACGCCCGGCGCCTCAACATGCTCCTGGCGGTGCTGGAGAAGCGCGCCGGCTTCCACCTCAGCGCCAAGGACGTGTTCCTGAACATGGCCGGCGGCCTGAAGGTCAGCGACCCGGCGGTGGACCTCGCGGTCATCTGCGCCGTCCTGTCTTCGAACTTCGATTTCGCCATCCCGTCCGACGTCTGCTTCGCGGGCGAGGTGGGCCTGAGCGGCGAGATCCGCCCCGTCGGGCAGATCGACCGCCGCGTGCAGGAGGCCGCCCGGCTGGGCTTCAAGCGGATCTTCGTGTCCTCCTTCTCCAAGGTGGAGGTCAAGCCGGAGGGCATCCAGGTCGTGAAGGTCGCCGATGTGCCGGCGCTGGTGAAAACCTTATTCAAATAACAGATGGAAGTTTTCTTCTCCGATGATATCTGCAACGGGCGCGTCCGGCTGGACGCCGAGGAGTCAGGGCACTGCGTACGCGTGCTGCGGCACCGCCCGGGCGACGAGATTTCGGTGATTGACGGGCGCGGGACGCTGTACCGCTGTGCGCTGGAGATCGCCGATACCAAGGGCGCCGAGGCGCGCGTCCTCGAGGCGCAGCCCGGCTTCGGCGCGCATCCCTATCACCTGACCATGGCGGTCTGCCCGACCAAGAATATCGACCGCTACGAGTGGTTCGTGGAGAAATCTACGGAGATCGGAGTCGATGTGATCGCGCCGGTGATCGGCGAGCGCTCGGAGCGCAGGATCCTCAAGACCGAGCGGCTGAAGCGCCTCGCGCTCTCCGCCGCCAAGCAGTCGCTCAAGGCGGCCATCCCGACCGTCGCCGAGCCGCAGTCCGTGCGCGACTTCATCCTGGCCGCGCCGGCCGACGCGCTGAAGCTCATCTGCTACTGCTTCGACGACGTCGAACGGAAACAGATTCAGCAGCTGCTTCCGGCAAAAGAAATCTGTATTCTGATTGGCCCTGAGGGGGATTTCAGCCCCGAAGAGGCGGCCCTGGCGCGGGAGCGCGGCTGGATCCCGGTGTCGCTGGGCGAGAGCCGCCTGCGCACGGAGACGGCGGCTGTCGTCGCCGCCACCGCCGTCTATCTGAACAGCCGGTAGGCTGCCCCGAACTTGATCCAGATGCCCGGCTGGGGGATGTTTCCGTGATCGATATAACTGACATTCAGCATATTATCCGCTTCCAGCCAGACTGACCACTTCTTCTCATCCCAGGACACCTTGCCATCTAAGAGGCTGTAGGGCCGGTAGGGATGGATCTCGCCTGTCGTCGCGCCCGCCTGGTACAGTTCATAGCTGCCCACGCGGTCCTGCCAGCGCCAGGAAAGCTCGACGGAGAGCTTCTCGAACAGCTTCAGGTCGGCCTGCAGGACGATCTTGTTGCGCAGGTATTCCAGCGAGTAGTAGGACTGGATGCCCGGTTCGGCCTGCTTGTCCTGACCGATATGGGCATAGCTGGCCGACAGGCTCTTCAGCGGGAAACCGGCGCGGCCGAGCAGCACGTCCGGCTCAATCCGGGCCGTGATCTCGGCGCCGAGCGAGCGGATCCGCGCGTGGTTGACCGACTGCCAGGGCGCGTCGGGGATACCCGTCTCCCGGATCCAGTCGATCATGTCGCGCCCGTCCAGGTAGTACATGTTCCCGACAATCCGGACGCCCGGGGCGAGGAATTTGAGGCCGGCCTCGACGGACTGCATCTTCTCAGCGCGGAGATTCTTGTCCGCCCGGTATCCGCCGACCGAATAGTAGAGTTCCGTGAAGGACGGCATACGCAGGGAACTGTTGTAGGAAGCGTAGAGTTTCAGTTTCGGGAACAGACGGAAACTGACGTCGGCGCCCGGGTAGAGCCGGAAGCCCTCGTCGTTGCCGGTATTGCGCGCGAGGCTGGCCCCGCCCGAGAAGGAGAACCAGTCCCGGGTGAAGTTGTGCTCGACGAAAAAGCTGATGTCCGTGCGGTTCAGCCCGTTGCGGTAGCTGGCATCCCGGCCCCGGATCGGGATCTCCCGCTCCAGCGGCTCGCCAAGGTTGGTGCTGACGATGCCCTCGCCCCGGATTTCAGCGCCGAAGGCCGTCCGGCCCAGGACCGACTCCACCCAGGCGTCCAGGTTGAGGCCGAGCACGTCCGTGCGGTGGAAGTTGAAGGGATACAGGTCCGGCCGCGAGCGGAAGAGCTCGAAGCGGTCCTCACCGTGGTTCCAGTACAAGCGCGGCCGGAAGTGCAGCGCACCCCGGGATTCGCCCTGGAGCGCCACATAGATCTTGGCCGTGTGCTCAAACTGGTCGTCGAATTTCGGTGAATAGAAGGTCGCGGAGCCGAAATCGCGGACCGAGGTGCCCGCGAGATAGCCAACCGACCAGCCGGGCAGCTCCACGCCGCCCCGGTAGCAGGCCTGGACCGAGCGGAAGTCCATATTGAGTCCGCCCGCGCGGTTGCGGGTGTAGCCGTCGCTGCGGGTATAGCCCGCGGACAGGGTGCCCCGGACCCTGGCCGCCGCATGCGATGCGCTGACCGACAGGGAGGCCAGCCCGAACGACCCACCTTCCGCCCGCAGTTCCACGCCGTTGCGGGATGCCTTTTTCGTAACGATATTGATGGCGCCGAGCAGGGCGGACGTGCCGTAGGTGCGCGCCGCCGGACCCTCGAGGATCTCGATGCGCTCGATCTCAGACACACTCACCGGGAAATCCACGGAGTTGTGGCCGGTCTGCGGGTCGGAAATGCTCACCCCGTCCAGCAGGACGGCAATCTGCTCGCAGGTTCCGCCACGCAGGCTGATGTCGGTCTGGATCCCTTCGGGCCCCCGCTGACGAACGTCCACGCCCACGGCGAACTTGAGCAGATCGTTGATGTTGGAGGCCGGAATCGTGGAGATGGCCACGCTGTCCAGCACGGTCACGATGCGCACGCTCTCGCCCAGATAGGCGGGCAGGCGGCTGGTGGTGACGACGACGCCCTCGAGCAGCTCGAGGGCAGAATCCGGGTGCTCCTGCGCCCGGGCGGCCGTACCGGCGGCCGCAAGGAAGAGCAGGACCAGAGCGGTCCTGAATACAACTACTAACTTGTTTTTCATATGCTATCTGGGAAGTTCGAAGACTTCCATATCCTTCACTTCTCCGGATTCGATCCGGAAGCGCAGGGCGGTGCGGACCACCTGCCAGCCCTGCAGGCCGGCGGCGCCGGGGTTAATGTAGAGCATGTTGTGCGCATGGTCCTGCATCACCTTGAGGATGTGGGAGTGGCCACAGATGAAGACGTCGGGCTTGTAGCGGTCGATCAGGGCGGCGGCGCGCAGGTCGTAGTGGCCGGGCGAACCGCCGATGTGGGTCATCAGGACCTTGAGTCCCTGGACTTCGAGGTACTGGTGCTGGGGATAGCTGTAGCGGATGTCCTGCCCGTCACAGTTGCCGCACACCCCGACCAGCGGCTTGAACTCGGCGATCGATTCGGCGAAGGAGATGCCGCCGCCGAAGTCGCCGGCATGCCAGATGACGTCCACCGGCTCCAGGAATTTCCGGAAGCCGTCGGAGAAGACCCCGTGGGTGTCACTGATCAGGCCGACGTACATTATTTACCCGCCAGGCGCTTTTCCCAGGCCCAGGCGGCGGCGAGGGTCTCCTCGATGCTGCGCTCCGCCTTCCAGCCGAGTTCCTGCTCGGCGAGGGTCGGGTCGGCCCAGATGGCCACCACGTCGCCGGCGCGGCGCGGGGCGTATTTCCAGTTGAGCTTCACGTGGTTGACCTTCTCGAAAGCGTTGATCAGCTCGAGCACGGAGAGCGGCCGGCCGGTGCCGACGTTGAAGATCTCGTACTCCTGCTTCATCTTGTTCTCGCACATGCGGGTGACGGCGCAGACGTGCGCCTTCGCGAGGTCGACGATGTCGATGAAGTCGCGCTGGCAGGTCCCGTCGGGCGTCGGATAGTCGTTGCCGAACACCGACAGGCACTCACGCTTGCCGATGGCAGTCTGGGTGATAAACGGCACCAGGTTGTTGGGCACGCCGCGCGGCAGCTCGCCGATCAGCGCGGACGGGTGGGCGCCGATGGGATTGAAATAGCGCAGCGCGATGCCGCGGATGCCCGGATAGGCCTTCACGCTGTCGCGCAGGATGTCCTCGCACATCGTCTTGGTGTTGCCGTAAGGCGACTCCGCCGGCTGGCGCGGATTCTTCTCCGTCACGGGGAGCTGGTCCGTCTGGCCGTAGACCGTCGCGGACGAGGAGAAGAGCACGTTGCAGCCCTTCTGGCGCGCCACATCCAGGATATTGATGAAGGAAAGGAGGTTGTTGCGATAGTACTTGAGCGGCTCGGCGACCGACTCGCCCACCGCCTTGAAGGCGGCGAAATGGATGACCGCGTCGATGGGGTACTTCGTGAACAGATCCTCCACGGCGGACTTGTCACAGAAGTCCATCGGTATCAGCGGAAGCTCCTTGCCAAGGATGGCGCAGACGCCCTTGTAGTTGGTCTCATCGCAGTTGGAGAAATTGTCGGCGATGACGACGTCATAGCCTGCCTGGGTCAGCTCCACGGTCACGTGGCTGCCGATGAATCCGGCTCCGCCGGACACGAGAACGGTTTTCTTGCTCATATCGATTTTGGTTTTATTTCCAGTCTTTGTACGGGCACTTGATCAGCATCGAGTTGTAGTAGCGGCGGTCGCCCGTGACCTCCGCGCCCACCCAGGCGGGCCGCTCGAACGGCTCCTCCTCGGCTCCCAGCTCGACCTCGGCGACCACGAGACCCTCGTTGTCGCCATGGAACTCGTCCACCTCCCACACGTGCCCGTCGGCGGCGGGAACGAGCCAGCGTGTCTTGTCGATCACGCCCGGCTCGCACAGGGCGAGCAATTGTTCCGCTTCGTCCGCGGGGATCTCTTTCTCCCACTCGAAGCGCGTCAGGCCCCGGGCGGGGCCCTTGACGGTCAGGAACCCCTGTTCCCCGCGGACCCGGACGCGCACGGTGCGGCCCGGAGCGGAGCTCAGGAAGCCCTGGATAATACGACTGGCGCCGGAAGCCTCCTTGCGGAAGTCTCCGGCGACCAGGAATTTGCGTTCTATCTCCTGAAAGGCCATGCTACAGGCCGAGGAGGATGCCGAAGGTCAGGGTGCGGGCGTCGCTCAGGTCCGCGGGGAAGAGCGGCGTGAGGCCGTACTGCACGAACATACCGAGGTTGCCGTAGGAGAAACCGCCCTCCACCGTGGCGCGGAACGAGTTGAAGAGACCCTTCATCTGCGTCTTGCTCTTCGGTGCACGGTACTTGGCATAGCCGTTCACGAGGAACTCGACGCTGCCGCCGGCGTAGATCGTGGCCCTGCCGAAATTGAGGCTCAGGCGCATCGGAATACCGAAATAGGAAGCGTGGATCTTGGACTTGGCGCCGTTGTAGCCCGTGACGTTGATGGCCGCCGGGACGAAGCTGTTGCCCGCCTGGACCATCGTGGTGTAGGAATCCCTGAAGGTGAAGTCCATGAAGGTCCAGCGCGCGCCCAGGTTGACACCGAAGGCGCCGTAGCGGATGTCCATGCCCAAAATCTGCAGGCCGTAGACGAAGTTCTTGCCCGTGTCGAAGTTCAGGAAGTTCGACATGGAACCCGTCGACCAGGTGCCTTTGTAGTTGATGTTGGTGAGGGTCGTCCAGCCGAAATACATCGGGAAGGCGAAAGTCAGGTTGGTCTCCACGCGGGTGCGACCTTTCGAAAGTTCAATCTTGTTGAAATTGTCCCACTCCTCGAGATCGATCTCGCGGTCCTGGGCAAAAGCGGCGCAGGAAAGGGTGAGCGCCGCGATGGCTAGAATCAATTTTTTCATAATGCAAATTTAGCAATTATTTAGAATTGCAAGTCCTGTCCGCGGTAGAAGTCCAGCAGTTTGGTCTGGTAGAGGCACTGGAAGCGGGCCTGGATGTGCTCTGACTCGGCGCGCAGCCAGCTGTTGCGGGCGTCGTTGTAGTCGGTCACACCGGCCTTGCCCACTTTGTATTTCTCCTCCGTCAGCTCGTAGTGCTGGAGCGCGCTGGCGGCCGACTCGCGGCTCCCTTCGTACCGGGCCTGGGACGTCACGGCGTTATAATAGGCCTGCTGGATTTCCTTATACAGCGCCTTCTTGACGCTCTCCAGCTGGATCTGCTGGCCCTTGTAGCTGAGCTGGGCCGTACGGACGCGGTTGCGGGTGGAGAAACCCTGGAAGATGGGGATGTTGAGCGACAGGCCGACGAACTGGCTGAAATTGTTCTTGATCTGCTCGCCGAACGGGAGCGCCGGCATCTTGGAATTCGTATAGTAATTGGTCCCGAGACCGCCGCTGAGCGACAGCGAAGGCAGGTAGGCGCCCTTGGCTCGGGCGATGCTCAGTTCGGCGGCGTCCACGTTGAGCTTCGCGGCCTCGATGGCGGGCTTGACGGCAACGGCCTCGTCATAGATGGCCTCCGGGCGCATCAGCAGCGCCTTCGAGGGGTCACCCACCTCGGGCGTGACGATGGAGAAGCCCTCCGGCGAAGGGAGCTCCAGCAGCTGCGTCAGTTCCAGCAGGGAGATCTGCAGATTGCCTTCGGCCTGGATCTCGGACTGGCGGCTCTGCGCCAGGGTGGCCTGCTGCGCGGACACTTCCGCGTCGCTGACCTTGCCGGCGCGCAGACGCTCCTGCACCTGCTCCAGCAGCTGCGCATCATGCTCCGCCTGCTCGTGGGCCACGCGCAGCAACTCCTGGTTGTAGAGAATCTGCACATAAGCCTGCGCCACGGCCACGCGGATGTCGTCGCGGGCTTTCTCCAGGTCCGCCGTCGCCGCAGCAAGGTTCAATTTACTGAGCTTGATGCCGTTGTTGATATCGAAGCCCTGGAAGACGGGCATGCTTCCGCCCAGCTGGAAGGAGGTCGAAGTCGTATTGGAATTGGAGTAGGTATTGTCTGCCGTGAGGCCGCGGCCGAAGGAGAAGTTCTCCGACGCGGAGGCGTTCACGGTCGGCAGACGGCGGCCCTGCGCCGTGCTGAGTTCCACTTCCTGCTGCTCCACTTTGAGGGCGCTCTGCTGCACGGTCAGGTTGTGCTCCAGCGCATAGTTGATGCAGTCCGTAAGACTCCACTGGGCCTGCTGCGCCCGGGCGGCGCCGCCTGAGAGCAGCAGGGCGGCCGCCAGAAGGATGCTCTTAGTTCTCATTTTCTTCGGATTTGATGATTCTCGGGCCACGAACCTTGTCGCCCTGGTTCAGGCCGCTCTTGATTTCGATGTCCACGCCGTCGCTCAGGCCGGTCTGGACCTGCACGCGGTCGTAGCCGCCCTCGGCGTTCTTGCGATAGACGAAGGTGTCGTCCCCGTCGAATTCCAGCGCGCTCTCCGGAATGGTCAGCACCTGGCTGGCCGTCTCCAGCACAATCTCCGCATTGGCGCTGTAGCCGGAGCGGATCGTGTGGCCGGAACCCGGCTTCAGGGCCGCCTTGATCTCGAACTGGTTGGCGCCGTTGTTCTCGACCGCCTTCGGCGAGATGTACTCCAGGGCCGCCTCGGAGCTGTAGTCGGGCAGGGCGCCGATGCTGATGACCATCGGCATGCCCTCCACGAGCGAGCCCACCTCGGTCTCGTCGATGTTGCCGTCGAAGATGAGGTCGGCCATGTTGGCCACGGTGGCCACGGTCGTACCGTCGTTCATCGTATTGGCCTGGATCACGGAGTTACCGACCTTGACCGGGATGTCGAGGATGAGGCCCGTGATGGTGGAGCGGACCAGGGTCGAGCTCCCGGTGGTGTTGCGCGAGGACACGCCGTCGCGGATCACCTCCAGGGATTCCTGGGCGGCCGCCTGCTCCTCGACGGCCTGGTTGTAGGCCTGGAGGACCTGGTCGTACTCCTCGTCGCTGACGAGTTTCTTGTCATAGAGGGCTTTCTCGCGGTCGTAGTTGGTCTTGGCCTGCTTGACGTTGATCTCCGCCAGGCGCACGCGGGACTGGGCGGAGCTCAGGGAGTTCATGTCCGGAATCACGCGGAGCTTGGCGATCACCTCACCCTCCTTGACCTGCTGGCCGGCCTCCTTGTAGAGCTCGGCGATGATGCCGTTGATCTGCGGCTTGACGTTGACTTCGTTGCGCGGCTCGACCTTGCCGGTCACGACGGTCGTCCGGTGAATGTCGCCGAGCACGGCCTCCAGCTCCTGGTACTCGATCTTGTCGGGCCGGGAGTTCTTGAACAGGAAGGTGAAGGTCCCGATGAAGATCAGGCCGATCAGCACGAAAATGATGTACTTGACAATGCGTTTCATATCCTTGGTTTTTTATTTATTATTCGTCTCTCATCGCATCCACCGGTTTGATGGCCATCGCGCGGGATGCCGGCGCCAGGCCCGCGACCACCCCCAGGGCGGTCAGCAGCAGGGCAGCCACGATGGCCGTCCAGAAGCTTATCTGATAGCCTCCCGTGTTGCCGGAGGCGAGGGATATCGTCTCGACCAGACGCAGCAGCTGCACGGCAATCACGATGCCGAACGATCCGGCCACGAGCGTCAGGGAGATGCTCTCGAGGATGATCTGGGAGAGGATGTCGCGCGGCGTGGCACCGATGGCGCGGCGGATGCCGATTTCGGTGGTGCGCTCCTTGACCGTGACCATCATGATGTTGCTGACGCCGATCACGCCCGCGAGAATGGTGCCCAGACCGATCAGCATGATCAGGAAGTTCACGCCCGTGAACAGGTTGTCCACCAGGGCGAACATCTGTTCGGTGTTGATGATGAAGAGCGCTTCCTTGTCCTTCGGGTTGAACTGGTGCTGGCGGGCCAGGATTTCCCGCATGCGGGACTCCTCGTCGGACATGCGCACGCCGGACTTGCCCGTCATGCAGATCAGGTCCACCACCTTGCCGCGGTTGTAGATCTTCTGCGCTACCGGAAGCGGGACGCTGACGGTCTGGTCCGCACGGCCGTTGATGCTGATGTTGCCGCTGTTGTAGTCCACACCCACGATCTGGTAGAACACCGGACCGACCTGGATGAACTCCCCGCAGGGGTCCCCGCCGTCGGGGAAGAGGTCATTGTAGATGCGCTTGCCGATCACGCAGACCTTGCGCTCCTGCAGGATGTCCGCCTCATTGAGGTAGCGGCCGTATTTGATCTTGGGCTCTTCGATCTTGCAGTAGTCCGCCAGCACCCCCTTGACGCTGCCGCTGGCCGTGTAAGTGCCGCGGATGACGCTCCCGCCCCAGGAGGCGATGGTCGGCGTGACCGTTTCCATGTTCGGCATCATCTGCCGCAGGCGCTCCACGTCCGTATAGGTCAAATTCCAGTAGCGGCCTTCCTTGAAACCCTTGTAGGGTTCGCTGGTCTGCGAAGAGACCAGGATGCAGGTATTCGTGGCGAAGCCTTCGAAGTTGGACTCGATCGACTTCTTGAGTCCTTCTCCGCCGCCCATCATGAAGAGGAGCATGAACACGCCCCAGAACACACCAAAGCCGGTGAGCAGACTTCTGCTCTTGTTGCGGACCAGCGAATCCGCAATCTCCCGGAAACTGTCTACATCGAATCTCATTCTGCGCGGAGGGCTTCAATAGGTCTGACACGGGAGGCCTTGCGGGCCGGGAACAAACCGGCCAGGGAGCCGGCGATGATGAGTACGAGCGTGGCCTCGAGAGCCACGTCCAGGCCCACGGTCGGGTTGACGAACATGGCAATCTGCTCGTCCATGATAGACACGGAGGACTGGCCCACCGTCTTGTCCAGGACCATGCAGGCGAGCATGCCGAGCAGCATCCCGACGTAGCCGAAGAAGGCCGTAATGGTGACGCTCTCCGCCAGGATCAGTTTCATGATGCCCCAGGGGCTCGCGCCGATGGCCTTGCGGATGCCGAATTCGTGCGTGCGCTCCTTGACGGTGATGAGCATGATGTTGGACACGCCAACGATGCCGCCCAGCAGCGTCAGCAGGCCGATGACCCAGAGCGCCGTGCTGAGGAGGTTGCGGCCCCTGTTCATCTGGAGGTTCTGCGTGAAGCGGTTCCAGATCCACAGGGCGCGCCGGTCGTCCGGAGCGGCGCGGTGACGCACGTTCATCGTGGCGCGGAACTGCTCCTCGAAGGCTTCATTCTCCGCTTCGGAGTCCAGTCCGTGGAAGGTGAAGGTGATGTCATCGATCTCCTGACCCTTCCCGTAGATGGTCCGGATGGTCGTGTAAGGCGCATAGACGGTATTGCTGTTGGATTCTTGGTTGGACTTGGCGATGCCCACGACCCGGTAGGAGAAGTCACCGATGCGCACGTACTTGCCGAGCATGTCCTGGACGTTGACCTGCTTGCCGGATCTGACACTCGGCGCCACGCCGGGGAATCTGGCGCCCGAGTCGCGGACCTCGTTGCCCAGCAGGGTCTCCGCCCGGTCTTCCGGCAGGACGACCACCTTGCGGCTGTCCTTGATATCTTTGTCGTTCAGGAAGCGGCCATAGAGGATCTCGATCTTGTCCATCTCCTGGCGGGCGGGGAAGTTGCCCTCGATGCTGCCGGAAAAGTGTTTCCTGCCGTAGCTGACCGTGGCGCTCGTGCTCACGGAGGAAATGACCTGGTCCACATGGTTCGCGAAGACCTCGCTGCCGGTCAGCGCCACGTCGCGCTCGTCCAGCCAGATGCGGCGGCCTTCCTTGAGGCCGTCATAGGGTTTGGACGTGCGGCCGCCGCCCACCTGCATGGTGTTGGTGGCGATATCCTCGCCGCCCCGCATGAAGGCGTTCATCAGGCCGTTGCCGGCGCCCAGCAGCACGATGAGCATGAAGATGCCCCACGACACCGCGAAGCCGGTGAGGCAGGTACGCAGCTTGTTGCGCCGGATGCTTTCCCAGATTTCGGTAAGGACGTCTCTCATTTCATGATGGTGCTGGTGCCGAACACCGACGCGCGATGCTCGCGGTTGTCTTCGATCTGCCCGATGATGCCGTCTTTGATGTGGACGATCTTGTCGGTGCAGTTGGCCACGCCGCTTTCGTGCGTGACCACGATGATGGTCACCCCCGCTTCGCGGTTCAGCTGGCCGAGCAGCTGCATCACCTCCTCGGAGGTCTTGGAGTCGAGCGCGCCCGTGGGCTCGTCGGCCAGGATGATCTTGGGATCGGTGATCAGGGCGCGGGCGATGGCGACGCGTTGTTTCTGGCCGCCGGACATCTCGTTCGGGTAGTGCTTCGCCCAGTCGGCAAGGCCCAGGCGGTCGAGGTATTCCATCGCCATCTGGTGGCGCTTGGCGCGGGGGACGCCCTGGTAGAACAGGGGCAGCTCCACGTTCTCGACGGCGGTCTTGAAGCCGATCAGGTTGAAGGACTGGAAGATGAAGCCGATCATATGGTTGCGGTAGTCCGCGGCCTGACGCTCGGTCAGGCCCTTGATCAGGCGGCCGTCGATGTAGTATTCGCCCATGTCGTAGTTGTCCAGGATGCCCAGGATGTTGAGCAGCGTGGACTTGCCGGAACCGGAGGCGCCCATGATCGAAACGAATTCACCCTTTTCAATACCCAGGTTGATTCCTTTCAGTACGTGCAGCGGCTGGCCGTTGTTGTATGTCTTGTTGACGTTCTTGAGTTCGATGAGCATATAGTGTCTTATTGAACTATTACACTGCAAAGGTACATATCTTTTTTTATTTTGCAATACAGCTGCAAATTTTTTCATCTCTCCCGGCCGCCTTTCCCCTCCTCAGCGGCAATTTATTTTTCGTTCGGTAGCGCGAAAAACCAAATTGCCGCTTCGTTGCAACGCCCGCGCACGGGCGGCCTGGTTTTGCAAAGATAATAAATAATTATTGTCTTGCAATAATTTTATATCGTTTTGATGAATTTCTATGCTCGCGCTTCTTTCTCTCTCCTTATATTAGACGTACAACCCTGCCAAAAGGTTAAAAAAAAGACAGCCTCTTTCGAAGCTGTCTTCATGCTTATTCGTAGAGTCGCTCGACCTGTTTGGTGAGCTGGCGCCATTAGATCTTGTCGCGGATCAGGAGGTAGTACACCAGGAAGCCCACCCAGCTGAAGGCGACGACGGCAATGGCGAGGAGCACCTTGAAGAGGGGCTCGAGCTTGTTGTGCTTGAAGATGTCGAGCACGCACCAGATGGCGGCGACGATGCCGAGGATGTAAACGATAGTTGCAATCATAATGTTGTATTAATTAAGGGTTATCATGTCTTGAGAATTCGCAGCCGCACCAGTTCTGGTTGTAGAAGCCCTGCTCCCGGATCACCTCGTTCCTCCGCTCCTGCAGGCCGCCTTTTCTCCAGTTCTGCGGCCACCATTGTATCTTTTTACAACTCTGTTTTCCGGCTTCATCCACCTGCTCCAAATCTTTCCAACGGGAGGAAGCGAGGGTGGTGGCGACGACGGGGAGGCCGCGCTGGGCGGCGTAGCGGGCAGCGCGGTCGAGCCGGAAGCGGAAGCAGGCCGCGCAGCGGGCGCCGCGCTCCGGC
>JAEEGJ010016765.1_pt1 | contig 16725 bp, 14 predicted proteins | sample 8958761 | NCBI WGS metagenome assembly JAEEGJ01 (sample SAMN16246546, study PRJNA631951) | gut metagenome | biome: gut microbiome; feature: rumen; material: RS-attached | host: Bos | place: Iran: Karaj | collected 2018-10 | reverse complement strand
TGAGATCATACAGATCGGAAGCCGTTCAGACATTCCGAGCTTTCTTTTTGATGCACTGCTGATCACGATAGTCATCCTGAACATACTGTCCCTAATACTCGAATCATTCGAACAGCTCTCGTTCATGGCCGGTGTGTTCAATGTCATTGATATCGTGAGCATTGTTTTCTTTATGATCGAATATATCTTAAGGATCGTTACTGCCGAATATCTGTATCCCAATGCGAAAAGGGGCATCGCAGTCTGGAATTTCGTATCATCTCTTGACGGAGTGATCGAGCTTCTTACGATACTGCCCTTCTACTATCTGTCCGGCTTCGTCGTATTCAGGCTTCTCAGAGTCGCCAGGATCCTCAGACTGTTCAAGATCAATTCGACCTACGATTCATTCCATGTCATTCTTTCCGTATTCAAGGACAAGATGAGCCAGATCATGTCATCCGTACTTATCATCCTGATCCTTATGCTCTCTTCAAGCTTATGCATGTATTCCGTAGAGCATGAGGTTCAGCCCGATGCATTCCCTAATGCGCTGTCAGGCCTCTGGTGGGCGGCAACGACGATCTTTACCGTAGGATACGGTGATGTCTTTCCCGTCACTGTTATGGGAAAGACCATCGGTGTCTTTATCGACTTCCTCGCAATGGCTGTCGTGGCGATACCTACCGGCATCATTTCCGCAGGCTTCGTAGAAAAGTACACCGCCATCAGAAGGAACCAGACCAGCGGAGACGAAAGAGCCGGACTCATTACCATCACGGTCGGTCCGGAAACTCCCTACGTCAACAAGAACATAGGATATGTGGAAGATAAAGAAAGCACCGACATCCTCGTACTGATACGAGACGGTGTCAATGCTGTTCCCACAAGAAATATTATATTAAAATCCGGAGACATCCTGGTCTGCAGAAGAACCAGCTGATCTATTTCAGATCCTTTGAAAGGAATAACAGAAGGTCATCGTCGTTAACACAGGGGGCATATTGGTCCAGGTTCTTATTCTGATACCATACACCGCTTCCGTCGGGGATGTACCCTCTCTTTACATATATCCTCTGTGCAGGTCCGTAGCCGTTATGAAGGCCAACTGCAAGGAATACCTTATCCGATATCTTCGCCGCTTCACTTTCTGCGGCATCAAGTAATCTGCTTCCGATTCCCTTTTTGTGAATATCAAAGAATACCGTTAGGTCCACTATCTCAGGGATATCCATTCCTCCCCAGGGGCCTTCCGTGGGATGCAGCACAAGAGTGCACTGTCCCTTGACCGCACCCTCATACTCGGCGATGAAAACAAGCCTGGCGCCGGCTTCCTGATCTTTATAATAATTCTCATAAGTCTCTATCTGCGGATGCCATCCGTAGGAAAGATATGTATCATACAGCACCTTGGCATCCTCAGCGACCATGCTGCGGATCTTAACAGTGCCGTCGTCGTAATAAGTTTTCATTAATGATCTCCTTACCGAATTCACACGTTTACTATATGAGAATAAATGTAACATCTTATGAGTTCAAGTATATTGTAGGTATAAACCATCATGCGGATGAAGGGTGAGGCGGAAAAAGAAAAAGGTCCCGGGGATTTATCCCGAGGACCTTTTTGGGAAATGCGGATGAAGGGACTCGAATTTTTTCAGAATCTCACAAACCAAGTAAGAAAGGAGGTTCTGACACCGTCCCCCGAAAGGGAACCCCTTTAAAATCTGTTCGAAGAAGGTCAATCTGTTTCTGTTTCTTGTAATAGTCCACTGCTCGTTAAATAGCCATTAACGTTACCGAAATTGTCAAAAGCGCAAAAGTGGTAACGTTAACTTGAGTTTCTACTAACATAAATGAATGCCTTTCTTTCCATCATTGTGTTTCGAACCTCAACTTCTTTTCAGCAAATCAATGAAGTCTGCCATATCCATCTCCCCAATTTCCTGTTTATCCTGTTCAGCGTCACGCTGTCTGACAGAGACAAGACGGTTATCCTTTTCTTTTTCCCCGACAATTATCATGTAAGGAACCTTCTGCATTCTTGCTTCGCGAATCTTAAAGCCAAGCTTTTCATCACGATCGTCTAGTTCTGCACGTATTCCCTCTTCATAGAGCTTTGCCATGATTTCTTTTGCATAATCAAGGTATTTATCAGATACTGGCAACACCTTAACCTGCACAGGTGAAAGCCAGACAGGAAATTTACCGGCATAGTGTTCTATCAATATACCCATGAAACGATCTATTGAGCCAAATACAACTCTATGAAGCATGATTGGGCGATGCTCCTTACCATCTTCGCCTATGTACTCAAGATCAAATCTCTGCGGAAGCTGTAAATCAAGCTGTATTGTTCCGCACTGCCATGTTCTTCCAATAGAATCCTTCACATGGAAATCAATCTTAGGCCCGTAGAATGCGCCATCACCTTCATTTATCTTATATGGTTTTCCCATTCCCTCTACTGCTGCCTTAAGTGACTCTGTTGCCAACTGCCAGTCTTCATCACTTCCGATGGAGTTCTCTGGTCTTGTAGAAAGCTCTATCTCATATGGAAAACCGAACTTAGAATAAACTTCATCTATAAGCCTCATTACACCCTGAATCTCAGAAAGAACCTGGTCTTCGCGTATAAAGATATGTGCATCATCCTGTGTAAAGCATCTTGCGCGCATGAGTCCATGCAGTGTCCCGGACTTCTCTGCTCTGTGGACAATTCCAAGTTCTCCGCATCTGATTGGAAACTCCCTGTATGAATGAGGCTTAGACTTATAGACCAGCATTCCTCCCGGGCAGTTCATCGGCTTAATGGCATAATCCATATCATCCACGCTTGTTACATACATGTTATCTCTGTAATGATCCCAATGGCCTGACTTTTCCCAAAGCGCCTTTGTCAGCATTATAGGTGTGGATATTTCCTGATATCCCTCGCGAACATGTATTTTTCTCCAATAGTCAATCAGAAGATTTTTAAATACAAGTCCCTTGGGGAAGTAGAAGGGAAGTCCTGGCCCTTCATCCATCAGCGCAAACAGTTCAAGTTCTTTCCCCAGCGCTCTGTGATCTCTTGCCTTAGCCTCTTCAAGCTGATGAAGATGATCATCCATCAAAGATGCCTTAGGAAAAGAGATTCCGTAAATTCTTGTAAGCATCTTATTGTGCTCATCTCCTCGCCAGTATGCCCCTGCTACCGATAGAAGCTTAACCGCCTTAATGTGACTTACATTGACGATATGTGGACCTGCACAGAATTCCGCATAATCTCCCTGTTTGTAAAAAGAAATCACTTCACCTTCAGGAAGTTCTCTTATCATCTCAAGTTTGAATGGTTCGTCCGCCTTTTCCATATATGAGATGGCATCCTTCTTTGACATCTCATATACCTGTAGCGATAAGGATTCCTTGATAATCCTTCGCATTTCATCTTCTATTGCGCCCAGGTTATCTTCATTAAAAGAAAAACCAAAATCAAAATCATAGTAGAAACCATTTTCAATTGCAGGTCCTATGGCACACTTTGCCTGCGGATAAAGACGCTTTACAGCCTGTGCCAGGACATGAGCACTTGTATGCCAAAAAGCTTTCTTTCCATCATTGTCATCAAAAGACACCTCCATCACCTGACCATCTCTTTGTAATACTTTCATAATGTGTTGCTCCTTTCTAGAATAGATTATTAGTATCTGCAACAACATAAGAAATAGTGTTTTTCAAACTAAAAAAGCACCCAAAAGATCCATTGATCTTAAGGGTGCATGATGCACGGTTCCACCTTAACTTTTCACTTCAGATTCTAACAAATCCTATCCTTTGACGCAGGCATACGGTAACGCTTACTGATGTTCAGCATTACAGCTCAGGAATGGTTTTCGTCTGTTATCCTCATAAATGACTTCCACCAAATGTCATTCTCTCTGGATGATTCATCGCAAACTACTCTTTCCGTCAACGCTTTTCTTATGTTATTGAAACGATTCTATCAAAAGTCATCTGATAATGTCAACATACGTTTTTACCAACCTGTCATTTTATTGATATTGTCCACCAGGAAGAGTATATCCCTTCCAATCATTCTTTACTCTATTCTGAAGCAGCACCTTGTCCCCGGCTGTAATAAGGCAAAGTACCGTCAATTCTACGTTTTCTGTTTTATTCATATTCTCTTTATCATCCTGTATGCTAAAATTACTACATATTATTACTATCTTCACAGTCTCAATGATAACACAAAAAAGCTGTAAACACAGATAAAATCTATGCTTACAGCTTTTTTAATTACTGCCAGCGACCGGGATCGAACTTTTGTAACATCTCAGAACCCGCATGGAAAGAAGCCTTGCGGACTCACCTTCTTTTTTGGTCCATTTTCTGACCCACTTTCGTATGATAAAGGATATTCATATTTATTGAATAACAAACAATATTTACAGCAGCGATATCAATCTTTAAAACATATCTGTATCTTTGATTATCCAAAAGTAAGCTCCAATAGTTCAAGCGCTGCTTCTTTACTCTTAACTCGAATCAGATTGTCATCAGGCTTAGCTCTGGATAGTAGATTCATACTTCCATACCACACAATCTCATTGTCAATAATTGCATAGTGTTCATGCATGTGATCCTGTATTCTGACGTTTACTCCGTTGTCCTTTAATAACTGCACAATGCCTTTGGTATCTTTAATCCTTTCCTCCGGATATCCTTCTGGGTTAAGGGTGACAACAGTTATTCTGATCCCATCTTCCTGTTTTTTCTTTACAAGCCTAATAAAAGATTCAACTTTAGAATGATTTAAGCCTGGACTTGAAATAACAATTTCCTTATTTGCTTCCAAAAGATCCTTCTCATAAACACTTTCATATGAATCCATGTCAAAGATAGAATTTGCATCCTGCTTGTCTATAATCGCATTATTCCAAATTTCATACCCTATCTTCTTATAAGCTCTAAGGCGCTTGTGGTACATTTTTTCAAGAACTCGGATATGCGAATCTACGTAATCATATATTATTACTTCCGTCTTTGTCTTATAATCTCTATGTAACCTCCCGGCAAATTGCTCAATATTGCCTTCAGCTGCTGCAGGCATTGCCAGCATCAATGTATCAAGTCTTGGAAAATTAAACCCTTCACCAACATATTTATCAATTGCCACGAGTATTACAGATTCATCATCAGAAGCAGCTCGCATCTGCAATCTCATTTCATCTTTAGCTTTTCTACTTCCTCCGCCTTGCAGAAGGTATACATGATCTGCTTTTCCCTGCAATCTCTGATAAATCAGCTCCGCATGTTCTTTGTATTTGGTTAATACCAGCGGAGTTCTACCATCCTTAATACAGTCTTCCACATCAGATATTATCTGATCATTCCTAGAATCACACTCAATTACAGCCCGGTTTGCGTCTGTTATCTTCAGATCTGTAGAACTTACAAGCCTCGTAAATCGAGGATATACAAAATGCGCTATGCCTTGTTTCTGCGCTCTCTCTTTAGCAGTATATCTGAACCGAATAGGTCCAAACTGCATAAACACTTTCTTTTCAAGTCCATCTTCCCGTTTAGGAGTAGCTGTTAATCCATATACATACTTTGCTTTTGCTGCCCCAATTACATCTTCAACCGTCTGCGCTGCTCCATGATGGCACTCATCCATAATTACCATTCCGTAGTTTTCGATAATTGGATTGATTTCATCACCCTTTCCAAGAGAAGAAAAAATAGCAACATCAACTATTCCAGTCATCGAGTCATGCCCGGCATACAGTTTTCCGATCAAGTTTTTTCTCTTTTTAATTCTTCCTGTTTTTGTTTTATATTCAGGTAATTCAGCTTTAATATCTAAGAATCTGCTTAAATCTTCAATCCAGTTCTTCTGAATTTCTGTGTTATGAACAAGAATTAGTGTATTCACCTTTCTTTGGGCAATTAAATATGCACCTACAACCGTTTTCCCAAAAGATGTCGTGGCTGCTAGTACACCGTTGTCGTGCTCCAAAATTGCTTGTGCACCTCTCATCTGTTCCTCATATAAAGCACCATTGAAAGAAACATCTAAAGGAGTTCCCTTACATCTGTTATCAGTAAGAGAAAATGGAATTCCAGATGCATTTAATTTTTCAATTAGTGAATCTAAAAGAGCTCTCGGAATACAAATATAATCTCCATCATCATAACCACAAGAAATGATTCTAGACATACCTTGCGTTGAAAAGCCCATACCTGCAGTCTTATAGAACTCCGAATTGCTAAATGCAGCCATTCTCCTTATAGCATTCTGCATTTTATATTGCATTCCTTTTGAATTAATGTATATCTTATCAGAAATGATGATTTCTACTACGGAAGGTGCATCTTCCTTACAAAAAGAAAGTTTCACTTTTTCCCAAGGCTTCTGTTTTCTCGCCATGGTATCATCTGCATCTTCATCAAAATCATTACATAGGCCCCCTAATAAGCCATCTGCTCCCCAGGCCTTTATCTTTTCTTCAACAATCTCTTTAGAGATTCTTTTAACATTCTTGAGGCACTCCCATTGATCAGGATATGCATTCCAGTTTTCATCTATGAAAGCACTATTCCCAGCCTGTAAAGCCAGTCCCTGTAATGGCAGCGCTATCAGATTTCCTAATCCAGATCTCCCAGTCTTTGCATTAATCGGAATATGGTCCTGAGCTGGGAGCATTCTGTCGTAATATGTGAATTTTTTCATATTAACAGATTCGGCACCTTTGGTTAGCAAAGCTGTTCCAAATCTTCTTGCTGTAGATGCCAATATCGGCTTTTCAAAGAATATCCAAAAATGGGCTCCCTTGCCAGATCTTGAGCGCTCAACTAAAATCGGCACGTCATTGTCTTCACATATCTTCCTAAATGTGTTTACTTCAATCATCCATTCAGAATCAGGATTTGCCCAATCATCACCACAAACATCATCATTATGACAATCAAAGTCAAACACAAGAAAGTTTATAGTTTCATCAAGAAGTAGCGGGTATACCCCTAATACATCCGAAGCATCTTCCTTCTTTCCTCTCAGATGCTCATAAACCACTTCATCCGTCAATTCCTTATAATTCGGATTTCTACATTCACCACAAGAAAACTTGGGATTATTTCTCTTTGGACACAATCCATCTTTCCAAAAATACCAACACTGAGTATAGTAGCTGTGCTTTCCGGTTTTCTTATTAACCTTTCCATAACGCAGACTATAAACATCGTTTCGTCCGTTAAACAAGTTGCGGAAGAATTTTATTCGATGCTTGGTTATTTCCAAAGGTCTGACTCTGGCACCTTGATTATCTTCAAATAGAATGTTCTTGTCAGGAGATAGATCTTCAATATTCTTTGCTTCTTTTCTATAAGTAATACCAACCTCATCGAGCAAACTATGCAAATAACCTATCTCTTTTTCAAGTTGATTGATTCGTGAAATATATTGATCTTCGTTCATATACGTTATCTCTTCAAATATCCTTCCATTTGTCAAAAATGGGTACGGCATAAGCCATACCCACAAAATATCATTTTAATTTCTTTTGCCATTCATCAGCGACCCTAATGACATGTGCTATAGTATCTCTCCTGATAACGCTTGTTGGATAATATCTGGACACCACTTCCCAGGATGTAATCATCTTAGCCTTTTTACAAATAAAATCAGGTACATCAACGCCATTTTGTTGGGCTAAAATTACAAGTTTTGTAATATCATGTCCCCAAGGCTGTCCTCCCGTTTTTAGAGAAATAGCATACTTTAAAGTTTTCTCTACACCCTGCTGAGTCAAATAGGCAGCCTGATGCTTTTGATACTTATCATCACTGTTAACAAGGTTCTTAGCAGTTTTTATATCAGCTTTTGCAATTGATAACAAAGTATTCCCCATTACGCAGCCTGCCTTTTATAAATAATCTGTCCCTTCTCCGCTAATTCCTTGCAGATAGGAGCTTTTTCTTTTTTCTGATAAATTTCATCAATAGATTTAAAATATAGGAAATCATATTCCTGGGCAAAATCCAAAAGATACAAGTCCTTCATAAATTCGTTAAAGGATTTTCTATCACTAAGCGCATTGACTGTTTTCTTACTGATGATAACAATATCTATGTCAGATTTTTCTTTACATCTCTCTTCCAACACGGATCCAAACAGCATAATAGCATCAATATCCGGGCACTTTTTTGCTGTACTAATGATGTGCCTGATAATCTCAGCTTTATAATCCGCAACCATTACGGATGAATCATAATTTGTATTAACTTTGATAAGTTTGCACATAAATGATCACCACCTATCCATCAATAACTATGGTTTATAGCCTTATTATACCTTACAAACATCGTAAAAAAAAGAGAAGCATCTTACGCTTCTCTCTTACTGCTGGCGACCGGGATCGAACTTTCCTGCGTCTTGCAAACACTGATAGAAAGGAGGCTGGCGGTTTCACTTTGTTTTCTGAACCCACTTTTGAACCTTGTTTCTGCATCAACTTGGTAAAGAATTTATGCTTTTGGATAATGCGAATATTCACTTATTCCGGTGAGTGCCTCTATAGCCTCCGCATCCCAAAATGCGTTCTCCCATCGATAATAAACATCTTTTCGCTTCTTAAAGATCCTAAACGGTTTTTCTGAATTGTCATAAATATGTAGGATATCACATATCTGCACCAGTTCTGGAACAAGAGCCAAAGCCTTGTCGTATCTGGATCTAATTTTATCTTCTGGGACTCCATGTCCACCAGATGTCTCTCTTACCTTCACTCTGGCTATGTTGATTTCCGAAGATGCTGTTAGAACATAGATTCCTCTAATAAAATAGTCATTTTCCTTGGCTCTTTTCAGAAGATTTAGATTTCTTTCAGTCGACAATACAGTCTCAAATGTGAAATCTATTTTGTCAGAAAGGGCTTTTCCCTTAGTTCTTCAGCTTTAATAGCTGCTTCCATATCAGTACACAGGCTAGACTTCTTGATATCATCAGCATTGATATATATGCCAACAGTTTTTGCCATCCTTGTGATTGTGGATTTTCAACTTCCATTAGGCCCAGCAAAAACCATGACTTCAGGTAGCATAATTTTCTCCTGGTCAGATATATTCTTTCCTCCCATCCGGATAAAGTAAATATGCCTTCTTTAGCTCAGCATCATATCCTGATGTAGGAAGTCCTTTTATCTTTCTAATCTCTTCATCAATGCGAACAGATTCTATAAATCTCTGAGTTAGTTCATCATCAGAAATTCCACATGTATAATCCAATTCATTTTTTTCTTTTATATCACTCATAAAAGCTTGCACCTCATTTATAGCTTCAATCGTTAGCTATATTATACCTTACTGATACAGCAAAAAAATCCCTACACCATCACTGATGTAGGGATCTGTCCTGGTCATAAGCTTTCTCTTACAGGGTTAACTGCTGTATTCATCATGTCCTTAAGGGCTTTTTGAAAATGCCACATATCATTGCCTACAATGATCATTGTGTAGCCATCTTCGATGCCCTTTTTGAGATTCTCCTGTGTTGGAGGAACTATTGGGCCTAAAACTCCAATTCCTTTTGCTTTACATTTTTCCACTAGGAGCTTGTAGGCGTTATTAACCTCTTCGCCCATAGAATATCCAATCTTTAATCCAAGAGAATTAGCATAGTCTATAGGTCCGAAATTGATGGCATCAATTCCTGGAACATCAAGAATCTCATCAATATTATCGGAAAACTCAAAATCCTCATCCATAGGGATCACCATGGTATCCCGGTTCTGCTGTTCTATGTATTTATTCCAGTCAAAGTCATTATAACCAAAGCCGGCGGCTCTTACATTTGACTCCCCGCCTCTTCTTCCGAGGGGATAAAACTTTGCTGCTTCAACACACTTTTTTGCCATCTCGGCTGTCTTACAATGAGGGATAACAACACCATCCGCCCCCCACTCCAAAACTTTTCTGATAGAGACTTCATCATCGTCAGCCATTCGTACAAGAACAGCTATATCATGCAATTTAGCTGCCATGATCTGCTTTTCAAAGTTTTCATCCAACATGTAGTTGGTGTGCTCAAGGTCAAGATAAATAAAATCCAGTCCGCTTTGAGCGATATTCTCGATCACGCATGTTGTTCCTGTAAAGCAAGCCATTCCAAACACTGGGCCCTGCTTCATTTTTTCTTTTAATGTCACCGTTTTTCTCCCTTAATATAAACTATATCCAAGTAATGTTGGCAGCCATGTAGTTAATGGCTCCCATACTGAAATAAGAATAAGTACTATAATGTTACAAAGAATATAAGGTACAGCATGCTTGAATATTTCTATTACAGGCATTCCGTTTATTTTGTTGCATGCATTCAGACACATTCCGACCGGTGGTGTTACAAGACCAATTGCTAGTCCAGTGATCATCATCGCTCCAAACTGCAAGGTTGAAAATCCATATGCATTCATGACAGGAAGTAGTATTGGTGTCAGCAAAAGAATTGCCGGTGATACATCAATAAATGTTCCTACCATAAGTATCATAATTACAAAGATCAAGGCTATGGCAAATTTTGGAAGTGCAAGTCCCTGGAAGAAGTTCGCTACCAGCATAGGTACACCCTGCATTGTCAGAACCCATGTGAATATTGTCGTAAATCCAATAATTATCATTATTGAAGAGCTTGATATAAAGGACTTCTTAAGCGCCTCCCATACCTGCTTCCATGTAAGTTCATGATAGATAAAGAAACCAACCAGTAAGGAGTACAAAACTGCCACTCCGGCACTTTCTGACGCAGTACATACGCCAAATGATACGCAAATGATAATAAACAGTGGAAGTAGCAGTGCAGGAAGTCCGCCAAGTAAGCTTTCACGTACTTCTTTTGCTGAAATTTTCACTTTCTTTGGATGCCAGTGATGCTTCTCTGACAAAATATAAACCAAAGCAAGCTGTGTCAGTCCAATAAGTAATCCAGGTAAAGCTCCTGCCATGAACAACGCACCAACCGATCCTCCTGAAATCATGGAATAGACGATCATTGGTGTTGAGGGAGGAATTATCATACCCATTGTTGAAGACGCAACTGTAACTCCTGTTGCAACACCTTTTGGATATCCGGCTTCCTCCATTGCAGGGATCTCGATCGATCCAAGTGCTGATGTATCAGCAACAGAAGATCCCGATATCCCTCCAAAGATCATGGAAGCAACCACGTTTACCTCACCAAGTCCTCCATTTATCGGACGCAACAGAACGGTACAGAATTTCATAAGCCGCTGTGTCATTCCTCCGACATTCATCAGTTCTCCTGCCAGCATAAAAAGTGGCATTGCTATCATCAGTTCAGAAAAAGTTCCGTTCCAGATCCTCTGAGGAAGCATACTTATAAAGTTGGGTGCAAAGATCATGATATACGTGACGCATGCTGCACCGATGGCGAAAGCGAGAGGCACTCCAATTAAGGCAAAAAATATGAGCAGTGCCAAAAGAATTACCATTGCCATTACTGTTCCCTCCCCTCTTCAATGCTTTTTGCATCGGTTAATACGTACTCTATCAATTTGATCACTATACACACAGCGCAGATAAAGCCACTTACAGGCATTATCCCATACATGAATTTCATAGGAATTTCCATTCCCATACTGAGCTGCTTACCAGCCATTTTTACATAGCCAATTCCCTGCCATGCAAATACCAGATCCACAACAAGCATTATCAAGTAGTCTAGAATGCTAATTATCTTTTTAAGAAGTGGACTCAATGCGTTATACAGGATATCAATTGTTACATGCTCTCCCTTTATCACATTAATTCCCATTCCCCAAAAAGTTGTAAAAGCAAACAAAGTAACATTAAACTCTGAAAGCTCTTTCCAGCTTATCGAAAAGAAATATCGCATTATTACTGCAAAACAGACAAGTATTGCCAGTATTGCCAAAGCAACTACGCCAATATCAAAATATATAGTAAATACACTTTTGCCAATTTTCTTTATTCTATCCACTGTGCCCCCTGTATATAATACATGGCGCACCTTTTATGGAACGCCATGCATTACTACTAATTCTTATTAGTCTTATTTAGCTTTTTCAACAATTTCCTTCATCTGGTTCATTTCTTCTGCTGTGCAGATGCCTTCGGTGATCATCTGATCATATACGGGCTGTACTGCATCCTTAAATGCCTGAATCTCTTCATCAGTAGGCACATAGACTTCTGCTCCGGAGTCAATGATCTGCTGCTTGGCTGCTTCAGAATTCTCATCTATCAGCTGATCGTTATACTCGCCCATCTCTGTTGCACATTCACTGATGATCGTCTGATATTCTTCAGGAAGTGAATTCCACCATCCTGCATTTACATAGAACGGATCCGGATGGAACTGATAGTTAACTTCAGTAAAGTATTTCTGCACTTCGTAGAACTTCATGCCAACAACGTTAACCCATGGATTCTCCTGGCCATCTGCTACGCCTGTCTTAAGTCCCATATAAAGATCTGCATATGGTACAGATACTGTTGAAGCACCAAGCTGCTGGAATGTCAGATCAATGGTCTTCATTCCGTTGGTTCTCATCTTTAATCCCTTAAGGTCATCAGGCTTTGTAATAGGATGGTTGTTGTTGGAGAACTGTCTGTATCCGCCAGCATCACAAAGGTTGATGATAACAGTTCCTGTTGTAGCTTCTGCCTCTGCACAAACACTCTTTGCAAGATCTGACTGAAGAAGAGCTGTAACCTGTGCTCTATTCTGTGTGAGGAAAGGTGCTGTGAACATAAGAAGTCTTGGTGAGAAATCAAACTGTCCTCCACGCATACCCTGTACAGTACCCTGAACAACCTGTTCAAGCATTTCTTTCTCGGTTCCGAGCTGACCATTTCCATACACTGTAACCTTTACATGTCCGCCAGTTTTCTCTTCAACGTCTTTTGCAAATTTTTCCATAGAAACATATCTTGGATTACCTTCCGGCTGAGCATGTCCTACTATCATTTCAAAATCGCCAAGATCTGCAGCTTCAGCTGCAGGAGCTGCTTCTTCCTTTTTTTCTTCCTGCTTAGTTTCTGCTGTCGCAGGTACACTTTCTGTTGCTGAATCGGTTGCACTTGAACCACATCCCAATAACAGTGTAGTTGACATCACTGCTGTAAGCAGTACCGCTAACATCTTCTTTTTCATGATTACCCTCCTATTTTTGCTTTCCCATATTGTGCTTGTATACAAGCTGTTATATTCATATAATAACGCTTTATCATTATTTGTCAATAGAATAATTCGCTCTTGTATTCATCTTTTGTCTTGTGTTTTGACATAGCAGCAAATCTGCTGTATATTAACATTATAATCTTGTATACATCAAAGAGGACCGAATATATGGCTTCGAAACTTAATTCAGAGGATATCTACAAAATACTCGAAGGAGAAATTGTCTCTCTTGAAATTCTCCCATCAGAGTCAATCAGTGAAAATGGTCTTTGTGCCAGGTTTGACGTCTCAAGGACTATCATTCGCAGCTCCCTGCAGCGTCTTGCCCAGAATGGATTTGTAGAGATCATCCCGCATGTTGGAACTATTGTTACCTCTATAGACATGAACACAGTTAATGATTTTGTCTATATGAGAGTTGCTATTGAACACGCTGTACTGAGAGATTTCATGCGATCCATGACTCCGGATCAGGTAGAGGAGATCAGATACCACAAAAACGCTTTTGAAAAGGCAGTTAGTGAGATAGATGATTTTATTACACTCGATCCAGAGAACACTAATAAGCTTTTACAAAAAGACCTTGCGTTTCATGAGTGCTATTTCAAATACATGAACAAAAACGAAATCTGGCAGTTTCTTACCCAGCCTCAACCGAATTATTCAAGATTTATAAGACTTGATATGCTTGGTGGAAAGAACATCCCGGATGTATTAGAAGAACATAATAGAATTATGGATATAATCGATAATCAAGATTTTGATGCCATCGAAGATGCTATCACACGTCATCTGTATGGTGGAATACGGCGCCTTAGTTCCAAAATCTTTTCTGATGAATTAAATAAGTTTATCCATAAATAAACCCAAATCACTAATGCCATCATACCTTTCTCGGTGAAAATAAAAAGAGACCTCTTAGTTGAGGTCTTCTAAAAGATTCTTTGTAACTGTTGGATTTGGTCCATATCTCATATTAAACGGGATAATTCTGATTCTTGTGTCAGCCATACTTTACATAAATCCTTTCTCTGTTAATGTATAGGTCTTCGTGCATACTTCCTCAATATACTTCCTGTCATGAGAAATGCTAATCACTGCTCCGGGAAAAGAAGCTATCATCTTCCTGATAACAGGCCCCGAAAGCGGGGAAAAGTTTCTCGTTGGCTCATCAAGTATAAGCACATTTGCATCTGACAGGCTCATCTTCAAAAGCAACACCTTTGCTTTCTGTCCTCCCGACAGTTCTCGTATTGAGTGGTCCATCTCATCTGCCGTATATTTCAGTGCCCCAAGATATGTCCTGATACGGGTGCGTATAGCTTTGACCCCTGTGTCATCCAAGAATTCAACCGGCGTAACATCAAGGTCAAGAAGCTCCTCATAGTTCTGAGGCATATACTGTACCTTTATGTCTTTTCTGGAAAGCAATTCCTCTGCCATCCGCTTAAGGAGCGTTGTCTTGCCAACTCCGTTTGTGCCAACAATGCAGATTTTCTCAGGACCTCTGACCCTAAGAAAAATACCTTTTGAAAGTACTTTTGTTCCATCAGGAGTTCTAAGCTCATCAAGCTCATATTCAATAACTGTCTTTCCTGCCGGCATCCTGGCATTCTCATCTCCCAGTTTAAAAAAGATAGCCTCTTCCTGCTCAGGCATCTGGGTCATATTTTCATCTTCTTTTTCAAAACGTTTACCCATGGCCTTTACAGTGCGCATCTTGTCCTTAAGGTTCTTGCCTGGGGCATCCCTTGCACCTTTTGATATATTGGTAAGGGCATAATCTACGCTGTTGTAGACCCGGGCATACTTTTCATCTCGGCGTTTCTTCTCTTTTCTGTCATTTATAGCCTGCTGCGTCTGTCTTTCAAAGTTCTCAGCCCTTCTTTCGATATAATTGCTGTAATTATCCCTTACAACAGTGTATCTGCTCTTGGTCTTCCTCATAATCTGCTCGATGTGGATTATCACATTTGCAGTGTTCTCAATAAGGGTTTCATCATGGGATATGAAAAGAACTATATGCTTCCAGTCATTGATCAGCCTCTCCAAAAGCTCCAGCGTACTAATGTCAATGTCGTTAGATGGCTCATCCAAAAGAAGCACCGTCGGATTGTCCATCAGAAGCCGCATAAGCTGTGCCTTAACCTTTTCACCACCTGAAAGACTTCCCATTTTCTGATCGCTGTAAAAGAAATCGGAAGGCACCTGGAATTTCATTGCCATCTCCGATAGTTCTTTTGGCTCCTTATCATAAAAAAACTGTGCCTCCGAGAAATACTCATAAAGAGCTTTTGCCTTATCAGCTTCTGGAAGTTCCTGAGGAAGATACCCCAGTACCTCTCCGGAAGTTACTCTTTCTCCTTCACATTCTGAATAATCCTCAGCGAGTTCCGGATTGTATATCCACTTCATCAGAGTTGATTTGCCGTTTCCCTCTTCCCCAATGATTACTGCTTTATCTCCATCATTTAATGCCATATTGAATTTTTCCAAAATAATGCGTAGGTCCTTACGATGTGTTATAGTTAAATTCCTAATCTGAAGCATATATCGCCCTCCTGTTCCGCTGCTATAGCATCAAAAAAAGCCTATTATGCATACGCAAAATAGACTCACACAAGGCCGATGCACAGAAAGCAGAAAAAGAGCTTTCTGATAGATTAAAGGCTATGGTGGAAACTGTGTGATTTAAGGTATTTCTTTGATGATGCGATTCTTGCCGTTGTTTTTGCCGTAATAAAGCATTTGATCAGCAGTATTTATCACCTGCTCGTATTTTTGGAGATCATCGCCGCTTGCAAGACCTATTGTTGCGGTAAAGCTTACTGTCTTTCCTCCAAGTATTACCTGATGATTCCTGATCTTATCCTGCATTTTCTCCAAGATTTTTTCAGCTGAATCCAAATCGGTGCCGGGCATAAACAGGATGAACTCCTCGCCGCCCCATCTGACGGCAATATCGCTTTCTCCCATGGATGACATCAGAATATCCGAGAGATCTTTGAGCACAGCATCCCCAAATTCATGACCGTAGGTGTCGTTGATTTTCTTGAAATTATCCAGATCCACCATGGCGAGTGAAAACTCTCCGGTGGATCTTGTGATGGTTTCTATGGCTGAATAGAAATACCTTCTGTTATAAAGACCGGTAAGCTGATCATGGTTTATATTGTACTCAAGTATAGCTCTGTTCTGTTCCTGCTCGGTTATATAAAGATAGGAAACGTAAACCATGGTGATAACTGTTACCAGCAGGTTGGCGAAGACTATAAAGGGCTTGTGGTAGCCTAAATCTATTGCTATATTTTTAATTGGTACATAGTTTGTAATGTCTATGAGATAGATGATGAAAGTGCCTATGATGCTCATGACCTGAAGCAGGGTTTTCTTGGTCCTGGTAGTGGATACAAGATGAAAGATCACCGCCACCATGCCAAGCGGATAGTAGATAAAACCGCAGCTTCCAACGGTGAGAAGCTCGCAGATAACAGAGTATATCATGATCTCTGAAAAGGCTATCATAATATTTTTTTCTCTTCCGG
>JAEEGJ010016764.1_pt1 | contig 16726 bp, 13 predicted proteins | sample 8958761 | NCBI WGS metagenome assembly JAEEGJ01 (sample SAMN16246546, study PRJNA631951) | gut metagenome | biome: gut microbiome; feature: rumen; material: RS-attached | host: Bos | place: Iran: Karaj | collected 2018-10 | reverse complement strand
CTCCGTACCGGGAGTAATGGCCGGAAGAACGCTTCCCTCTGCAAGGGACAGAAAGCTTACAATCATGCTGATACCGTTCATGAGCTGTACGGCAAAGCTTCCGATATATGCCTTCTTTACATCACTTTTCTTCCCGGGGAAAGGTGCGCTTATAATGATTGGCCTGTACCTTTTCGGTATAATCGTCGGGATACTTACGGCGCTTGTTTCCAAGCGGCTGATATTTAAGGGCGAGGCGGTTCCGTTTGTCATGGAGCTTCCCAACTACCGTATGCCCGGTCTTAAGAACGTCGGCCATCTGCTCTGGGACAAGGCAAAGGATTTCCTTACAAGGGCTTTTACGATCATTTTTATGGCTACGATCGTAATATGGTTTTTAAGAAACTTTACATTCGGCCTTCAGCTGGTCGGAGAAGAAAACTCGCAGGACAGTATACTTGCGGTGATCGCCGGAGTACTTGCACCGGTATTCAAGCCTCTGGGTTTTGGAGACTGGAGGATAGCAACAGCTCTCATTACTGGATTTATGGCAAAGGAGAGCGTTGTATCGACGATCTCGGTGCTTTTTGGCGAAGGAGCTGCAGTTGCAACCGTTCTCGGAGCAGGATCCGCTTTATCGCTGCTCGTTTTCTGCCTGCTCTATACACCCTGTGTGGCAGCAGTAGCATCCGTAAAACGCGAGCTCGGAAGAAAATGGGCATGCGCCATCGTGCTTTTCCAGTGCGGTATCGCATGGATCATGTCGCTCGCTGTGTATTTAATAGCCGGACTGTTCTGATATAGTTAATCAATGTCATTCTGAGTGAAGCGAAGAATCTTTGAAGCTAATCATTGTCATTCTGAGCGAAGCGAAGAATCTTTGAGCCTTATGTTTAAAGATCCTTCGCTGACGCTCAGGATGACAGACAATTATGTTCAGGATGACAGACAATTATGTTCAGGATGACAGACAAAGAATAAAAAAGCCCTGTACTGCAGGGCTTTTAACAATTATCCGTTCATTCACAAAAACATAAATTATCCGATCATTCTTTCACAAAAACATATTTGCATGTAAATGCATTGGTGGGCTCGCCGTTAAAGAGGGTGAGATTCTTGCCGTCAAGCTTTCCGGTATAATCGATCGTCCCGAGGAATTTTTCCGTGAGCTTGAACTCGCCGTTTTCAACAGTCCAGTCGGGAATATTTATTTCAAGGTCATTACGGTAGCTCATGCCTGTTCCGTCGTCGTTAAGAACGAGCTTGAAGGGCTTTTCGGTGTTCCTGCTGTCTTCGGGATCGCCAACAAACTTTGTATATTGTCCGATATACGTTCCGGCAGCTTCCTTCATCTCGGGAGTGCCTTCCTTTACAACCTTTACAGTCTTTTTAACAACCGTGGGTTTCTCGCCGAAACGTACAAACTGATATGTGTTGTCAATGATGATGGTATTTCCTTCTTCAACTATGGGCTTAAAGGGATTGATGGCCTCGCCGAGGAATTCTCCGCGTTCACCGCTGTCCAAGAGGATCTCGCCGTTTTCCTCTTTCCATTCCTTTTTTTGGATCATCATGATCTTGCCGTCAATTTTAACACACTGGCCTGCTTCGATGGCTTTGTTTATCTCTTCTTCAGGTGCGCCTGCAGCCTTTTCGGTCATGTCACAATAGATAAAGAGCGGGCTTTCTTCTTTTATTTCCAGCATGGCATTAGCCATCATCTTTAAAGGATTTTCCTCATCCGCATTTACCAGCTCCTCGTTTGTCAGCCAGACACGTTCAAATGTTGCGGCATCAAACCCGTGAGCACTTACAAGTGTCCATAAACCCTCATATTTCATCAATACATCCTCCTGTTTTATATTGGCTCAGGCTCGATTCGCCTCACCACAAGCCTACATATAACATAATACTTCATAAACCGTGTTTTTACAAGCATTTTTTTATCTTTGATGTGTAATTATGTAGTATTTTTCTGTTTACATAATTTGAATTTGTGGTATAATGTTAATAGAGGCACTATGTAAAAATGTAAATCGAGAGGTAATTTATGGTTTTTAAGCTGACATATACAGATAAAAGGAAACGGATAGCGCTTACGGTCCTTGCATTCGTATTGTTCGTGCTTTTCGCGGTACTTATCGGCAATACAAGTGTTAAGGCATCCGATTTCAAATTTAAGAAAAGTAAGATCACCTTGGCTGAAGGAAATGTTAAAAAGCTGAACCTGGTATATAACGGAGTGGAGTATTTTCAGGATACGGAAGCTTTTGACTACTGGTCGTATTTTTACAGCTCGGATGAATCTGTTGCAAGAGTAGATTACGGGGGAATGGTAACCTGCGTGGGAACCGGAACGGCAGTGATAACCGCGTGCCATGACGGGTTTGAGGCGACCTGTAAGATCAAGGTTAAGGCAAACAAGCTTAAGGTTTCCGAGACTGAGCTGGTATTGTACTCCGGTCAGTCGAAGGATATAAAGATAAGCGGCATCAAGAAGCTTAAGGAATATAATGCGACTTATCAGGTTCTTAACAGTATAGACGACTATTCCTGGACCGATGCCCCCACAATAAAGAGCAACGGAAAAGGAAGCTTTACGGTGACCGCGGGGAAAAAGGGAGATTATGAGATCCGTCTCATAGGCATACAGAAGAGCGGGAAGCAGTATTCGAAGAAGATCACGCTGCATACCGTAGAGACCGGTCCGGCAAGACAGGATATATGCGTGGCAACGGGTTACAAGAACAGTCTTGAGATGGTTAATTCCACACTTACATCAATAAGCATAGTCAGATGGACGGTCGGGAATTATACATGCTATCCCGAGGATCTTACCGAGAGCTGCCCGATAACGGTTGACAGCAAGGGAACCTTCTATGCATCTGAGGACGCAGATAATGTAGTTGCGATATATCTCATCAATTTTGAAACGGATGACGGTACACAGCTCACACAGACAGTATCCGTATCAACCTACAATCCGGAATACGAGCCCTTTACCGATTATCTTTGGGTTGGCCAGACCTACGATCCCAAGATCGTAAACGGAAGGTATTCGTCAAAGGTCGTCTGCACTTCCTCTAATCCCGAAGTACTTGGTACCGACAGCTCCGGAAGGCTCATTCCTTTGAAGCAGGGAACAGCCAGTGTGACGATATGGGTCGACGGAAAAACCTTCTATGACAAGGTTAAGATTGTTGACATAAACGTAAGCGGAAACAACATACTGACGTGGCCCGGTGCCAACTTCAGCTTTACCGTTACCGGCGCTCCGGACGACATGGAGATAAAGTATTCAAGCTCGAATACGGATGTGGCGACCATCTCGAAAAAGGGAAAGCTTAAGGTAAAGAAGAGAGGCTTTACGCTTGTTACCGTTTCGGTTGGCGGTTATGAGTATTATTATACGGTAAATGTTTCAAGCGAAACGTGTGCAAAAGCGGCGATAGCTGCTTCGGAAGTTGTAGGATTAGCCGAATACAGCCAGTCAAGGCGTATGGAGGAAGGCTATTATGACTGCAGCTCCCTGGTATGGAGAAGCTATTCAAAAGCCGGACTGAATATCAAAAATGAAACCTATGCGCCTACGGCAGCCGATCTTGCGAAATACCTGGAGGAAAACGGATACACGATTTCCTACGGTGAGCTGCCCGTTTCGGAGCTTTTGCCCGGAGATCTGCTGTTCTCAAGGTCACCCGGAAGCTATAACGGCAGATACATGAATATAGACCATGTGGCAATGTATTATTCCACAAACAGTCTTTATGTCGTGGATGACGGTTACTCCGGACAGACGCTGCAGGGCACGGGAACCATAGTTCAGGCAGGTTCGGGCGGAGTAAAATTCAGACAGTATCCAAGTTACCTGAATATTGTCATGATCGCAAGGATCAGATAAAGAAAGTTATAATGAATAAAATAAAAAACAAATAAAAGGAGTATGGAAATGAGTCTCAATCCGTTTTCCAAAAAGAAGAAGAAAAAACTGAACATTCAGGAAAAAGGCCACAGAGAGCCTATAGTCGTTAAGTTCTTTAAGGAAAAAGACGAAAAGAAAATGCACGTAAATGTTGAAGATGCTGAAGCATCCGGATCCGGCGAGAAAGAGGTCGAAGACGTCAAAAAGAAAAGGGCGCATTTTGTGCCGAACGATAAGTATTTCTCCATAACGGTATATGCCGTAGCGGCACTCTGTGTCGTAGTGCTTTTCGGAGTTATCTTAAGCAATATCACACCGGTAGTTGATGCCATTAAGCGTTTTATATCGGTTCTGTCTCCTTTTATCATAGGCGGTATCATAGCGTTTGTGCTGACCCCCATAGTAAATTTCCTTGACGCTTCGTTCTTTGAAAAGGTTTTAAAGATAAAGAAAGCAAAGGTAAGGGCCGGACTTTCAATTGCGCTTACATATATCGTGTTCATCGGACTTCTTGTCCTTGGAATGATGAAGCTTGTTCCCGAGGTCAGCGACAGTATTTCACAGCTGATCGATAAGTCAAAGACCTTTTTTGTCGATTCTTCCGGTTCTGATGCCACGGGTACCGTAGCAGATTCTTCCGAGAAGAAGGATGATAATGAGAAGCACAGCGTTGATGAGATACTTAACAATATCGGTGAAAACGGCATAAAGGGCATGGTTGATGAAGCAAAGAGATTACTGCCTTCCGTCTTAAGTAAGGTGAGCGATAAGATACCGACCGTAGTTACGGGTACGTTTAACTGGCTGAAATCACTCATAACGACCATAATCAATATACTTCTCGGTATAGCCGTATCCATCTATATGGTATGTGACAAGAGAAGGATAGCAGGCGCGGCTACGAAGATCGTATACTGCATATTTAAGCCGAAGACGGCTCAGCGCGTGATCAACAACTCCAAGGAGAGCTTCCAAATATTTATCGGTTTCATCATCGGAAAATCAATCGACTCTCTTATCATCGGAATACTTACCTTCTTCATGCTTAAGATATTCGGACTTCCTTACGAGCTGCTTGTGGCTGTAATAGTCGGAGTAACGAACATGATCCCGTTTTTTGGCCCGTTTATCGGAGCAATACCCGGAGTGCTGCTGTATCTCTGCATAGATCCGGTATATGCGCTGATATTTGTAATAATGATACTTGCAATCCAGCAGTTTGACGGATGGATCCTCGGTCCGATGATCCTCGGAGATTCCACCGGTGTTCGTCCTATCTGGGTAATATTCGGTATAACCGTCGGCGGGGCATATTTCGGATTCATCGGTATGTTCCTCGGAGTACCGGTTACAGCCGTTGTTGTTTACCTTGTAAACAAGGCTGTGGATAAGAAACTGGGAGAAAAACACATAGAGGTTTCATAATATATGGATAATGATCTGACTTTAAATCAGGATATGATTGAAGAAAATATTATACCATGGGATATCTATCCCCGTCCTCAGATGAAAAGGAAAAGCTTTCTCAATCTGAACGGGAAGTGGGATTTCGAGGTAGGTCAGTATGAGGACATACCGAGAAGATTCTCTATGAAGATCATGGTTCCGTATCCTGTTGAGTCAAAGCTGTCAGGTCTTGGTACACATTATAAGAAGGGAAGCAGACTGTTTTACAGGAAATTCTTCGACGCTCCGATGAAGCTTCGCTGGAGACGCGTATTGCTGCATTGCGCCGGGATAGAACAGAAGGCCGAGATATATGTAAACGGATGTTATGTCATTGACTGGTGTACGGCCGTTGACGGACCGATGACGGTGGATATAACGGCATTCCTTCAGGATGAGAATGAGCTTATCATAAAGGTTATCGACGATATGGATAAGAGCATTCCTTACGGAAAACAGAGTGAAAAACCCAAGGAGATATGGTATTCTCCCGTATCGGGCATATGGCAGACGGTATGGATAGAGGCTGTTCCCGAGTATTATATAAAGGGCATAAAGGTAACTCCCTCGCTCGACTGGGCGGATATCGAGATAGAGGGTGCAGAAGAGGGAAAGGTAGTTTTTGAAGGTAAGAGCTACCGCTTCTATGACGGAAGGATACGGCTTTCACCTACTGTAAAAAGACACTGGACGCCGGAGGATCCTCATCTTTATTATTTTACCGTATACGTAGGAAATGATGAGGTAGAGTCATATTTTGCGTTAAGGACGCTGGAGATCAAGGAAGAATACGGGGTAAACAGGCTCTGCCTGAACGGGGAACCGTATTTTTTCCATGGAGTGCTTCATCAGGGCTACTGGCAGGACGGCCTGTATACTCCCGAAAAGCCGGATGATTACAGACTGGATATCCTGACCGCAAAAAGCCTCGGATTCAATACCTTAAGGAAACATTTAAAGATTGAAGCGGAAGAGTTTTACTATCAGTGCGACAAGCTTGGGATGATAGTGTTCCAGGATATGGTTAATAACGGCAGATATAAGAAATTCAGGGATATAGTTCTTCCTAATCTGGGACTTACAAAACTTCCCGACCGTTTTAAGCACAGGGGAAAGGTTTCGAGAAGAGCGTTTATCAACGCAGCCAAGAATACGGTAAAGAGCCTGTACAGCCATCCGTCAATATGTTATTGGACCCTGTTCAACGAAGGCTGGGGGCAGTTTTGCAGCAGCCAGATATACGATCTGATAAAAGGGATTGATTCCACCAGGTTCATTGACAGTACTTCGGGTTGGTTCAAGGGAGGACGCACCGATGTGGAAAGCATTCACAGCTACCTCTTGAAATTTGCTCCCAAGAAGTCGGAAAAACCGATCGTCCTTTCGGAATTCGGAGGATATTCTTTAAAGATAGGAGATCACAGCACGACAAAGAGCAGTTATGGCTATAAGTATTTCGAAAATGCGGAAACGCTGATGGAAGCCATACTGAAGGTATATGAAAACGAGGTTGTCCCTGCGATAGGAATGGGGCTGTGTGCGTGTATCTATACTCAGTTCTCGGATATCGAGACCGAGACGAACGGTCTGGTCACTTATGACAGAAGATATATCAAGGCAGATGACAAGGTGTTTGCAAAAATAGCCGGGATGCTGAGAATGTAAAGGAGAAAACGATGACTGTAAAGTTTAAGAACTGCATTATACTTGCTACAGGGGAAAACGGTGAATTTCAGGTACTTAAGAACTGCGTACTCTGTGTAAAGGATAAGCTGATAGAATATATAGGGGATGAAGCTTCCTGCCCTGCCTGTGATGAGGTAAAGGACATGAGAGGAGCATTGCTTATGCCAGGTCTTGTAAATGCGCACGGACACGGTCCCATGACACTGCTGAGAGGTGTCGGCGGAGGACTTGCGCTTCAGGAATGGCTTGAGACCGCGATCTTCCCCATAGAAGAGAAGCTTACTCCCGAAGATGTCGAGATCGGCGAGAGGTGGGCCGTTGCGGAAATGCTTGCCGGAGGTACAACCTGCGTATCCGAAATGTATGATTTCCCGGCGTATACCGGAAGAGCCATGACAGAGACCGGAATAAGAGGAAATATCTCAAGGGTAGGTCTTTCATTTTCGGATGACGCTGAAATACCCGCCGGCAGATTTGACGAGTGCGTAAAGCTCGTAAAGGAATGGAATGATCCCGACGACAGGGTAAGGGCTGAGTTCTGCCTGCACTCCGAATATCTTACAAAGGAGAGCTTCGTAAGAAGGATTGCCGAAGCAAACCGTGAATTAAAGAAAACCGTGAATATTCATGTCTCCGAGACAAAAAAGGAGCATGTGGAGTGTAAAGAGAGACATAACGGACTGACTCCGATACAGTATTTAAATGAGTGCGGGATACTTGATGAGAGTACTTACTGCGCACATTGTGTATGGGTTGAGGATGACGATATTGAGATAATGAAGGAGAAGAAGGCCACAGCGGTCTATAATCCGTCAAGTAACTGCAAGCTTGCTTCCGGCTTTGCACCTATCGATAAGTTAAGAGATAAGGGTGTAAATACGGCAATAGGAACCGACGGTGTAGCAAGCAACAATAACCTTAACATGTTTGAGGAACTGCATCTTGCTTCGCTACTGATAAAGAACTGTGAAAGAGATGCGACAAAGGCTACAGCCGAGGAAATCCTTAAGATGGCTACGATCAACGGAGCAAGAGCCATGGGCAGGTCTGATACGGGAGAGCTCAAGGTCGGGAAAAAGGCCGATATCATAGCAGTCTCCATGGATAAGCCCCATATGTTCCCCGCATTCTCGATACCTGACATACTTGTTTACAGTGCACAGGCATCCGACGTCATCATGACCATGGTAGACGGCAGGATACTTTATGAAAACGGTGAATTTAAGACAATTGATATAGAAAAAACAAGGGCTGACATGCAGAGCTGCATAGTCCGCCTGTACAGTTAAAAAAGGCCGCTGCAATGCGGCCGGTAAAATCTGTTTTATCCAGCGGTAACGGAGTAAGGAATCAGGTGGGAAACCTGAGCGGGCACGCCGCCGTAAATAAACCGTGGGAATTACCCACACCGAACCTGTCGGGAAGGATGACGCCGCAAATAATCTTTCCTAAAAAAGTCATTGAGGTTAAAACCTTGAGAAGGCAGATGGGACCGGTAAGGTTTATGAGCCGGAAGACTTAGCCGTGTTTTTTGTAGGCCAATGGCCGTTTGCGAGTGCCGGATTTGATCCTCAATACAAAAAACCGCTGTATAATAAAAGGCAATCTAAAAAAGCGGATATTTTTATTCGTTTTTTTAAGATACCGAAAATTATTACGGAGGATTAAGAAATGAAAAAGACAATTTCAAAATTTTTGTCAATGATCATGATTGCGGCGATGATCGTGACGGTATCTGCCGGATTTTCCGGTAATGTGGGAACATATGCTGCCGAGACTGAGACACCCGTACTTGTAGCTACGGCATCTCAGAGTGAGATTACAGTATATGTTTCTATTTCTGACAAGGGCGACTTAGTATTAAAGCAGAAGTCTGTAGAAGTTACAGATACCGATGCTGACGGTGCACTCACCATTTCGGATGCTCTTTACTGTGCGCACGAGAAATATTATAAAGGTGGTGCAGAGGCAGGCTATGCTGCATCAATCGGTCAGTTTGGATTAGGCGTTGATAAGCTTTGGGGCGATACCAGCTACAATTTCGGTTATTATCATAATGATTTATCCGCTTATGGTGCAGATGAAGTAATAGCAGACGGTGACTATATTAACGCTTGGATCTATATTGACGGTGAGTATTATTCTGATAAGTACGCCTTCTTCAATTCACATAAGATCGGCGTTAGGAACGGAGCTTCTAAGAGAGTTAAGCTTTCTTACGCAGGCTTTGATGAGAACTGGAATACGGTTGTATATCCCCTTACAAACACAAGGCTTGTGATCAATGAGAATGTTACCGATTACATCACAGATGAAAAGGGCAGGGTTACTCTTGAATTTGATAAGGCAGGAAGCTATTTTGTTTCGGCAGTAAATTCCAATGATACAATAGTTCCTCCTACATGTCTTATATTTGTTCAGCCTAAGAAGGGCGACACAGTCACAGTAAAAAATATCGATTATACCGTAACAAAGCTTGGTACTGTAAAGACCGGAAAGAAAGGCAGAGTTACCTTCAGTAAGTCAGCCAACGCCGGAAAGACAGCACCCAAGACAGTTGATTTTGCGGGCGTAACCTATAAGGTTAAGGTTGTTGACTGATAATGAAAAGGAAATTCTTTTTTCCCATATTATTTATAATATGCATGCTCCTCTGCGTAAGCATTCCAGCTTGCGCAGGGGATGATAAAGGAACCGTCGGTGAAGTTGAAAATATCATTGACGGTATTCTTTCATTTAATGCAGGCTCATCTGATGATAAGGATGTTCAGTCCTTTATCGATTCCGAACTTACAAAAAGCATAGGCGGAAAGGCAGAATGGTATGTACTCGGTCTGTCCGGGTATAAAGCGTATGACTTTTCGAAATACCGCAGTGCCCTTGAAAAGTACCTCAAAGAAAATGATATAAAAGGTGCTTCAAGCAGGCTTAAATTTGCGTACGCGCTGATCTGTGCCGGCGGGGATACCTCATATGCGGAAAAGTGCGTAAATGATGAAACCATCGGTGGTCAGAGCATCATCAGCTATGTTTACGGACTGCATCTTTATAATAACGGTTTTACCGGTAAGCTGAGCCCGGAGGAGATCGCGGACATCCTTCTAAATTTACGGCATCCGGACAACGGATGGTCCGTAACCGGGGAGTACGGAGACGTCGATGTAACGGCAATGGTGCTGCAGGCACTGGCTCCGATATATAACCGAAGCATTCGGGGCGAAAGTACGGAGAGTGAAAAAGCGGAAGAGTCCGGACTTTACGAAAAAGTAAAGGATATGGTCGAAAACGGCGTAAGCTTCCTTTCGGACAAGCAGCTTGAGAACGGTGATTTTCAGAGCTTCGGGGTAAGAAACGCCGAGAGTACCGCACAGGTCATAACAGCTCTTTCGGCTCTTGGAATTGACTGTGTCAGTGACGCAAGGTTCATAAAAAACGGAAACTCCGTGCTTGACGGCTTAAAGCTTTACAGGCTTGTTGACGGGAGCTTTTCGCATAAACAGGGGGAACAGTCTAATCCCACTGCAACGGTACAGAGCTTTTATTCACTTGTGGCTTACATAAGGATGTCGGAAGGAAAGAGCCCTCTGTATGTCCATGATAAGGATAGCAATCTCAAAGGAAACACGGAATCTGTTTCGGAGAACGAAAACGGAACGGACAAGACCGGCGCAGAGGATGCCGGACAGGAAACACCGTCAGATAAAAAAGATAAAGCGGAAGATGTTACCGGTACCGGAAGCACCGATCCGGAAACAAAAGGTTCGGAAACAAAAGATTCGGAAACAAAAGGCTCTAAGAACAGCGGTTACAAGAAATACGTGATAATAGGGATACTTATCGCGGCTGTGGTTATCTGCGGTATCCTTACAATTTTTAAGAAGCATTTTAAAAACCACATCTTTGTCCTGCTGGCAGCCGCGGCAGGAGTGCTTTTCGTAATATTCACCGATTTTTCTTCTGCAGAAAACTACTATAAGGATACGGGCGCAAAGGAAAACGTAACCGGTAAGGTCACGATGTCTATAAGCTGTGATATCATTAAGGATAAGAAAAAGGATGAGCATATCCCCGAGGACGGATGGATACTTAAAAAGTCAAGCTTCGATATCTCGGAGGGAGAAACGGCGTACGACATTCTTCTTGAGGCTGCAAAGAAAAACAACATAAGAGTTGAGCATGAGGGCAGCAGCGAGATGGTTTACATATCGGGCATCAACTATCTATATGAGCATGATTTCGGAGACCTTTCGGGATGGGTATACAAGGTTAACGGTGAGCTTCCGTCGGTAGGCTGCGGGGGTTATGTCTTAAAAGACGGTGATGTAATAGAATGGTGTTATACCTTAGACCTCGGAAACGATTCAATGAAATAAAAAGGAGAAGGCATGAGGAATTTTGAAGACTATAATCCGGTGACTGTTGCACTGTATTATCTGTCGGTCACGGGTATAACCATGTTTACTATGAATCCGATACTCCATGTTCTCTCTTTCATTGGCGGCGTGATACATTTTTCCATGGTGAAACAGAAGCATAAGCTTTCGACGCATATGATGTTCCTTAGCATAGGCCTCATACTTGCGATTATTCGTCCGGTTTTCTCACATAACGGAGCTACGGTACTTTTTGTGGTAAACGATAATCCGATAACAAAGGAAGCGTTTATCTACGGACTTAATTCCGCAGTCATGGTCGTAGGCGTCCTTTATCTGTTCAGGGTATTTTCCGTGATAATGACGGGGGACAGGCTGCTCTATCTTTTTGGAAGCTTTTCGCCGAAAACGGCGCTGATACTCTCTATGGGCTTAAGATACATGCCGATGTTAAGGCATCAGCGAAGGATAACAGCAGATGCCCAGACGGCGCTCGGTATAAACAAGGACGATAACGTGATCGACAGGATAAAGGGAAGCATGAACGTGTTTTCGGCGACTCTGTCATGGGGACTTGAGAACGGGATAATAACCGCAGACAGCATGGCAGCTCGCGGATACGGAAGCGGAAAGCGCACCAGATACACGTTGTTCGGATTTGGATGGCAGGACATTGTTATCATTGTCATAACACTTGGACTTACGGTTTTTGTTTCGGTAATGCTCGGGAGGGGTGAGTTTTTTACCGAGTTTTATCCTTTGTTCAGGATGAATCCCGCAGAGGGTGCGGCTTTTGCGGGATATGCGGCATACGGAGCATTGCTTCTTATACCGGTATTTTTTAAGATAGCGGGGATTATCAGATGGAAATACTTGACGTCCGGAATCTGACATTTAAATATTCAAACGGAACTGCGCCTGTTTTAAATGATATAAGCTTTACGGTGGAAGAGGGCGATTTTGTTGTATTATGCGGTTCTACCGGAAGCGGTAAGTCAACGCTTTTAAGGATGCTTAAAAAAGAGCTGACACCACTGGGCGAAAAAACAGGCGAGGTTTATTTAACGGATAAAAAAATCCCGATAGAAGAGGACGGGAATACCCGCATCGGGTTTGTGATGCAGAATCCAAAGGAACAGATCGTTACCGACAAGGTGTGGCATGAGCTGGCTTTCGGACTCGAAAACATCGGGACGCCGAGAAACGTCATGGCCGCAAAGATAGCGGAGATTTCCGGATATTTCGGGATAGAGGACTGGTTTGATAAAAGTGTCAACGAACTGTCGGGCGGGCAGATGCAGCTATTAAACCTTGCATCGGTCATGGTCATGAACCCGGATATACTGATACTTGACGAACCGTCAGCACAGCTTGATCCGGTATCGGCAGCAGGCTTTTTCTCAACCGTACAGAAGCTGAATGCGGACTTTGCCCTAACGGTCATCATAGCAGAACACAGGCTTGAAGAGCTTGTTCCCGTCTGTTCTAAGCTTATGGTGATGGAGGACGGGCGTATAAAGGGTTATGGAAAACCGGAGAACGTGATCGCCGGGATAGGTGAGGACAGCGGCATATTTGACGCACTCCCTGCAGCTTACAGACTTTACAGGAATTATGTACGATATGGCGAAAATACAGATAAGATCTGTCCGCTTACTATAAGAGAGGGCAGGGAGTTTGTAAAGAAGGCGGTAAATGAAAGCAGTACCGGAAAGCTGTTTCCGGTAAGCGCCGGCAAAAGCATGGAAGATGAGATCGAAAAACCGGCAAAAAGAGAAGTTGCGCTGGAATTTAACGATGTCTATTTCAGATTCTCAAAAGACTCGGAGGATGTCATAAGGAATCTTAAGCTTAAAATATATACGGGTGAGATATTCTGTATCCTGGGCGGTAACGGTTCGGGAAAGACCACTGCGCTAAACATAGCGGCAGGGCTGCTTAAGCCGTACAGCGGTTCGGTTAAGGTGTTTGGGAAAAAGCTTAAGGAATATAAAAACCAAAGCCTGTATAATAAGTGTCTTTCAATGCTGCCGCAGGATGTACAGACCGTTTTCCTGCACAATACCGTAAGGGAAGAACTTGAAAGCATGAAAGGCTTGGATAAGCTTGAAAGCTTTCCGTATAAGCTTGATAAGTTTTTGGATAAGCATCCGTATGACATTTCCGGCGGAGAACAGCAGATAGTTGCACTTGCAAAAGCATATGCGACGGAGCCAAAGCTGCTGCTTGCGGATGAACCGACCAAGGGACTTGACGCAAAAAGAAAAAAAGAGTTTGCAGCTATGCTGAAACTCCTTAAAAAACAGGGCATCACATGTGTGGTGGTTACTCACGACGTTGAACTTGCAGCCCTCTGCTCCGACAGATGCTCTCTGTTTTTCAGGGGGGAAGCGGTATCTGTCGGAGAACCCGAAGACTTCTTTGTAAACAACAATTATTATACGACTCTTGCAGTCAGACTGACAAGGGGGATATGCGAGCCTGTACTTACAATAGGTCATGATCAGTCAATATCGGTCTGAGCCTTATAAAGGGCAAGGTATTCTTTGCCGGAAGTCCATAAAGGTTTGCCGTTTTCATCATTGAACGATACGCCGGATATGTCTTCAAGTATAACTGCCAGAACATATTCGCCTCTTGCACTGTCGGTGCTCTGCTCAAGCAGCGAGATGACGGGAGTCAAAGGATCTTCAAGAGAACGAAGGCCTTGTATCAAAAGCTGATAGGAAGAGCATTGCTTAAGAAGACCGGTATCGATCGCGGAATTATCTTTGGTGTCATCGGCAGTATAAAGCGAGTCATATTCTGAAAAGATACTGTCAAGAACCTGTTCGGGATCTATGTTCATCTGCGAAACCTGCGGAGTATAGTTATCATCATCTGTTTCATCATCGGGAACTTCTTTTTCTTCAGGCACACTACCGGTATCTGCCTGCTTTATCGCCTGCTTTTCATGGTCGATGCCGTAGGAAAAGTTGCTCATGTCGATATCGACTTCGGGATAGTTTTCGGACTGCCTGAGAGCTGTGCTCTCTATAGTGTCCATGACAGCTCCGTCTGCATCGAGCTTGATGTTTTCATCGTTCTCAGGCTCGTCGTCCATGGGTGCCGATTCGGATGCTTCGTACTTATTTTCGACTGTTGCGTCAGCTTCCTTTACAGCTCCGGCGTAATCTGCATTGTCACTGCCCTCGGTTTTGGAAGAAGCTGTATTCATATAGGAATCCGCATTACTTTTATCCGACTGCTTCAGCGTGCCGCCAAAACGGTAAATGCTAAAGCCTATGATACCGATGACAAGAGCTGCGGCAATGCCGTATGTGATACGTAAAAACTTTCTGCGGTTTGATATGGAAGTAACTTTTGAAGTGTTTTCCGGTTCGGTGGTTTTAGCGGAAGCTTCCGGAGCTGCATCGGAAGTATCATTCTCAAGAGCTCGGATGGAAGCCATAGTACGTGATATAAGATCTTCGCTTACAAAGATATCATCAGCTTCGAAATCTTTTTCAAATAAAGCCTTGATATCCATATCGTTATCCTTTTCGATATTAAGATCGCTCATGTCTATAACCTCCCTTCCAGTTTAGTTTTAAGCATTTCCCGGGCACGGGCCAGCCGGCTTTTGACGGTACCGTCCGGAATGTTTAAGGCGGAAGCCGTATCCGCGACGCTCATTTCGTGGAAATATACACATAACAGGACTTCACGGTATGCTTCCGGCAAAGTCATGACCGTTTCTCTGATCACCCTGTCACGGTCACGGTTTTCTATCTCCTCGAAGTCGTTGTCGGAGGTGATCATATCCTCCTTAAACTCCATCATGGGAACCACCTTCTGGCTGTATGCACTTTTAAGATAATCCTTGGCGGTATTGATCGTGATCCTGATGATCCATGTCTTGATGCCGCTTTCATCCCGGAAGCTGTCAAGATTTCTATAGACCTTGACAAAAACCTCCTGGAAAATGTCCTCGGCAGTAAATTTGTCCTTTACATAAGCATATGCAGTTTTCAGGACATCGTTACCGTATTCCCGGATTAGGGTTTCAATATCGTATTTCATGTGTCCTCCGACCCGTAGCTTTAACGGGTTCATGCTGTTCTTTTTAGATAATACTATATTGTCACCCGAATGTAAAGGCTTCATTTTTTTGTTTTCAAACATTAGACGAAGGTCGTGAGGATCCGGTTTCAAAAAGTTGAAAAAAATTTTTAAAGTTTAAATATGCGATCGGAGAATGCATAATGATAGTCATAAAGAATCAAAAACTGAAGAAAATCTTAAAGATCGTTATCCCGCTGATACTGATCCCTGCGGTGGCGGTATCGGGAGTACTGCTTTTTGACGAGCAGAAGCATATCTTTGTATCGCTGATGGTCGCATTCCTTTCACTCATCCTGTTTATAACGGGTTTTGAGAAAAAGGTGACCGGAACCAGGAGAATGGTACTTGTAGCTGTTATGACGGCGCTGTCCGTGCTCGGACGTTTTATCCCGTTCTTTAAGCCGATTACGGCTATTACGGTTATAACTGCGATGTATCTCGGAGGTGAAGCGGGATTCCTGGTTGGATCGCTCTCTGCACTTCTTTCAAATTTCTATTTCGGACAGGGGCCTTTCACGGCGTTCCAGATGCTTGCATGGGGACTGATCGGACTTATAGCAGGCCTTATGGCGGAAAAATTAAAAAAGAGCAGGGCATTCCTGCTCGCTTACGGAGTCTTGTCCGGTATCCTGTTTTCGCTCATAATGGATGTGTGGACAGTGCTCTGGTACAGCGCCGGCTTCGATATAGACCTGTATATTGCGTCGGTCATAAATGCGATACCGCATACGATCCTTTACGCCGTTTCAAATTTCATCTTCCTTTATCTTCTGGCTAAACCATTCGGGGAAAAGCTTACAAGGATAAAGATAAAATACGGGGTGTAGAAGCTGTTTTCATCAGTCGATTTTTTAAAAAAAATATTGTAAAAACATGTATTTTATGGTATTGTAATATTACCGCGTGAAAGTTAATACGGCAATATAAATGTGGAGGGTATCCTATGAAGAAGAGAGGAATTTTTATCGTAGGTGTGTTGGCACTTTTGCTGGCACTTGTTATTCCGTTCAATGCTTACGCAGCAAAGGCAGCAGATAAGTTTATGGAAAAGTATTTTCCGAACGGGATTGAGAAGATCAAGCCCAATAAGCTGCTGATCGATATCGACGAGAATGATACTTGCTGGGTCGGAGCCATCGTAAAGCAAAACGACGATATCCTGAAGATGGTCAGGGACTTTGAAGCTTGCGAAGAATACGTTGATTATACAGATGAT
>JAEEGJ010016763.1_pt1 | contig 16728 bp, 16 predicted proteins | sample 8958761 | NCBI WGS metagenome assembly JAEEGJ01 (sample SAMN16246546, study PRJNA631951) | gut metagenome | biome: gut microbiome; feature: rumen; material: RS-attached | host: Bos | place: Iran: Karaj | collected 2018-10 | reverse complement strand
ACCCCTGCCACGAATGCGACGGGGATATCAACTGCCTGTTCTGCTACTGTCCGCTCTATCACATGGACGACTGCCCGGGTACCTTTGAGATGCTCGAAAAAGACGGCAGACTTATAAAGAGCTGCAAGGACTGCACATATCCGCACATTGCCGGCAACTATGCCGATGTCATCAAACTTCTGAAAAAATGAGAATTCGGAACCGTCCCCGATTCTCAGGTTATGCTTTTATTTCCTATACTTATATGTTATAATGCCTATTTAGGTATGCTTGAAGCCGCAAAACCGCGGTTTTTTCGTATTTAAATCAGGTTGGAGGATTATAGGAATGAGTTTACAGGTTGAAAAACTGGAAAAGAACATGGCGAAGCTTACGATCGAGGTCGAGGCTGACAGATTTACCGAGGCCATCAGGAAAGCTTACGATAAAAATAAAGGCAAGATGAGTGTGCCCGGATTTCGTAAGGGCAAGGTTCCCCAGGCTATGATCGAGAAGATGTACGGTCCTGACGTATTCTATGAGGATGCCGCAAACTTCATCATCCCCGAGGCATATTCGGAGGAAGTTGAGAAGGCTGAGGACATTGAGATCGTATCACAGCCGAAGATCGATGTGGTTCAGATCGAAAAGGGCAAGAACTTCATCTTTACGGCTGAAGTTGCATTAAAGCCCCCCGTTGAGCTCGGTAAGTACAAGGGCGTTAAGATCGACAAGATCGATACCGAGGTTACGGATGAGGATATCGACAAAGAGATTAAGCGTGAGCAGGAAGCAAACGCAAGAACGATAACCGTCGAGGATCGTCCTATAAAAGACGGCGATACGGCTATGATCGATTTTGAAGGTTTTGTTGACGGCGAGGCATTTGCCGGCGGCAAGGGCGAGAATTATCCGCTTGTTATCGGATCGGGATCGTTCATTCCGGGATTCGAGGATCAGCTGATCGGCAAGAACACGGGTGATGAGACCGATGTTAACGTTACATTCCCCGAGGACTACAACGCAAAAGATCTTGCCGGCAAGGATGCGCTTTTCAAGGTTAAGATCAATGAGATCAAAGAGAAGGAGCTTCCCGAGCTTGACGATGAGTTCGCGTCGGAAGTGTCCGAGTTCGATACAATGGCCGAGTACCGCGAGGACGTGAAGAAGAACCTTACGGAGAAGAAGGTAAAAGAGGCCAAGGACAAGAAGGAGGATGCCGTTATCGAGGCTATCGTCAAGGATTCCAAGATGGAGATACCCGATGCGATGATCGATACGAGCGTCAAGAATATGGTCAATGACTATGCGAGAAGACTTCAGAGCCAGGGTCTGTCGCTTGACCAGTACTTCATGTTCACGGGACTTAACATGGAGAAGTTTACGGAGCAGATGAGACCCGGCGCGATAAAGAGGATCGAGTCGAGACTTATCCTCGAGGCTATCGTTAAGGCCGAGAACTTCGAGGTTTCCGATGAGGAATACGAGAAGGAACTTGAGCGTATGGCGGAAGAGTCCAAGATGGAACTCGACAAGCTTAAAGAGTATATCGGCGACGATGAGTACGGCAAGAACCAGATCATCGAGGATGTGAAGATCCAGAAGGCGATCGATCTTATCGTCGAGAACGCAAAGGAAAAGTAAACGAGAGGAGTAAACTATGAGCTTAGTACCTTACGTCATTGAGCAGACAAGCCGCGGTGAGCGCAGTTACGATATTTATTCGAGACTTCTTAAGGAGAGGATCGTATTCCTCGGTGAAGAAGTAAACGATACGACGGCGAACCTTATAGTTGCGCAGATGATGTTCCTTGAGGCAGAAGATCCCGAGAAGGATATCCATTTTTACATCAACAGCCCCGGCGGATCGGTGACAGACGGATTTGCGATCTATGACACGATGAATTACGTCAAGTGCGATGTTGCCACATACTGCATCGGAATGGCAGCCAGCATGGGTGCATTCCTTCTGGCAGGCGGTGCGAAGGGTAAGAGATTTGTTCTCCCCAATGCCGAGATCATGATCCATCAGCCTTCAGGCGGTGCAAAGGGTCAGGCGACCGAGATCGAGATCGTTGCAAAACAGATACTTCGCACGAAAGAGCGACTCAACAGACTGCTTTCCGAGAACACAGGACAGCCTTTTGAGAAGATCGCGGAGGATACAGAGAGAGATAACTGGATGAGTGCCGAGGAGGCGCTCGAATACGGGATCGTAGATAAGATCATCACCAACAGAGCGTAGGAGAGATAATGGTAAAGAAAGATATCAGATGTTCATTTTGCGGCAAGACCCAGGACCAGGTCAAAAAGCTGATCGCCGGTCCGGAGGGTGTGTTCATCTGTGACGAATGCATAGAAGTGTGCATGGAGATCGTCGAAGATGAGCTGTATGACGCCGAAGAGAAGGAACCCGAGAAAAACGATTTTGAGATCAATCTCGTGAAACCCCGCGAGATGAAAGAGTTCCTCGATGAGAACGTAATAGGCCAGGAGGAAGCAAAAAAGGTCCTGTCCGTTGCGGTGTACAATCACTACAAGAGAATACTGTCACAGAATGAGCAGACGGACATAGAACTTCAAAAATCAAACGTTATCATGCTTGGGCCCACGGGTTCGGGTAAAACACTCCTTGCACAGACGCTTGCGAAGATCATCAACGTGCCCTTTGCCATCGCGGATGCGACGGCACTTACGGAAGCGGGTTACGTCGGAGAGGATGTTGAAAACATCCTTTTAAAGGTTATCCAGGCGGCCGATTACAACATAGAAAAAGCCGAATACGGCATCATCTATATAGATGAGATCGACAAGATCACGAGAAAATCCGAGAACGTTTCGATAACAAGAGACGTTTCGGGCGAAGGAGTGCAGCAGGCGCTTCTTAAGATCATCGAGGGAACGAATGCTTCGGTACCTCCACAGGGAGGAAGAAAGCATCCTCATCAGGAACTGATCCCTATCAATACGACCAATATACTGTTCATTTGCGGAGGAGCTTTCGACGGTCTTGAGAAGATCGTTGAGAACCGTCTTGACCGCAAATCGATCGGATTTAACGCCGAGATAGCAACAAAGACAGAGCACGAGGTCGGACAGCTCCTTTCACAGGTGCAGCCCGAGGATCTGATCAAATTCGGACTTATCCCCGAGTTTGTAGGTCGTGTGCCGATCTGTGTCAGCCTTGAAGGCCTTGACGAGGATGCTCTTGTCAAGGTTCTCACGGAGCCGAAGAACGCTATCATCAAGCAGTACAGGAAACTGTTTGAACTGGACGGTGTTGAGCTTGAGTTCGAGGAAGATGCGATCCGCGAGATCGCTCGTAAAGCCTACGAGAAGAAGACCGGAGCCAGAGGTCTTCGCTCGATCCTTGAAGGGCTGATGAACGATCTGATGTTTGAGATCCCTTCCGATGATTCCATCACAAAGTGCGTGATCACAAAAGGTGCGGTGACGGGTGAGGGAGCTCCCCTTATCGTCAGGAACAACGACAACGTCAAGAAGAGTCTTAAGAAGGCAGAGTAGTTTTGCGAAGGATCGTAAAGAAGAAATATCCCTGTGTCATTGTCAAACAGATGGCTGTGCTTCCGGGCATGGTCATCCATTTTGATATTAATACGCCTGCAGGGGTCAGGGCCGTGGAAGCGGCCATGATAAAGGACAGGAAACTGTTTGCGGTCGCGGACAGGAGCACGGAGGAAAGGCTCCGCTCCGGAGGTCTCGACCTGTATGCGTACGGAAGCATCTGCACGATCAAGCAGGTCGTAAAGCTTCCCGGAAACGTTCTGCGCGTTCTCGTGGAGGGAGTTGCGCGCGCCCAGATAGTTAAGGCCGAAAACAACGAATTCGTTACGGCTACGGTAAAGGAAGTTGTCGCGCCGGATGACTGGTATATCATCAGAAACATCTCCCCGGTCAATCCCGAGATCACTGTCGACAACGAGGAAGTAAGACTTCAGATAATGGCGAAGATCAACATCCTTAAAGATCTTCTGACCACGCTTCTGGGTTACAATCCCAAGATCGGAAAGACACTTACGAAACAGTTTGAGGAGGCGGAGACACTTGCCGAACTCCTTGATTTTGTTGCGATAAACGTACCGATGCACTTTCCCGACAGGCAGAGGCTCCTTGAAGCCGAGACCGTTGATGAACGATTCATCGTGCTGATGACGATACTTCAGCGTGAGGTGGATGTTCTGAACATCAAGACGAACATCGCAAAGCAGATAAAAGATCGCGTGGACAAAAATCAGAAAGAGTACGTTCTTCGCGAACAGCTCAGGGTCATCAAGGAAGAACTCGGTGAGGGAAGTACTGCGACCGAAGAGGAACGGTACAAAGAGGCTGCCCAAAAGCTCAAAGCGAAAAAAGATATCAAGGACCGCATATTAAAGGAGATCGACCGGTACAGCCATCTTCATGACGGATCGAGCGAAGCCGAGGTCTCGAGAGGATATATCGAAACGCTTCTTGCGATGCCTTGGGACAAAGCGTCAAAGGACAACAGGGATATCAACAGGGCCGAGAGGATACTAAACCGAGACCATTACGGCCTCGATAAGGTCAAAGAGAGGATGCTCGAGTTCCTGGCGGTCAGAAACCTTACAAGAAAAGGTAATTCCCCGATAATCTGTCTTATCGGACCTCCCGGTACCGGAAAAACGAGTATCGCGAAGTCGGTTGCAACGGCACTTGACAAGGAATACGTACGTATCAGCCTCGGAGGCGTAAGGGATGAAGCTGAGATAAGAGGACACCGCAGGACATATGTCGGAGCCATGCCCGGACGTATCGCGGTCGCACTCAAGAATGCGGGCGTCAAAAATCCCCTGATCCTGCTCGATGAGATAGACAAGATGAGTAACGATTTCAAGGGTGACCCGTCAGCGGCTCTTCTTGAAGTTCTTGACAGCGAGCAGAATTCGAAGTTTTCGGATCATTACATCGAACTTCCGATCGATCTTTCCGAAGCACTCTTTATAGCGACGGCAAACTCCGCCGCGGACATTCCGAGACCGCTTCTTGACAGAATGGAAGTCATCGAAGTATCAAGCTATACCGAAAACGAGAAGATACATATCGCAAAAGAGCATCTGTTTGCAAAGCAGCTGAAAAAGCACGGACTCAAGAAGGGACAACTTGTGATCGCGGATACCGTATGGCCGGAGATAGTCTCGGGATATACGAAAGAAGCGGGCGTCAGATCGCTGGAACGTAAGATCGCCGCGATATGCCGCCGCACGGCACGCGCGATCTATCAGGACGGAAAGACCTCGGTCAGGGTCAACAGAGGCAATCTGTATGATTTTCTCGGAGTACGCAAGTACGAACGGGATAAGAAGAATGAGAAAGATGAGGTCGGTATCGTGCGCGGGCTTGCATGGACGAGCGTCGGCGGCGATACGCTTTCGATAGAGGTAAACGTCATGCCCGGTAAGGGAGAGATCCTGCTCACGGGACAGCTGGGCGACGTTATGAAGGAGTCCGCACAGGCCGGGATGAGCTATATACGTTCAATAGCCTCAAAGCACAGGATTTCCGCGGACTATTTCAGGAAACATGATTTTCACCTGCATATTCCCGAGGGAAGCGTTCCGAAGGACGGACCGAGTGCCGGTATCACGATGGCGACGGCACTGTATTCGGCTATAACCGGCAAAAAGGTGCGCGCCGATGTCGCTATGACCGGCGAGATAACTCTTAGGGGCAGGGTGCTTCCGATAGGAGGCCTCAAGGAGAAGATCCTGGCCGCGAAAAATGCGGGGATCCGGAAGGTGATCGTGCCGAAGGCCAATACGAAGGATATCGAGGAACTTGATGCCGAGATCACAAAGGGGCTTTCGATCGTGTTTGTAGAGCACATGGATGAAGTACTGAGGCACGCACTATGATCATAAAGAATGTTAATCTCGAGATCGTGTGCGGCGTAACGAGTAAGCTTCCGGTGACAAACCTTCCCGAAGTCGCTTTTGCCGGGAAGAGTAATGTCGGCAAGTCATCGCTCATAAACGCGTTGATGAACCGCAAGAGCTATGCCAGAACGAGCGCGCAGCCCGGCAAGACGCAGACGATCAACTTCTACAATATAAATGAAGAGATATATTTCGTGGATCTGCCGGGATACGGCTATGCGAAGGCATCGAAGAGTGAAGTCGCCAAATGGGGGCAGATGATCGAAAGATATCTTCACCGCTCCAGGCAGCTGCGGTGTGTATTCCTGCTTATAGATATCAGGCACGAGCCCGGCAGCAACGATAAGCTCATGTATGACTGGGTTTGCGCGAGCGGTTTCACTCCGGTCATAATCGCCACGAAGCTCGATAAGATCAACAGAAGCCAGAAAGATAAGCAGATAAAGATCATCCGCGATGCACTTTCGGCCAAAGATACAGTCATAATTCCTTTTTCCGCAACGAGTAAGCAGGGGAGAGACGAGATTTATGAAATCATCGACAAAATACTTGAAGATACTGTTTAACTACTTGTTTGCCATTATCCTGACGGCTCTGGCGGTGTTCGTGCTGCCCTGGGCGCTCGGGTTCTTCTGGCCGTTTGTCGTGGCGGCCATCATCGCGGCCATTACAAACCCGCTCGTCAGATTTCTTGAGAATAAACTTAAGATCAAAAGAAAGGCCGGTTCGGTCTTTGTCATCGTTCTGACGCTCGCCGCCGTTGTTGCCGTATGCTACGGCATCATTTATGTTCTTGTATCCGAGATCGTGGGATTCTTCACAAGCGCTCCGGAAACATGGGTAAAAGTTGTCGGATCGCTTCAGAACTGGATCAATCAGATATCGCGCGCGCCCAAAGGGCCGGGCACGGAGATCATAGGAGCCCTCGGAGAGAGTATTTACGAGGGACTGTCAGGGATCGGAACATCAATAGGCGGGAAGGTCGCCGAGATCGCAAGCAACGGTGTCAAGAACGCTCCGGGATTTATCGTCGGATTCATCATGTGTATCCTGGCAAGTTACCTTTTTGTCGCCGAGCGTGAGCAGATCTCGAAGTTTTCCGTAAAGATCCTTCCGAAGCATTTAAGAGAAAGATTCCTTATAGTCACGGGTACGATGAAATCCGCGGTCGGCGGGTATTTCAAGGCACAGTTCAAGATAATGATATTTGTGTATATCGTTTTGTTCGTGGGATTTCTTGTGCTCAGGATCGACTATGCGTTCCTGATCGCCCTTTTGATCGCGTTTCTCGACTTCCTGCCGTTCTTCGGCACCGGTGCCGTCATGTGGCCGTGGGCTCTGTATGCCGTGATCGGAAAAAACTACAAGTTTGCGGTCGGAATGATGATAGTATGGGGACTTTCTCAGCTTGTAAGACAGCTGATCCAGCCGAAATTCGTGGGAGATTCGATAGGTATGCCCGCGATCCCGACACTGATACTTCTGTACGTGGGATTTCGTGTAGGGAGTGCTTTCGGACTGATCGTAGCGGTACCGATAGGCATGATAGTTTATAACCTCTATAAGGCGGGGCTGTTCTCGAACTTCATCTACAGTACGAGAATGCTGCTGAGGGATTTTCGCAGGATGCGCATATTCACCCCGGAAGAGCTGCAGGGTGAAGGGATAGAAGAAACACAGACCGGAGCTTCAAATGACGGAACTTCTCGCAAGAATATTCATTAAAGACCGTAACAATACAACGGATACACGCGTAAGGCATGCGTATGGTGTGCTTTGCGGCGCGTTCGGCGTTTTTTTAAATATCATCCTTTTCGGTGTTAAGTTTACCGCCGGCATGATCTCGGGATCGGTAGCGATAACGGCCGATGCGTTCAACAACTTAAGCGACGCGGGTTCATCCGTAGTGACGATGGTGGGATTTCGTATGGCGGGCCAGAAGCCCGATCCGGAGCATCCGTTCGGACACGGGAGGATCGAGTATGTCACCGGTCTTGTTGTGTCAATGATCATCATCCTGATGGGTTTCGAACTGTTGAAGTCGTCTTACGATAAGATCCGGCACCCGGAACTTCCGCAGCTGACTCCGCTTGTTGCGGGAATACTGATATTCTCGATAATAGTCAAACTGTACATGTATTATTACAACACGAAGACGGGGGAGAAAATCGCATCTGCCGCAATGCGTGCCACTGCGCTCGATTCGTTTACCGATTCGATAGCTACGCTCGTTGTCCTTGCATGTGCGCTCATAGGGTACTACTTCGGAGTGGCGATAGACGGATGGTGCGGCCTGGCGGTTTCGGCATTTGTTCTGTATGCCGGTATTTCTTCGGCAAAGGATACGATAGATCCGCTTCTCGGGAGCAAACCGACTCCGGAATACGTTGAGACGATCGAAAAATTCGTTACGTCATATGACGATGTCATAGGGATCCATGATCTTGTGGTGCATGATTACGGCCCCGGAAGAGTGATGATCTCTCTTCATGCCGAGGTTCCGGCCGACCGTAACATCGTTGACGTTCACGACACGATAGATAACATTGAGCACAGGATCAACGAGACTCTCGGATGCCAGTGTGTCATACATATGGATCCGGTCGTTGTGGGAGATCCCGCGATAGACAGGATGAGGCGACTGTGCCTGCTGATCGCAAAAAGCGTGGACGAGAGATTCACTATACATGATTTTCGGATGGTCAAGGGACCTTCACATACGAATCTGATATTTGACGTTGTAGCACCTTTTGACTGCAAACTGTCCGAGGAGGAGATCAGAAACACGATCTGCGCAAAGGTATCAAGCCTTCCCGGAAACCATTTTGCGGTCATCGATGTGGATCGGCCTTTTGTCTGAAACCGATCCGTCCCCGGACATCCTTGAAAGGAGATATTTATGAGAGAAAGCGGGATTCTGGCTCGAGGATTACGCACTTTACATGGCTGTCAAGAATTCTTTCGGGGGCGTGAGTTTTATTGAGTGGGATGAGCCCATAAGAAAAAGAGATAAAAAAACACTCGATACATATCGGGTGAAATTTTCAAAGGAGACAGAGTTCTATAAGTTCCTTCAATACAAGTTTATCACGCAGTGGAAGGCACTTAAGAAATATGCCAATAAGTCCGGAATTAAAATAATAGGTGATATCCCAATCTATGTCGCTTTTGACAGCGCCGATACATGGGCCGATCCCAAGCTCTTTTGCTTTGATGAAAAAGGTTATCCGACTGCGGTAGCCGGATGTCCTCCTGACGGGTTTTCACCCACCGGGCAGCTTTGGGGTAACCCGCTTTATGACTGGGAATACCATAAGAAGACAGGGTCTGGAGGATGAAGTCGGGCGCATTCACGAAAAAACTGGCTAAGGATATACGCGAGATCACAAAACTATATGCAAGATTACCGGAAAAAGGACGGAAATGATATGGGAAAAGCAAAAGTATTCATTGACGGAAGTGAGGGCACTACCGGCCTTCGTATAAATGAGAGGTTCGCCAAAAGGGAAGACATTGAGATACTTAAGATAGATCCCGAACTTCGCAAGGATGCCGATGAGCGCAAAAAGCTCATCAATGCTTCCGATTACACTTTCCTGTGCCTGCCGGATGTTGCCGCAAAGGAAGCGGTTACACTGTGTGATAATCCGGATACGGTCATAATAGACGCATCGACGGCTCACAGGGTCAATCCCGACTGGGCTTACGGACTTCCCGAGCTGTCAAAGGAGCATTTCGAGAAAGTGAGAACTTCAAAGCGTATTGCGGTTCCCGGCTGTTATGCGTCGGGTTTTGTGATGATCGCGTATCCTCTTGTTGCAGAGGGAATCCTTCCGAATGATTATCCGTTCACCGTTCCCGCGGTGTCCGGTTATTCTGGTGCCGGCAAGAAGGCGATCGCCCTCTATGAGGCCGATGACAAGGCAAAGGATCTGTTTGCACCCCGGGAATATGCGCTTTTACAGATGCATAAGCATCTTCCCGAGATGAAGGTCATTACCGGACTTACTAAAGAGCCGATATTCATGCCTTATGTCGATGATTACTACTGCGGAATGATCGTGAATGTTCCTGTCCACAAGGATCTGATGAAAAAGAAAATGACTCCGGAGGCACTTCGGGACATGTTTGCCGCATATTATGAGGGTCAGACGTTCATACGCGTGCTTCCGTACGGTGCCGAAAACGAGACAGGCGGCTTCATATCAGCCAACTGCATGGCCGGTCTTGATTATGCGAACATACTTGTTACGGGGAACGAAGACAGGATAATGGTAATGTCGATCTTCGACAACCTCGGAAAAGGGGCGAGCGGCGCGGCGATCGAGTGCATGAACATATCTATGGGGATAGAGAGCGCAACGGGACTAGCGGTGTAAGGCAAGATAGGCGTTGCGATATTCTTTGCGGTCGGTCACATCTTCGTCAAACCACTCCGGCACCGTAAACGCATTAGCCTCATCCACTGACGGAAATTCCACTTCAGCTATAATAAGAGGTTTAAAGGGCTCGTCAAATATGTCGAGCTCTATTGTATATTTGCCGTACGGTATCAGGAAGCGCTTTTTGCGGATAACGTTCCCGTCGGCTTTTGCCGAAAGCGTTTCATAAGCCTGCTTTGTGAGCGGGAGATTGTACTCCTCGTGTGAAAGCGATGAATTGGCTCCGCCGGTGCCTTTGTAGGTCATATAGTACCTCTCGTCCTCACGGCGTACACGGATAGTGGGCTCCGTAGTAAGATATGCCTGCTCTATCATATGATGATCATATGAATCGAGACTATCGGGCAGGCTCTTTATCGTAAATTTTCTCTCAATTTCCATTCCCATGTTCTTAATATACCATAAAAATGAATGCCGTACGATTTAATCTTCTTTTAATGAACCTTAAAAGACCGCTTAAGGATCGGGGCGTATATTATGTACCGTAAGGAGGAACTGAAAATGCTGACATTCATAACTCTTATAGTTTTATTTGCGGTATTCGGAAGATTGCTTTTGTTCGGTCTTAAGCTCGGCTGGGGAATAATGAAGCTTGTCGGATACGTGGTATTTCTTCCCTGTATAGTTCTGATGATGATCGTAGGAGGCCTCTCGTTTGTGGCACTTCCGATACTCCTCGTTGTCGGGATCGTAAGCTTGGCGGTAAGAGCATAATTATGATAGAATAAATCCGTCGCACAAATGCTTTTACGGAGGAAAAATCATGGTATATGTTTTTCTGGCTGACGGATTTGAGGAAATAGAAGCGCTTACACCGGTTGATCTGTTAAGGCGCGCCGGGGTGGATGCCCGGACGGTATCGATCTATCCCGGAAGAAGCGATGTTACGGGTGCCCGTAAGATCACCGTTCGCGCCGATATGACGATAGATGAGGCAAAGCCTCAAAAAGAAGATATTATCGTGCTTCCCGGGGGAATGCCCGGTACAGTTAATCTTCTTGAATGCGATGATCTCATGAAGACTGTTGACGATCATAACGCCGAAGGCGGCAGGATCGCGGCCATATGTGCCGCACCGGCAAGGATTCTCGGCTCCAAAAGACTTCTACGGGGTAAAAAGGCCACATGCTATCCGGGAATGGAGGATCTTCTCGAAGGAGCGACGGCTGTTACCGACAGTGTTGTCACGGACGGGAACATAACGACTTCAAGAGGACTCGGAACCGCTGTGGACTTTGCCTGTGAGCTTATCGCGATCGTATGCGGTAAGGAGCGCGCTGACGAGATACGCGCATCGGTAGTCGCGTAATAAGGCTTAAAATATTCTTGTAGATTATTACAGAAATTTTATCAGTCTGTTTGGTGAATTTTCAGATATTGCTTATCGAATTCTTGTATGATATCATCCGTCGTACAAGAATTCTTTTTTTGATTCTGTTCTCGCATCTTGCGTTGGACGCATCGCAAAGATCCCGGAATATTAACTGAACAACGGTTGGAGATGCCATGGGCGTATTGTACGTATCGGGAGAGAAGCCGACAGTCATTGTCGGAAGAGATCCCGGATGTGATCTGGTACTCGGCGGCTCTTTCGTATCGAGACGGCATCTGTACTTTCGCCGTGTGACTGCTGATGCGGCACTTGTTGAAGTTACGGGGACCAATGGAGCTGTTGTGGACCGGCTGAGAGTAAAAAGGGGATACAGGGGATATGTAAGGTCCGGAGACAGTGTTGTTATAGGCGATCAGAGGATTGTGTGGCTTGGGGCCGCTCCCCCGGGGAAAGAGAAGTTTATTCCTTTTGGGACAAAGCTTCCGGAGCCGGATACGACTCCCATAGAGATCGAGGGACCGCCTCCGAGAAGAGTTCCGGAAAAACCCTCGATAATGCTTGCGGCAGGACCGGCTCTTACAATGGCGATCCCGATACTGCTCGGAGCCGGCAGGAGCGTGGCCATACTGTCATCGGTGTTCGCAGCCGTGTGGGCTGTTGTAAACGTACTTGGGAGGGTCAGGAAACAGAAAACCGAAGAACTAAGACGAAGAAACACATATATGTCATATCTGTCCGGGTGCGAGAATACGATAAGGGACCGGCTTGCGGGGATAATAAAAGATCTTAACGAAATGTATCCCGAAGTGAGCGGTTGCCTTAAAGGAGGGGGAGTCCCGTTCATACCCGGAAGCGGTCGTAAGTTGTCGGAGGGTCATATCAGGGTCAGGATCGGAAAGGGCGCAATCCCAAGTCCCCTAGAGATCATAATCCCAAAGGAACGATTCGAAGGGATCGATGATTCGCTCAAGGAACTTCCCGCAAAACTGAAAGAAAAGTACGTGACCGTCCCGTCATCACCGTATCTCGTATCGATTCAAAAGGGATCCGTTTCGGTATTCGTTCTGAATAAGCCTAAGGATCCGGAAACGCTTTCGGCGTTCATACTGCAGATCGCAGTCTTACATTCTCCCGAAGATGTAAAGATACAAGTAAAAACGAATATAAATACCATGCGTTATTATAAATGGATCACGCTTCTTCCGCACTTTGAGAAATACCCGGGATCGTCACCCGGGCAAGAGGCCGAAACAGTGTTTATCACTGACGAGACAAGGAGCGCATGGGAGAAGGCATCGGCCGGAGCGTATGCGGTGCTCCTGTGCGAAAAAGAGGAGGAAGTACCCGGAGAAGCATTCCCCGTTCTTAACAGGGAAGTCAAAAACATCAGGTATGATACCGTTCCCGAGAAACTGTGTTATTCATTTGCATCGCAGATCGCCGGGATCAGGGAGGATAACGGTGAAAACTCGTCGGTTCCTCTGACGGTCCCGTTCGGCAAACTGTTTGATACTGCGGCGGGGGATGATATCGAAAGGCAGTTGAGGGAAAAGGTAAGAAAGGCTTATGCGGAAAATGACATCACATCCGGTATTTTAGCACCGATCGGGATAGCGTCGGGTGGAAGGAAGACTGTTCTCGATATTCATGAAAGAGCCTCCGGACCACACGGTCTGATAGCGGGTACGACAGGAAGCGGCAAGAGCGAACTTCTGACAACAATGATATTGTCTTTTGCTCTAAGGTATCCGCCGGATAAACTGGCATTCTTTCTGATCGATTACAAAGGCGGAGGGATGTCCGGACTGTTTGCCGATCTTTGGCATCTTGTCGGCAGTATATCGAATCTGTCAAAGGCCGTATCAAAAAGGGCCATGATCTCTCTGAGGAGTGAGAACATCAGAAGACAGAGGATCTTTGCCGAATGCAAGGTTAACAACATAAACGATTACACAAAGCTGTATGATGCGGGAAAAGCATCCGAACCGCTTCCGCATATTCTTATCGTGATCGATGAGTTTGCGGAACTGAAAAAAGAAGAACCTGAATTCATGGACTGCCTGATAAGCGTATCGCAGATAGGAAGGAGTCTGGGGATGCATCTGATACTTGCAACGCAGAAGCCTTCGGGCGTTGTAGACGACAGGATACGAAGCAACTCGGCTTTCAGGATAGCTCTGCGGCTCCTGGACAGGTCGGATTCGACCGACATACTCGGGCGGCCCGATGCGGCGTCGATAAACGAATGCGGACGGGCATATCTTCAGTCCGGAAACGATGAAGCGCTTGAGTTCTTCCAAAGCGGATATGCCATGGGACCGGCCGAAGGTTATGAAAAGGACATACGAATATACAGGGATCTTCTGTGCGATGAGGAGATCACATGTGATGATCATCCTTCGGATGAGTACGAACATGAGAGGAGAACCTGGTATGAGATCGCGATGTCGGCCGCAATATCGGCTTCATCGGAACATATGCCTCGAAGACCGGCAAAACTGTGGCTTCCGGAACTTCCGGAGGTGATAACCGATGACAGGGCGTATGCGTGGTTTGATAATCCGTATGACCGTGTATACGAAAAGGCGGTATATGACCCGAATCGTAACAAAAACATGCTGATCATCGGCAGGAGCGGGAACGGAAAAAGCGAAATTGTACGTACTGTCCTGTGGAAGATGGATTGCGAACGGGAAGTGTATATTATTGACCGGCCGGGAGGAGCGATAAAGGATGCAGCGAATCATCCGTTTTGCGGGGGCTACGTCACTTATGACGACAAAGAGGACATGCTAAGGCTGCTCCTGTTTATCGAAGGAAGAGTAAATACGCTAAGAAGAGCGGGACCCGACAAGAGAGAGAATCTTCCGGTAACGGTGCTGGTCGTAGAGGATCAGGGAGAGATCAAAAGGATTCAGGATCCTGAAATTTGGGATGTGCTGGAGAGGATACTTCGCAACGCATCCGCTGTCGGAGTGTATGTGGTATCGACATACACGCAGCCTCCGGAATCAAGGATCGCAGCCCTTTACGACACGATTCTGTGCCTCGGCGATTGCGATACATATACGGCGGCTTCTCTTCTAAAGGTTTCAGCAAGGGACATTCCCGATATAGGCAACAGCCCCGGAAGAGGCATCGGATTGTCGCATGATCGCCCGCTTGAATTCCAGGCGGTCCTGACCGATCCGAAAGTACAGGCGCCTTATCCCGTCAGGGTAAGTGCCGCTCACTTTCCGCATGTGCCGAATAAGCCGGGTCTTGATGACCTTCTTGAAAGGATACGCTCGGAAGGATACACAGCGGATGATCTTATGCTTCCGATAGGATTCGAGTACAGGACCGGAAAAGTATACTCCGTTCCGCTCGATCGTACGGGCTGTGTCCTTATATGCGGCAGGCCGTACAGTGGCAGGCATACGCTTCTGTTTAACATTTCCGTTATCGCATCTGTTCTCGGAATCGGATGCATAAGGGCGGACGATCACGAAACACTGCTTGCGGTATGTGAAGAAAGAAACGATTTATGCATAATTACGGTCGAGAACTTAGAGGCGCTTTTGGAAAAGTTCTACTCTTCGGGATTTCGTAAAGAGGAGGAAGATAAACTGGCTGCACTTCTCGGTAACCGGATGCGATATGCCCGGGATGAAAGATTTCATCCCGTCATTATCGGGATATTAAATAACAGGGTTGAAAGTATTGTTGGGGGAGGGAAGATATTCGGATCGATGACCGAACATCCGTACGGGGTTACCCTGGGAGGGTGTCTTGATCAGAACAGAATATTGGACTATTCATACATGTCTTTTTCACAAATGCAAATGTCACTTCCGAGGCACAATGCGACAATTCTGAAATACGATGAAAATTGCTTTTCGGGGCGCGTGATCTTACCCGAAACCGTCAATGTGGATAACTCGCAAAATCAGTAAAACAGAGGTTTTATAACATATGATATCAATAGAATTGATCTTTCCGATACAGGATAAAAGACTGTGCGCAAGAGTCAGTGAATCGCTCTCGATAGGAGATTTTAAGAGAAAAATCCTGCCGGCTCTGGGGATAAAAAACGGATGTATTTTTATGCCCGAAACGAATAAAAACATAACCGATGAGATGACACTTTCGGAGGCAGGGATGCATTCGGGAAGCGGGGTGATAATCGAATATGAATGATCTGTCGATCGAATTTTGCCCGCTCGGGGAAAAGATAAAAGAGCTGTTCAAACTTTATATTGCTCTCTGCAAGGAGATAGAGAATACAGCCGAAAGCGTGCAAAAACTTGATATTTTCTGGGACGGAGATGCGAACTATGCGTATATCACCAGGATACAAAAAGATATGCTCGCAGCCGGAAAACTTCTTATGAGCATAAGGGAAACGATAATGCTCGCATCAAAAGCGTACGGATTATATAACGAAAACGAGAAGAGGATAAAACGGATGATAGGAGGTATGAGAAGTTGAACCGAAAAACAAGGAACGAGATCGAGATCGATTTTTCAAGAGCCATGGATCAGGCACAGGAACTTGAGTGTCTTGCCGCGGATCTTTCCAGGATCGCCAACAACGGAGTCGAGTCCGCTCTGCTTGTCCTGAAGAACAGCTGGAGAGGTGATACGGGTGAGTCAATGGAACTTGCCGGAAAGAGAACGATTACCGAAATGTTCAGTACTGCAGACGATCTTATCAGAGTCGCTTCAACGATAAGAAAGACAGCGGACATTGTGTATAAAGCAGAAAAAGGAGCCATGGAGTTAGTATATTGACCCGAATAGTCGTTAGTTATGTTAACAGAAAGGAGAAATAACAGATGTCATTCTATCAAGTCGACAGCAGACAGCTGAGGGGTAAAAAAGATGAACTGTTAAACCTGTGTCAGAGGTTCATGAAAGAAAAGGAAAATCTTTGTGCGGTTGAACTGTCACTCAGGTCCATGTGGGAGGGGGCCGCAAATGAGAGGTTTCATACGCAGTTTATGAAGAATGCCGGGCAGATGGATGCGTTTTATGAACTGGTGAACAGATATGTATCCGCAATAGAGAGGATAGCGGA
>JAEEGJ010016762.1_pt1 | contig 16730 bp, 12 predicted proteins | sample 8958761 | NCBI WGS metagenome assembly JAEEGJ01 (sample SAMN16246546, study PRJNA631951) | gut metagenome | biome: gut microbiome; feature: rumen; material: RS-attached | host: Bos | place: Iran: Karaj | collected 2018-10 | reverse complement strand
CCTACGTTTGTGGCTGCAAAAATACGACATTTTTCTCAATTGGCAAGAAAAAAACATCAAAAACTGAGAAATTTTTGTTTTTTGAAATGTTTTACATTGGTTTTCAATGATATAGCAAATAGTGCTCACAATTAAAACAATAAAAACTTGCTCAACGAGTTAAAAAATCGGATATTTGCACGCTCTTACCCCCCTCAGTCCCCCCTAAAGGGGGGAAGGTGGGGTAGAGCGTGCGTAAGATGTTATGGTTATGAGAACACTTTTTTTGAAAAGCATCATACTCGTTTGCCTGTTAGCTGGTTTTGGCCTTGGCGCCAATGCTCAGGCGGATGTGGATTCGCCATATTCCTTGTTCGGCATCGGACAGGTGAATGGACGTTCGATGAACGTGAGACTGAAAGGTATGGGAGGTGCGGCCAACGCCATGTTTGGTGGTGGCATCATTAATGCTGAGAATCCCGCTTCCTATGCCAAGATTGACTCGCTGGCCTTCCTTTTTGACGCCGGTTTCTATTTCAAGACTTCGACCTTCAGCACGGCCTCTCTTTCGGAGAAGGCGAACAACGCCTCGTTCGATTATGTTTCGATGGCCTTTGGCGTGATGCCTTGGTGGAAGATGGCATTAGGCGTACAGCCTTATAGCACTTCGGGCTACAATATGCTCGTTGATGATATCGAGCCTGGCATTGGCAAGACCACCACGCGCTTTAAGGGTAGTGGCGGCCTCAACCAAGCTTTCTGGGGCAATGCCTTCAAGATCGGCAAACACTTTGCCGTGGGTGCCAATGCCTATTATGTGTTTGGCAACAGCCAAGCTGAGACCTCACTCTATTTTCCTGACTCGGCCTATTACATCGGTTCGCGTCGTAGTGTCGATGTGATGGTACGTTCCTTCATGTTCGACTATGGCATGTTGCTCAACACCGGTGTTGGCGATGATATGCAATTGAGTTTTGGTCTCACCTATAAGCAAAAGATTAATCTCAAAGGTGATCAGACTCTGTTCATCCGTTCGTTTGAAGAAGACATCGAGACGGACGTGGAATATTTGATTGACACCATTACATACGTTGTTGAGGATTCCAAGACCACCATGCCTCAAGGCATTGGCTTTGGTGTGGCCTTGCAGAAGGGCGATGATTGGGCTGTGGGCGCAGACTTCAATTGGACACAATGGTCAAAGTTTGCGCGTCAGGGAAAGACGGAAAGATTGCAGGATTCATGGAGGGCTTCAGCAGGTGCCGAATTTACACCAAGACATACATCTATTTCCGGATATTTTTCGCGTGTCACCTATCGCTTTGGCGGCTTCTATGAACATGGTTTCATCAACCTGCCGGGTAACGATGGACTGGACCATTCTATTAATAAGGTGGGTGTCACGGCAGGTATATCGATGCCGTTGCCCAAGACCTTGTCGAAGGTCAACCTGGCTCTCGAAGCCGGTCAATATGGCACTCGCGAAGGCGGCCTAATACAGGAACGCTATGCCAAGGTGAGCGTAGGCGTTTCCGTGTTTGAGCATTGGTTCATGAAGCGCAAGTACAAGTAAGGAAATCTTGCGAAAACATTTTGGAATGATATTTGAATAAGAGCAAACAAGTCTAACACTAAAAATAAGAAGAGATGAAAACGAAAAGATTAATGATGATTGCCGTTATCTTTGGAATGGCAATGAGCGTATCCGCCCAAGAGGTGTCAGAGTCGAAGTATGGAACCGACAGCGTGGCCTGCGTGACCAATCTGTCCATCTATGGTGAGGCTTACAAGCAATGGGAAGCGGCCAAGTTTGCGCCGGAAGCCATTAGCACCGAAATGGTCAACGCCTGGAGAGAGGTCTTCCTCAACTGCCCCCGTTCCAGCCAACTTATCTACACGAGAGGCGAGAAGATCATGGACTACTTCATCCGCACTAACCCCGCCCAGAAGGACGCTTATATCGACACCATCTGCATGATGATGGACAACAGAGCCCAGTATTTCCCGGTCGACCCGAAGACGGGCAAATCGCAGGTGGCTGGCATTATGGGCCGTAAAGGCTTGCTCATCTACACCTACAACAAGAACCGCTATGAAGAGGCCTATAACGTGCTGAAATCCGCCGTTGACCTCGATGCCTCACAGTTGCAGGGCGCCTACATCGATGCTTACTTCAAGGCTACTATCGATATGGTGAACAACGACAAGGCCGAGAAGATGACCATCATCAATGTCTATCAGGAGCTCTCCGAAGTGCTTGATAACAACATCGGTGCTTTGGCTACGACTGAGACGGAACTTGAGACTGCCAAGGAAGAGGCTTTGGCAAGTGGCGATTCCGATGCTGTGGCCGGCTTTGACAAGCAATTGGAGAAGAACGAGAAGAACATCAACATCAACAAAGGTGTGAAGAACAACCTCGACAACCTGTTCTCTCCCTTCGCTTCTTGCGACGACCTGATCAAGGTGTTCAGCGCCAAGATGAAAGAGACGCCTGATGATGTGACGCTGCTCAAGCGCATCACCACCATCCTCGATAAGAAGGATTGCACCGACTCGAAGCTCTTCCTCGATGCCGCTGTCAAACTGAATGAGCTGGAGCCCAGCCCCGAGGCTTCCTACAGCTTAGGTATCAAGTTCTTCAAGGACAAGAAGTATAGCGAAGCTGCCACCTTCTTCGAGCAAGCCACGAAGACCGACAACAATGACCGTAAGTATCGTGCCTACCGCAACCTGGCTATGTGCTACCAGAACATGGGTAGCTTCAGCAGGGCCCGCGATATCGCAAGAAGAGCTGCACAGGTTGACCCGACCGCTGGCGAGCCTTACCTCATCATCGCCCAACTCTATGCCTCAAGTGCCTCACAGTTTAACGATGAAATTGAAAAGGGTGCTGTGTATTGGGCTGCTGTCGACAAGTGCCAGAAAGCCAAGTCCATCGACTCCTCAATCGCCGACAGAGCTAACCGCATGATTAGTTCTTACACCGCAGGCTTCCCGAAGGCAGAAACCATCTTCTTCAATGACTATAGTGAAGGCCAGTCCTTCAATGTTGGCGGCTGGATTGGTGAATCCACCACCATCAGAGCTAGAAAGTAATTGAAACGTATCCTGAAAATAGGAATCATACTCAACATCACAGCCTTCGTGGCTGTGATGTTGTTTTCGTGTTCAAACCCCGATGCTATTGTTCAAGCCATGGGATCGGACGACACGCTGTCGGGCATCATTGCTGATAGCGTTGTTTTCTATCGCAGCGACTCGGGTGTGATTAATCTTGAGCTGCATACACCTCGTATGGTGCGCATGGAAACTGAGGACGACATCATGGAATTTCCCCTTGGTTTTGACGTGTATATGTACGACAAGGGTGAAAAGATCACAGAGCTTCATGCCGACTACGGCAAGAACTACGGCAAAATGGGATTAATTGAGGCGCAAGGCAATGTAATTGTGCAAAACTTTGGAAGCAACGAGACCATGTATTCCGAAAAACTGTTTTGGTATCAGGATACAAAGATGATCTACACCCGTTCACATGTCAAGATCGTTACGCCTGACAAACAGATTGAAGCCGACAGTCTTGTTGCTCGTGAGGATTTTTCGGAATACACTATGTATTCAGGCAGTGCCTTGCTTGATGTGGATGAGGAGGATTGAGTTATGGATAGTTGGATTATCGTTGTCGTTATTTTGTTTTTCTCAGCCCTTTGTTCGGGACTTGAGATTGCCTTCAACAGCATTAATCGCCTTCAACTTGAGGTGGAACTGACGAAAAACACCTTCTCGGCTAAAATCATTAGGCTGTTTTTGAAAGACCAGTCGCGTTTCCTCACTTCTCTGCTGTTGGGTAACAACATTGCCCTCATCATCTATGGCATGAGCATGTCGCAGCTGCTTGACGCACCGGTCAACCATTGGCTGCAATATATCTCTTTCGACAATGCTTTTATGGTGTTGCTGGTGAAGACTATCCTTGCCACCTTGCTTGTCTTGTTGGTGGCCGAGTTTCTTCCCAAGGTGCTGTTCCGCATTAATCCCAATGCCATTCTTTCATTCTTCGCTTTGCCGACTTTCATCTGCTATTGTCTGCTCTATCCTCTGATTCTCATTTACACAGGCATTTCGGAGTTCATCATCCGCTACATTCTTCGTCTTAAAGTCGATCGACAGGAATATACATTTTCTACCGTCGACCTCAATGATTACATCGCTGAATATGCCGATCCTGAGGAAGCGGATGAAGACATGCAGCAAGAGATACAGCTGTTCCAAAATGTGATGGAGTTTCGCTCAGTGAAACTCCGCGAGTGTATGGGACCACGCAACGAGATTGAGTCAGTGAAGTTTTCCGATAGTATTGAGGCTGTGAAAGCCCGTTTTGAGGAAACCAAACACTCAAAGTTGATTGTCATTGGTGAAAGCATCGACGACATTGTGGGCTACGTCCATTTGAACGACGTGGTACGTGTTGTGGCTGAGCATAAGGAAGTGGCGTTGGCCGACATCATTCGTAAGATTGACTTTTTCCCCGAAACCTATACCGCCGATAGGCTTTTGAAACATTTCATCCAGCACCGTCAAGGTGTGGCGGCTGTTGTCGACGAGTTTGGCGGCACGGCTGGTATTGTCACTATGGAAGATGTGGTGGAGGAAATCTTTGGCGAGATCGATGACGAGTATGATGTGGAAGATGAAGTGGAAAAGGTGGTGGACGACAACACCTTTGTCTTCTCCGCCCGTCTTGAAATCGATTACCTAAATGATACCTATAAGCTCGATTTGCCCGTTTCCGACGACTATGAGACCTTGGCGGGCATGATTTTGCACTATTGTGAGAGCATTCCTGAGCAGGGTCAAGTGCTCCAAATCGGCAATTATCGGGTCAAAATCTTGAAAGCTTCACACATGAAATTGGACGAAGTGGAGCTGAAAATCCAAAATAAATAGTTGATTTTCAGTTCGTTTTGGTATAAATAAGTAAAAAATGATGCTTTTGAAAAATAAAAATAAAACATTTTTCCCAGCGAGAGGAAATCTTTACTAAATTTGCACGCTCAAAATTGAAGTTTAATAGTAATTAGAAAATAGAATTATGGCAGCAATTGAAAAAATCAGAAGACGCTCAGGATTGTTGATTGCAATCATTGGTATCGCATTGTTAGCGTTTGTCTTACAAGACCTTTTCCAGAGTCAGGGAAGAAACATGGGTCCCACCGTGGCCACCGTTGATGGCGACAAGATTTCGGTGAGAGATTATGAAGCACTCAAGGAAAAGAATCTTGAAAACAGAAGGTCTTCAAACAACAATCTTTCTTCCTCCGAGACTTACGGCATCTACAACAACACCTTGGAAGAGATGATCAAGGATAACATTATGACTAAGGAATATGAGGCCGCAGGTATTGGCATCACCACGGAGGAACTGATGGACCAGATTACTGGCGACAAACCTCACCAGTGGGTTGTTCAGAGCTTTGGCGATGGTAACGGCAATATTGACAAAGAACGTGTGACTGAGTACCTTCAGAACCTCAGCAACCTTCCGCCTGAGTATTATAACCGTTGGATCGACTTTGAAAAAGCCTTGAAACAAAACCGTTTGGAGACCAAGTTCGACAATTTGGTGAAGGCTTCCTATTTCCTTCCCACTGCTTTGGCCAAGAAATACTATGAAAACAAGAATTTGAAGGCTTCGGCTGACATTATCGCCTTGCGCTATACTACAATTCCGGATTCAACCGTGACCGTAACCGATGCCGATAACAAGGCTTTCTATGAGGAAAACAAATTCCGCTATGAGACCGATGAGAGACGCGACATTGAGTACGTCTTGTTTGAAATCAAGCCTTCGTTGGAAGACCGTCAGGAAGCCTTGCAGTTTGTGCAAGAGAGAAAGGCCGAATTTGAGGCTGCTGAGAACCCTGCCAACTACGTGAACGACAGCTACAACTCCGACCAGCGCTATGACAGTACATGGTTCGGTCGCAAAGACGTTCCTGAGAAGATTGAACAGGCCATCTTCGACAATGGCAATGGCGTGGGTTATGTGTATGGTCCTTATGAAAACGAGGATGCCTTCAACTTGGTGCGCATTGTTGACATGCAAAACCGCCCCGATTCACTGCGTGCCAGCCACATCCTGTTCGGTTATAAGGGTGCTATGGGCAGCCAAGACACGATTACTACCAAAGAGGAAGCTGAAGCCAAAGCCAATGAGCTGCTGGCTCAACTGAAAGCCGCTAAAAACAAAGATGAACTGTTTGCCGAATTGGCAACCGAATACAACACCGACGGCACGAAAGACAAAGGCGGTGACCTTGATTGGTTCACTGACGGTACAATGGTTCCCACTTTTAATGAATACGTGGTCAATAACCCCGTGGGTTCATTGGGTATTGTGGAGACTCCCTTTGGCTATCATATTGTAAAGGTTACAGATAAGACAGAACCTCAACCCAAAGCGCGTCTGGCCTATCTGACCCACAAAATCAATTGGAGCACGAAGACTTATCAGAATGTTTATGCCGAGGCCAACAAGTTCTTTGCTGAAAACAGGACTTATGACCAATTCAACAAGGCTATCGAAGAGCAAGGTCTCACCAAGCGTACTATGCCTGGTATCCAAAAGTCGACCTATCAAATCACAGGCCTTGAAAACCCGCGTGAGATTGTCCGCTGGGCTTTCAACGAGAAGACTAAGAAAGGTGACATTTCCGACAAGATTTTTGAACTTGACAACAACCAGTTGGTGGTGGCCGCTTTGACGGGCATCATCCATGAAGGCTATGCTCCTTTGGAGACTGTCGCAGAACGTTCCAAGTACCAAATCCTCAACAAGAAAAAGGGTGAGATGGCCGTTGAGAAGATGAAGGCTTGTGGCAACGATGTCGACAGAATGGTGAACGAACTGGGTGCTGAGTCCACTACGGTTTCCGATGTCAACATTGAATCGCGCGTGCTGAGCAACTTCGGTGTTGAGGGCGACATCATAGGTATGATTATGGGTATGAAGGAAGGTGAGGAAATAGGTCCTGTGGCCGGTAACTCCAGTGCCTTCATCATCAAGAACGTGAAATTCACGGCTCCTGAAGAGACAACCGACTATAGCAACATCATCAGGGAAAAGACCAGCCAGTTCACCAATAGGGCGTTGAACAATGGTGTGTACAACGCTTTGAGGAACAATGTTAAGATCAAGGACAATAGAACCGAGATTTTCTAAACTGGAAAGGTCTATTGATTACAAAAAGGTGCGTCGGCTTTTCGGCGCACCTTTTTTGCCTCGATATACTAATCAGGTGTAATTCGCGTTTTACGTAAAATGAATGATCATTAGATATAGAATACAATGAAAAAAATTACATTATTGATTGTTGCAGCAATGGCTTTTGCCATAATCGGCTGCCGTAAGCCTATAGAAGTGTCGTTTGATAATGCATCGCAAGAGATTGGTGCTCAAGGAGGCTTAATTGAAGTTGCCTTGAAATCGAATGGCGAATGGACCATTGCCCAAACCGAGGGATGGATTATGGTTTCTTCAATGTCGGGCAACGGCAATGCCACACTTACCTTAACCGTTGCTCCGAATACGACAGGAGAGAGCCGTTCAACTGAAATCACTGCCAATACCAAGGACAATACTGCTGTTTTGAAGTTGACTCAAGATGCGCCTCAGCATTATATCAATGTTGATCCTAAGGGCATTCTCTGCGGTCCTGAAGGTGGCGAGTTTACAGTTGATGTTACATCCGATATGGAATGGGAAGTCGTAACACCTCAGTGGGTGACCAGCTCAATGGTGAATGGTGTCAAGGATGCGACGATTACCTTAACCATTAGCCCGATAAATAGCGAAATGTCTGGCTCACGTGAGGGAGAGGTTGTCATTAGCGGTCTTGATTCTATTTCTGCCAAGGTTCTTGTTGCTCAGGAAGTGAATCCAAATCAAGACATTCATGTAATGCCCAAAAACCTTGGTTTTGTTTGCACTGGCGAGTCCAAGACAGTTGTGGTGACCACTGAAGACAGCTGGACAGCAACCGTTGGTGAGGAATGGGTTACGTTGAGTCAAAATGAAGGTGAAGGTAATGCTGAAGTCATCGTGTCCGTAGACGAGAACCCTATTTATGAAGTGCGTCAAACCAGTGTAGTCTTTACAACGTCTACTGGTGCTCATGCCATTCTCGCCATCAGTCAGGAAGCTTCTCCTGACCCACATTTTCTTGAGGTTTCACCTCTTGAGTTCCATTTTGAAAAAGAAGGTGGCGAGAAAGAAATTAATGTGAGTTGCGATACTTTCTGGGAATTTGAATTGTATTGCGATTGGCTGACGCTCTCGCAACGGTCGGGGACGGGTAATGCTACGGTTGTCCTTACAGCAGAGCCCAATATGCTTTTTGAGGCAAGAATGGCGGACTTCCGTATCAAGTCAGGAATCCTGAATGCTGAGTTCACTGTAAGCCAAGCACCAGGTGATGAGCCAATTGTGGCTGTTTTTCAGCCTGATACCTTGTATGCCGATTATATAGGCAGCATACAAACAATACAGATTAGCTCAAACACCACATGGCAGTTACAGGCAAGCAGTTGGATCACTTTGATTACCAGTTCGGGCGAAGGTGATGCCACGTTTGATATTGTAGTAGATAACAATTCTAATCCAAATGAAAGGATAGGGTATGTGAGAGCTACTCATAATGAACAGGTGATCGGTACAATGGTTGTCGTTCAAGAAGCTTGGAGTGGCTTCTTGGAAACTGACATAACCGAACTTGATGTTCGTCCCGAAGGTGGCACTTTCGAAATACAGGTGTCCTCAAACCTATTTTGGAAAGTGAATACTGATGTGAGTTGGATTCACTGTGATCCTTTGAGTGATTTTGGCACTAAAATCCTTACTGTCAAGGTTGATGCCAAGGAAGGTGTCCGACCAAGAACGGGACATATCAAGTTAAGTAGTGAAGAGGTGAGCGTTGACATCACAGTGAATCAGTATTAACAAAGAAGGGGAAAGCATGCTTTCCCCTTCTTTGTTGTCATAGGATGGGTTAGAATCCGAAGCTGAACCAGTACCAGAACTTGTTCTCCATTTCCTTCCAGGCTTGGCGTGTCGATGCAGCGAAGTCGGAGGTGTATTGATTCAGAGTTTCCGTAGCTTCTTTTTTCTTGTCTTCTGCAAGCAATGCCTTAGCTCTTTCTTCGATGGCAGGAATCTCGTCGAAAGCCTTTTGTTCGAAACGGTTCGCGGTGCTCAACAAGGTCTGTTTTGTGCGTCCCCATTGCACGGTGGCCAGCTTGTTGGCCTTGCGGTAATGCCAAATCCAAGCCTCATCGCGATAACGCAGTTGGCCGCATTTGTCGAAGCCTTCGGGCAGGGAGGTAGAGCCGGAGAAGATGGGAATACGGGGGCTTTGTCCTGGGTTGTCGCAAGCCATCCAGCAGATGGCGCCGATTTCATCAGGCATCCAACTGCGGCATTGGATGATGTGATGGTAGCTGCTCCATGCTACGGCTACGGTGCGTTGGAAATTGATGGTGCCGGGAGCCAAATAATTAATGGTGTTCATCATTGCACTACCCACCCATGGGTTGGCCACAGGGCTGATGATGGTGTCTTCAACCATAGAGCCGTCTTCTTGGCGTTTTTTGCTCACCATCTTCACGTTGCGTGTCATGTCCATGTCTGTGCCTTCGTAAGTACTGCGGAAAAGTTCCATCACCTTGCGGACGTCGACGTTCTCGTCGGGTTTCACCGAGAAGGGCAGTTCGGGCATGTCACGGTTGAGGTTCAATGAGGGAGCGAGCTGGCTGAGGATGAAGAACTCGCGGTCGCTGTAGTTCTTGCCGCCGCCGTAGGAAGCGCGGAAAGCCTTCCAGAAAATGAAGTCACCCTTGCCGTCCCAAAGGCCATATTTCTTTGCTACAGCCTCGCAATTGTCAGAGCAATAAAAGTCTTTGCTCTTGCGTTCCAACTTGCCTATACGGGCGATATTGGCCGAAACGCCCACTTCGTCATCGGGGATGCGCTTGGCTGCCCATACGCCTCCGACTTTGTCAGGGCCTTCGCCGAGGATTTCCATCTGCCAGACTTCGTTTTTGTCGGCAATGGTGATGCATTCGCCGCCGTCGCCATAGCCATAATCCTTCACCAGTTTGCCAATGAGTTGGATGGCATCGCGGGCATTGTCGCAACGCATTAGGGCCACGCGCTCCAGCTCCTCAATCATGAACATGCCTTTTTTGTTGACCAACGTGTCGGGTCCTGAGAAAGTGGTCTCGCCGATGGCCAATTGTTTCTCGTTGAGGCAGGGATAAGCCGTGTTGAGGTAAGCATAGGTGTGTGCAACTTGCGGTATTTCGCCAGCCAGTTCCACATTACGATTGTCAAAGGGGTCTTCGGTGTGCATCGTACCTTTGTAGACCTTGTGCATTTCGCCTTTTTCGTGGTCGGCGGCAGGTTCCCAGCGCATCCAGGTGCGGTAGCGGCCGTCGCAGGTGTGTGAGGTGATGACGGAGCCGTCGGTGGAGGCATTCTTGCCCACCATAATGCTCGTGCAGTTAGCGCCGACAAGGCGTTCGTTTTCGTCTTGTGCCATCGTGTTCAGGCCGATGAGCAAAAGAGCGGATAGGAGTAATGATTTGAATTTAAGCATATTAATTGTTTGATTGTTGATTGTTTAATTGTTTAATTGACACGGGTTGGAAACCTATGCCTTATGACAGATTCTGAGAATCCAAAAATAGGAAAGAAAACGGTTAGTATGGAAAAAAGTGGAGTTTTTTTGGAAAAAGAGGATGAATTGAAATATTATAGTTAAATTTGCAGCTAGTATTAACTTTAAAACTCTCAAATTATGAAAAGATTAGCTATCATTATCGGTCTTGTTGTTCTTTCAATCAGTATCTTTGCGCAGGAAAAGGGAGAATTGTATATGTTTGTTTCTGCTTCAGCATCTTTTGGTAAGGTGACCAATGACACGTATACTTATTATAGCAATGGCTTTTTTGAATGTGATACAGAAGAAAAACCTTTGGACACATACTTGGGTCTTGATTTAGGCATAGGTTACTTTCTATTAAATAATTTGCGATTAGAGCTTGGCCTAGGAGTGTCGTCTGAAAAAGATCCGACTATACAAATGAATTCCGATTGGCTTTATTCTATCCATAGGGGCTTTAATGTTTGCCCGAATTTATCATATTATTTCAGACTTGCAGAAGGTTTTTATTATACTCCAGAGATTGGGGCGAATTTTAACATTGGAACTTATTATTATCAGGAGAGCCATAATAAAACTTGGGATTTTCCATATAGGGGCTATTCCTTATATGCAAATCTTTTGGCGTTAGAATATAGAGTAGGCCCTCATTTTGCACTCACTACGCAAGTTGGCGATTTGGCTTATACTCATCGTGATTATTATGAAGACGACAATTTGTTGTTTTCAGGAAAATCTGTTTTGTTTCAATTAAATAGTGCTAGCGTTTGTGCGCATATCTATTTTTGATTCTTGATTATTCCCAAAACAATTCCTCTGCCACGCTGTCGGCGAAGAGCATTTGTTTGTCGTTGAGATAGAGGAATTCTCTTGTCTGTGAGAGACGGCCTTGAGCAATTAATGGTTGGGCGTGCTGCTCGCAGTAAGTGGAGAAGCGTTCGCCCATTTCACGTTTCATGTATTTCAGGTCTATACCCCAGTGAGTGCGCAGTCGGAGCATAACGTATTCGTTGTAATGTTGCTCTGGGGATAATTGTTCTTTTTCGAAGACGGGCCCTTCGACAGGCTCAGGGACCCTTGCGTAATACTTCTCAACGCTGGAAACATTCCACTGCCGAGAAGTGCCGTCATAGGAATGCGCCGAAGGCCCGAAGCCTGCATAGGGTGTGCCGAACCAATAGCTGGCATTGTGCTTCGAATGCATCCCACGGTGGCAGAAATTGGATATCTCGTAATGTAAATAACCGTTTTCAGCGGTACGCTTACAAAGTATTTCATAATCACGTAAAGCATCTTCTTCGTTGACGGGTTGCACTTTTCCCAACTCAATTTGTTTGGTTAGTATGGAGTTGTGCTCCAAAGTGAGGGCATAAGCAGAGAGGTGAGGGAGACCCATTTCGAAGAAAAGGTCCAAATTGCGGTTCCATTGCTCGGAATCGGAGGTGGGGAGGCCAAAGATGAGGTCTATGCTAATGTTGTTGAAACCAGTCTGCTTGGCCCAATTGATGCAATTGCGGGCATGTTGCGAGTTGTGTCGGCGACTCAGGTATTGCAAGTCGTTGTCGAAGAAACTTTGGATGCCGATGCTGAGTCGGTTGACCCCAAGTTGGCGTAGACCTTCGAGGTATTCCAGCGACAACGTGTCAGGGTTGGCCTCAAGGGTGATTTCGGGGTCTTTCACGACAGGATAGGTAGCATTAATAAGGTTCAGAAGTTCGCCAATTTCCTTTTTGGAAAGCAGCGAAGGCGTGCCGCCACCGAAATAGATGGTGTTGATGATGGGCAAGTCGTGATTACCCTTCAGCGCGGGGGATTGCGGGTCAAGCCCGCAATGAGGCCCGCGCTGAAGGTACTCCTTTCGTGCAACAATCTCCGTTTTCAAAGCCTCCAAGAAGTAATCTTTCAGCTTCAATGATGGCAGCGAATAGAACCCGCAATAGGCACATTTCGAGTTACAGAAAGGAATATGGATGTAGATACCAGCCATCTTACTTTTCAATCACCAGTTTTACGGTCTTTTCGCCATCATTGGTTTTGAGACGAACAAAGTAAATTCCGTTTTGCAGGCTGCTGATGTTGATTGACTTGAAGTTTTCGTTGACGCTCAGCACACTTTGGCCCATGATGTTGTACACTTCCACTAGAATGACCTCGTTACCCTCCACATGAAGGACATCATTGGCGGGATTTGGATAAATCTTGGCTTCCTTTCCGTTTTCATGGATGGCATCCCAAATCACAGTCACAGAGAGCGGGTCTGACTCGGCCTCACAACCGTCATCGAAAATGGCGATAACTATGTACTCATGAGTTTCGTCGAAATCAACATCGTTGTCGAAGTATTCCTGTTGTACTTGGGGCAATTCTTCCAAAAGAATCCCGTCTTTCAAAATCCTATAGCCTAAAAGATTTCCTGTTGAGCCTGACTCGGGTTCAGTCCACCTCAGAGCCACTTCTGGGATGTCTCCAAAGGCTTCGGCGTAAAGGTCGCGAACGGGATTGCAGCTGATAACCACCTCTTCCTCACGAAGCCATCCCATGCGGTCATTGCTGCCTTTGTAGGTGCCGTAAACAAGGTTTTTAACGGATTGATTCAGGGCATAGGCAGTCACATAAACAGGGTCATCGGGTGAGAAGTTTTGGACATAGGTCAAGGTGACCAGCTCTAACTGGCCGTCGCCGTCGATGTCGCCAAAGTTGGCCCCGTTCATGTAGGAGAGGCCTTGCGGGCGGAGCGGGAAGCCGTCGGTCACCTCGGTGCCGTCCATCTCCCAAGCTCGGATGTAGCCCAAGCCTCCCTCCATCAGGTTGAAGTCGGTGATGATTTCGTTTTCGCCGTCGCCGTCGATGTCGGCCACCGCGACGAAGCCTTCAATGCCTGCACTTAGGTTGAGTGGGAAGCCAGGTGCCACGTTGCCATCGGCATCATATTGGTAAAACACATTGCCTTCACCAGACATACCCATGAATATAGCGTGGTTGTCGCCGTTTTTCACCGCGGTCGGAGCAGAATAGGTCCAACTTGAAACGGGTTTGGGCCAGCCTTCACGGTATTCACCCGTGTGGGCGTTGCGGATGTAATGGTGTGGATTGTCGCCATGGCAGGCTCCGACAAGGTTCCACTCGCCGTTGCCGTCGAGGTCGACTATGAGCGGCGATTGGTAGGAATACTTGTAAGCTTCCTGACTATCAATTGTATAAATCACCTCGCCTGTATGGCTGACGCAGTAGAGTGCTGAGGTGGTTGCAGTGAATAACTCCAAGAAGCCGTCGCCGTCAAGATCGGCTAAGGTGGGCGTAAAAGAAGGTGTCGAAGGCATCTCGAAGGGGAAGCCAGGGAGTTCTTCGCCTTGCAGGTTCCAGACATAGATGCCTGCGGAGATGCCGGCCGAGGCTTTTCCACGGCCGTTGAAGATGATTTCCAACAAGCCGTCATTGTTGATGTCGGCCAAGACAGGGGCGCAGATGAGTGGATTGTTGTTGGTGACCTGCGATAGCAGTATGTTGCCATTGGCATCGAAGACATTGATACCGCCACGGGCGTTGCCGTATGCGGTGAGCGCCACGACTTCGAGGATGCCGTCATTGTTGATGTCGCCGACGGCAGCAGGGTATTGTGCCATGCCGCCTACAAGGGCCTGTGTCCAAAGCAAGTTGCCTTGTCCGTCGATGACGTTGATTTGCTCGTTGTGGCAGAGGATGATTTCATCGGCGCCGTCATTGTTGAGGTCGGCCAAGGCCAGGCCACGCATAGGTTTATAGGTGGTGTTGGAGCCGAAACTCAAGGGGAAGCCCGGCATGGGGTTCAGCCCATCGCGGCTTGCCGGAGGTAGTTGAGTGTATACGGTTTCGGTTTGGATGATGCCGTCTTCGTCGATGAAAGCTCGAGTGGCAGGTTGTTGAGCAGTCAAGCCTAAAGAGAGGGAGAAGAGGGCAAGCAATAGTAGTGTCTTTTTCATAATTGTTTGTTTTAATCAATCAAAAAGGCCGTTCCATTTGCCGGAATCACCAGCGAATGAAACGGCCAGTAGTTTTTGTAGTTAGTCTATTTGGCAAAGATTATTTCTCGCACTTTTTGCAGCCGCCAAGGCATTTGTAAGCCAGACCAGCGAGGCCAGCGCCAACAAGCGGAGCCACGATGAAGACCCACAGATGGCTGAGAGCCGAACCACCAGCGAAGATGGCCTGTGAGATGGAACGGGCGGGGTTGACAGAGGTGTTGGTCAGCGGGATGCTAATGAGGTGGATGAGCACCAGAGTGAGACCGATGGCCAGACCGCCGAACTTGCCGTTGGCGTGACGATCATCGGTGACGCCGAGGATGACGATGAGGAACACGAAGGTCAGGACGGCTTCAATGATTAAAGCGCCCCACATGTTGATGTCCCAATAGTTCGGACCGCACTTGGCGAGGTCGGCACCAAAGTCATTGGCAGCGAAGTTGCCCGGCTCGATGTTACCGCATTTCACAATACCATAGATGAGGGCGGCAGCGCAGATGGCACCAATGATTTGAGCCACCCAGTAGATGAGCATGTCTTTGAAGCTCATGCGGCCATTGGCCCACACACCGAAACTGACGGCGGGATTGAGGTGGGCACCAGAGATGTGGCCGACGCCGTATGCCATGGCCACAACGGTCAAGCCGAATGCGATGGAAACGCCAAGGAATCCAAAGGCTCTACCGGCGAAAATGGCAGTTCCGCAACCGCCGAACACTAAAACGAATGTGCCGATTAATTCGGCGAAAAACTTGTTACTTGTTTTCATAACGTTTTAATTTTAAGTTAGTTATTAGTTGGTTTGATAATGTTGCCTTTTTCGTTGTCCCTTGACAAGATTCTTTTGGGACACTGCAAATGTACAAAATATTCTATGGTAGGCAATTTTTTTCAAAAAATATCGAATAAAACAGGAGATGATTTTCTATCCTTTTTTCAGAAATAATCTATATACCATCACGAAAAACATCTTTATTTAACATATTGATAATCAATTATGTAATAATTTTGTAGAAAAAAAAAGTAAAATTGTTGTAAAATATCACAAAAAAGCCATATTTTTGCAGCATAATTCATATCTAGAGCAATCTATATATGAAAGTATGAAAGTCCAAAAAGGGCATCAATAAATAAACAAATATAGAAAGGAAACAATACAAATGAAAAAGAGAATCATTAGCGTTATGGCCGTTTTGGCAATGCTGTGTGGTCCAACGATGATGCAAAGTGTTAAGGCGCAGCACATTTTTGACAACGATGAGGCGTTGGAAAAGAGCTTGCGTGGTGGAGTTAGTGCGTCGGAAAATGATCTTAATAGTGTCTCTATCCACGACGATGAAATTTCCATGGAAAACTACGCGCCTTTGAGCAGTGGAATCCTTGTTTTGGGCTGCCTTGGCGGTGCTTATCTTATTGGAAAAAGAAAGAAGGAGCAAGAATAACTCCTAATCACTTCGATTGTCTTTCTGCGGTTTTACGCTTTTAGTTTTCTGTTTTATAGATTTAATCGACAGAAATAGCGATAGCTATGCTATATTTGCATAGTTAATGAAGTTAATGAAATTGTTTTATCCAGGTCAAGTTGATTTTATTAACTGATCTGGATTTTTTTAATTAATAATATGACAAGACGCATAACAATACTAACCTTCTTCCTCTTAATATTGGCATGCTCTGTCATGGCGCAGGAAAGCCGATCTTATCGTTTTTCATTGGAGGAATGCCTGCGTTTTGCTGTAGCAAACAGCTACGAGCGCAAATCGATGGAGTTGACAGGCAAGTCGTTGGAGACAACCTACGAGCAATCAAAACAGCAAAGGCTTCCCAACTTAAGCGCCTCGATTGGACAAAACCTGTCGAACAACGAAAACGGTTGGTCCACTTCAGGCAATGTTGGTGTAGGATCCTCTGTGACTATCTATCAGGGTGGCAACATCAACAATATTATTGAGCAGAGCCGCCTAAACGTGGAGCGTAACGAAGTGCTGTTGGAACGATACGACAACCAGCTTGCCACTCAGATTTTGCA
>JAEEGJ010016752.1_pt1 | contig 16741 bp, 12 predicted proteins | sample 8958761 | NCBI WGS metagenome assembly JAEEGJ01 (sample SAMN16246546, study PRJNA631951) | gut metagenome | biome: gut microbiome; feature: rumen; material: RS-attached | host: Bos | place: Iran: Karaj | collected 2018-10 | reverse complement strand
TAGATAGCCTTCAACTTGCTTTCTTAATTCGGGAATGTCGTTGACAGCAGTGTCGTATAGGGTTTCAGAAATAACGTGGGCATAATCATGAACCAAAATATGCCTCATGCTTTCAATCATTTTCCAAGGCGTTTCGGGATGAGCCACTTTGAAGGCTTTAGTTAGCATGAAAGCCGCCTCACCAACCACCTCAACATTCTTCATAACAGCATAATAGATAAGATGCTCTGAAGTGAAATCATCAAGGGAAACACCTTGGATAAACTGCGAAACACGATTAGAATACTCGATAATATCTTCCAACCTTCCCTTATCCCTCGCTCTTTCTCTCATAGATTAATTGTTTATCGCGTTCGACACTTTCAACTGCGTATGGACGAAGTGAACCATCTTCGACCAAATCCACTTCACGTCCAAGTAATTCTCTCAAATCCAAATACATACCACCCATAGTTAGTAGTGTAAAAGGTTTTCCAGAACGGTCTGGAACGAAAAGAATGTCCACATCGCTCCAGGGCTTTTCTTCGCCTCGGGCAAAGGAGCCGAAAAGCCATGCCTTCAGGACGGGTTGCGTCTCGAAATATTTTGCGATAATCTGTATCATGGATTGCGTGCTCATAATGCGTTGATTTTATGATGCAAAAATAGCATTATTCTCGGAAAGAGGGCTTTATTCCGAAAAAAAGATGTTATCCGATGGGATTTTCTCCAATCAAATTCGACAAATCAATAAACTCCTGCACCGAAAGTTGCTCGGGCCGTTTGTTAAAGACCTCGTTTTCGATGATTTCTGGCCTGAGCAGCGGGCGTAGCGAGTTGCGCATGGTCTTGCGGCGCTGGTTGAAGGCCTGCTTCACGATGCTCACAAACAGTTTTTCGTCGCAGCCCAAGTCGGTGACGGCATTGCGCCGCATTTTTATCACGGCGGATTTTACCTTCGGAGGAGGGTTGAAGACGTTCTCGTGAACGGTGAAAAGATACTCGATGTCATACCAAGCCTGCATCAGCACACTTAGGATGCCGTAGGTTTTGCTGCCTTCCTTGGCAGCCATTCTTTCTGCCATTTCCTTTTGCACCATGCCCACCACTTCAACGACTTGCTCCTTGTATTTCAGCACTTGGAAGAAAATCTGGCTGCTGATGTTATAAGGGAAATTCCCGATGACGGCCAAGTTTTGTTGCCCGAATTGGCTCAAATCGGTGCGAAGGAAGTCGCCCTCAATCAGCCGCTCGCCAAGCATGGGGAAATGCTTCTCCAAATAGGCGATAGACTCCTTGTCGATTTCGATGACGTGGAACTTGTCGAGGATGTTTTGCACCAAATATTGGGTCAAAACGCCCGTGCCGGCACCCACCTCAATAACGCTCTCCACATCGGGCGACAACTGCTCCACAATGCGTTGGGCAATATTCTGGTCGGTCAGGAAATGCTGGCCTAAAGCTTTCTTGGGTCGGACCTCGTTCATAGTTTTCGGTAATTCTTCTTAGCTTGTGCGGTATAAATGCTCGTCGGGTATTCGTCAATCAGCTTCTCGTAGTGCTGTTTGGCCAATTCTTTGTTTTTCAACTCGTTTTGTTCAATCAAGGCGGCATGCATCAACGCGGCATCAGCCATGTAACTCTGGGAATAGTTTTCCACGATTTGCAAATACAATTGCTCGGCGGCTTCAAACTCTTTCCGCTTTTCTGCAATCTCGCCTTTGCGGAACAACGCGTGTGGCTTGCTGACCTCGTTTCCTGTGGCGATGATGCCGTCAAGTAAAACGATGGCTTCGTCTTCTCGTTGCTGGTAGATTCTGTAGTCCGCTCGGGCCAATTTGTTGAGCTCCATGCCAGTAGTGTCTACTTCGAGGTTGTCCTTGATGACCAGCGAGAGTGTCATGGCATCGTTGGCAATGAGCTTCGAGGTTGCGGCTTTCAGCACTTTCAGTTGGCTTTCTGCCCATTCATACTCCCCGATGAAATAGCGCAGTTGGGCGTTTTTGAAGCGGGCTTCGTGACCGAGAGGCTCTTCCTTCAAACTCTTGTCAACTTGGCTGTAGAGTAGGGTGGCTTCCCATACTTCGTCTTCGTGCAAATAGATGTCGGCGAGTTTCAGTTTGAGTTCGGCTTGACCTTGCTTGGTCATGCCGTTATTCATGTTGTCGGTCAGCAGTTTGATGGCGTTTTCCGATTGGTTAAGTTGGTAAGCCATGATGTTGGCTTGAACGACCAGCAACTTGCTCAAGTCGTTGGTGTTGATATCTTGATAGGCATTATCAATACGTTTTGAAAGCTTTTCGTATGCCTTGACGTCGGTGCTGTTGGCGGCTTGCAGTTTTTGGTAGTCAGTATTGATGAGCCCCGTGATGGCCTGTCCGTAGAAGGGACTGCTTTTTCCTTTGTCCACAATATAGGAGTATCCTTGGCGTGCAACGTCATATTGCTTGTTGTTCAAGCAGATACCCGACAGGTTGTTGATTTGTGCGTCCTGGTCGTGGGTTTTGTGGTCGATGCTTTGGCATTGGGCTAAGGCAATGTCGTAGTCTTCCTGTTGTAGGGCGAACCATACCAAAAGTTGGGCAAATTCAAGGTTGTCGGGCTTTTGTTGGGTTTGTTGCAATAGGGCGATGCGCAACTCGTCGGCGATGCTGTTGTTCACGTCGTAAAAGAGCAGAGTCTGCAAGCGGTTGCGGATGTTGTTGTATTGTCCGGGATGGGCTTCCAACTCCAGGAAATAGTAATGGAAAGCTTCCTGATAATTGATCATCGACTGGTTCAGATAGGCCAAATCCATGTAGAAACTCTCTTTACCATCAAGAAGTTTGTTCCCTTTTTTCAGGATATCGATGGCCATGTTGTATAAGCCTCTGATTTGGAAGGCGTTGCTGAGGCCCCTGATGGTGGGAGCGTTGTCAGGGAGGTCTTTCAGGACTTCGTTGAACCGTTTTGTGGCCTTGTCGTTTTTGCCTTGCAAGGTGTAGACATACACCAAATCGGCGATGCTTTTTGCATGATTGGGGTTTTTCTTTGAGAAAGCCTTAAGTTCCTTCTCCGCTTGGTCAAAGTCTTTCTCTTGGATGAGGCACTCCACATATTGCTGGAAATAATGAATTTGACCGGTTTTTTTGTAAAGGCTTGCATAAAGGTCGCGTGCCTGGTCGTATTCCTGGTCGCGGTAGTGCTGGCTGGCCAATTGGTTGTCGATTTGAATCTGGTCCTTTTGGCGTGCGTCGATTTTCTTCCCCTTAGGAGGCGTGTCGATTTGTGCGTTTGCTTGAATGAAAAACGCAGAAAGGAAAAGAAATATGAGTAACCAACGTTGACGCATGGTAGGGATTACTTCCTCTTTTTGAAGTTTTTCAAGTCGTTTTTGCACGAACCGAGACGCTCCTTGAAGTATTGCACTTGGTTGTTGAGCAAGGTGACATGTTGGGTTTCCGATTCAAGGTAGAGGGCAACCAAAGTGTCGTGGAGGTAATGGGTCTCGATATCCGACTTAAGATTGTTGAGTTGCATTAATGTGGAATCCATGTCGGCTTGCATAACGGGATGGGTTTGCTTGAATTGGTTGATATAGGCATCTACCAACTGAAGTTGTTGGAAAACCTCGTCAATCTCCTCGGGATGAAGATATTGCAGCATCGAGTCACAGGCGAAAAAGTCCTTTTCTATCTGCACAAGGTCTTTTGAGGCAAGTTCGTCCATGGTCTTGGAGTCGGTTTGAACTTGTTGCTTAAGGGCGTCGATACGTTCCAAATCGGTCTTGGGTGCCGATTGGCAAGCCGATAAAGCTATCGTGGCAAGGAGGAATAACTTGGTTATGCGTGTGATGAGTTTCATTTCTTCCATCTCGTTAGGACTGCAAAGATACGCATTTTGACGGAATCCGTCTTTTGTGGCATAAAAAATCCCGACTATCGAAATGATAATCGGGAAAAAACGGTATGCTATGAATACAATTATTCAGTGACTTGTCCTTCAACGGGAAGGATGGAGACATAGGACTTGCCTTCTCTCTTCTTCTGGAATTCGACGATGCCGTCACACAATGCATATAAAGTGTGATCCTTGCCCATGCCGACATTCTTACCGGGATAGTGCTTCGTGCCGCGTTGACGAACGATGATGTTGCCAGCGATAGCGGCTTGTCCACCGAAAAGTTTCACTCCGAGTCGCTTACTAGCGGACTCACGACCGTTCTCGGAACTACCTACACCTTTTTTGTGTGCCATATCTCTTTAGTTTTTTCGGGTTTTTACTCAGTGATGCTTTCAATCTGGATCTTGCTCAGATACTGACGGTGACCGTTAGAAGTCTGATATCCTTTTCTTCTCTTCTTCTTGAAAACGATAATCTTGTTGCCTTTGAGGTGTTCCAACACCGTGGCTTCGACATTGGCGCCGGCTACCGTCGGGGCTCCTACTTTCGTCGAACCGTCGTTTCCAATTAATAATACTCTGTCGAAAGAAACCTTGCTTCCTTCTTCTTCATGCAGTCTGTTGACGAAGATTTGCTGACCCTTCTCAACTTTGAACTGTTGTCCTGCGATTTCTACTATTGCGTACATTTCTCGATATCTTTAAATTAGATACTGACTCTCTATTTTTTCGGACTGCAAAAATACACATTTTTTCAATCGGTCAAGATTTTCTTTTGCTTTTTCTCATTAATTTTCTTGAAAAAGTCTGATTTTATGTTGTAAAATATTGAAATATAGCGAAATATAAAATTGTATTAATTCTCCAAACACAGCCATTATCGTCCTAAATTCGCTTCAAAACACTGTGTTGTTATTGTTATAAACACTCCTTTTCTTCGCCAAAAACGCTTCTCTTTCGCTTCAACCGATGGTTGTTTTGTAAAATTGTGTACTTTTGCGGCTGTTTTTGCCCTTGGCATTAATACCACATTAATTAATAATGAACGAAAGCGAACTCAAGGTTTTGGTCGGAAAGATGAAGGCGGGCGACAAGGAGTCGTTCAACGGCCTCTTCCGTCGCTACTATTCGCCTTTGGTGCGATTTTGTGTTCGTTTTGTGGCCGATGCCGATCAATCCGCAGAAATCGTGCAGGATTTGTTCGTGAAATTGTGGACAAATCGTGAAAAACTGGTGGTCCCCGATTCGTTTGAGTCCTATATGCTGCGCTCGGTACGCAACGCCGCCATTACCTATATTAATAAGGAGCGCGCCCATGCTGAGACCAACGAACGTTTCTTCACCGACGAATCTGATGCCAACGACCCCTCCGAAGCGTTGCAATCCAATAACTTGGAGTCATCATACCGCAAGGTGTTGGCCACCATGCCCGAAAAGCGACGTGAGGTATTCTTAGCCAGCCGTTACGACGGGCTGAAGTATGCTGAAATTGCCGAAAAAATGGGACTGTCGCAAAAAACGGTCGAAGCCCACATGAGTGCCGCCATCAAACAATTGAGGGAAGGACTGAAAGATTATCTTTGATTGGCAGCGGTCACTGAGCCAGTCGAAGTGCCGCGAAAAATTTTCAAAATTTTCTGTTTTTTGACTAAGGGTAAAACCAAAGTTGTTAGTCTATTAAGTGAATTGACGAAATAATCACGATTGAAATGTATTCGGTAAACGACAAATATGAAGCTTTGATTATGAGCTACTTGGACGGGCAATGCTCGGCTGAGGAAGCCCATGAGCTACTTTTGTGGGTGGCCGAATCGGAAGAGAATCGTCTTTATTTCAAGTCGATGAAGGAACAGCACGAGGTTTGGAACCTCACCGACTTCGCCATGCCCAAGCTTGATGAGGCCGATGTGGAAGCTGCTCTTGATGTTGTCAATGCCAAGATTGACGCCATTGAGGAAACCGAAACCAAGGTCGTCCAGATGCCGTGGCTCCGCAGAAACTACAAATATGTTTCGGGCATTGCTGCCGCGGTTGTCGTTGCGTTGTTCTTAGGCTTCCTTGTGGTAAAACCGTTTGATTCCTCCGTCACTCTTGCCTACAATGGGGCAGAGGAATCGTCCTACAACCTGCCTGATGGCACTTCCATCACCTTCGATAGTGAAGGCTCGCTTACCTATCCGAAGCGGTTCAACAAATCCAACCGTACCGTCGACTTTGAAGGCGTCGCCTATTTCGATGTCACCAAGGACGAGAACAAGCCTTTCGTCATCCATTGCAACAACATGGACGTGGAAGTGCTTGGTACTACCTTCCTTCTCAATGCTGACAAGAACGCAGAACGCTATTTCGTTGACCTCTATACGGGCAAGGTAAGAATGACCGCCTTCGATGTAAAAGGACGTGAGATGTCGCAGATTGAAGTCGCTCCTGGAGAGCGCGGCGTATGGAATACATCCGAATGCGAATTGAAGACCATGAGCTATCCTGAGGTGAAGGAAGAAGAACTGGCCATTAACCATGTGCTCGTGTTCGACAACGAGTCGCTTTCCAAGATTGTGGTGGCCTTGGAGTACCTCTACAAGGTTGAGATTGAGCTTGATGAGGCCTGCGCCTCCAAGAAGCTCACCGCCCGCTTCTCCGATGAGGAATCCATCGACGAAGTGCTCGAAACCATCGCGATTGTTTCAGAGGTTACGGTGACCAAAGCCGACCAAGTCTATTTGATCCGTTAAGCGGTTTTCCATTCCTGAAAGTCATTTTTTTGCCTAAATGAGAGTCTTCTCATTTTTTTGTCGTATCTTAGCGGCCAATTTAGAATTGTTTCGGAGATGAGATCTTCTTTACTGAATATAGCTGCTGATACACAATATAATAGGAAGCCTGTTGCGCTCTTCTTGCCCCTTTTGCTCTTGTTTCTTTTCGCTGTTGCATTTCCAAAAAGTGCCAAATCCCAGTCGTTCAACCCGCTGATTTCGTTTTCGGTAGAGTCGTGCTCCTTGGATAAAGCCTTGGAAAAACTCTTTGCAGAGTACGAGCTGAATGTAGCTTTCAGCAAGGCGGAGATGAGCAAAATCCGTATAGAAAGTTATTCCTGCTCTTACAAATCTGTCGAAGAGGTGTTGACCGATTTGCTGAAAGGCACGGGCTATGGCTTCAAGAAGGTTGGAAAACAATATGTTATCCGAAAGAATCAACTGCTTGTAAATGAGCTTGATGCTACGGTCACTCCTCCCGCTGAGCCTGTCGTGGAAGTGGTCAAACCCAAAACGGATACTATCGTCGACAAGTCGAGCGAGGTAATTCGTATTATTGACACGGTTCAGGTTATTCGTACTGTGATGCGTCATGATACTGTCGAGAAACTAAAAGTGTTGCACGACACGGTCAGAACTGTCGTGCATGAAGGGTTGACGATTCCTTGGCCGAAGTTCAAAGATAATGGCTGGTTCATTGGTGCGTCAATGACTGCAAGCCCAACGAATTTCAAGTATGAGAACGCTTTTCCCGAAATCGAAAACGGCATGATGGATGTGGTTCCGATTCCAAGCTATTGTGTAGGATTGGATGGGGGCTATAAACAAAATCGCCTCAGTGTGGGCATGAATTTGTCCTATCGCTCGGTGCGCTACCGTTTCCTGCTGGAGAAAACAGATTTCTTTGGCGACTACTATGTAAACGATACCTTGGATACCTATTACGTGGTACACGAAACCGACACGACCTATCACTACTTGTTGGATTCCACATACGTTCCGTTGACCACCACGAATTACGCCTATCGTGATATCAATCAGCTTGATTACCTGAGTGTTGGACTTTTTGCCACCTTCGATTTTGTCAAATTGGAGCATTTCAGGGGCTTCTTCAAGGCTGGAGTATCGGCTGATTTCTTGGTCAATTATGCGGGTTCGCTTAACGCTACTGAATCGCCTTACCATGCGCCGATTGCCAAGGAGCAGGTGAATCCGATTCGTTTCTCCTTCTTTGGTGGGATTGGAGCAGCCTTCAAAGTGGCCAATCGTATCGAACTCGTTCCCGAGATGTCATATCGTGTAACTGGCGGCTCGCTCTATCGTGCTGATTTTCCATTCAATATGAAGCTGAGGATGATGGATTTCCGCCTCGGTTTGACTTATTATTTCTAAACTATGAAACCAATCAAGTTCATACGGAATCTTTTGGTCTTGTGGCTCATGACTCAAGGCTTGTTGGTGGAAGCGCAGCATTACGTTCCCCTCAACGGTGAGATCGACACCGTATTGAACTTGCCCCGACTGGGTGCCGACTCGGTGTATCTGGTGAGTGAGTCGCTGACTGTCGTCGAAGGTGGTGACTTACGTCTTGCGGCAGGTACCAAGATGTATTTCGGACAGTCAGCATATCTGCGTGTGGATGGCGGAAGGCTTTTGCTTGACGGACAGCGCAACGACTCGATTTATTTGCTTTGTTACGAGTTCTCTCATGACTGGGCTGGCGTGCAATTGAAGAATGTCGATGAAACGGATTCGTTGAGGCTTTCCTACGTCAGCGTGGTGGGTGCCCTGACGGCCATGAATGCCTCCACCAGTAGCCATGTGGTTGTCAAGCATTGCACGTTCAGCAACTATTATGCGGGCAAAGGCATCGAACTCATCGATTGCAGCAACTTTTTGGTCGACAGTTGTTTGTTCTACCAATGTGTGTCGGGTATCGAGCTGAAAGCCCGCGCTAACGATAGTGAGGACAATGTCTTTTCGCACAACATTTTCGACCAGGGTCAAATCAATATTGAACTTTCCAATGTGGGATATGGCTTCAAATGCAACCGCAATCATATTTCCGACAACTGTTTTCAAGGCGCTGCCACTGCCATCAGTTTCGAGACCGTGGGCGGAATCTCCGACAAGGAAGCCACGAATTACATCGAAAACAACTTGATTTCATCCGACCTACCTGAAGGCGGCTCTGGTTATTCGTCTTACGGCATCAAAGCTGCTATGGATACACTTGTCGTCCGTAACAATGTGTTTTGGAGTAATGACGAAGCCGTCAGAATGATGCGGGTGTGCCATCTCGTTTTTGAGCATAACACTTTCTTTGACAATGAGTTGCTGCTGACCAACCTGCAATCTGCCGGATCTGCTGTCTTCACGGGCAATACCATTAGTGAGGCTAAGAAACGGATTGTGAGCTACCCATCGGATAAGTCGAGGATGAATGGGAATAATTTCTTGCACTATAAGAAAGACGCCATTCTGTTTGCCAATGTCACGTCTGATGAAATCGACATGCGGGGCAACTATTGGGATGCCGAGTCCACCGCTGAAATCGAATCAGTGATCCTTGACGGACATGATTCGCCAGCCTTGGGTGAGATTGTCTATGAAAACTTTTTGACGGAGTGCGACACGACAGCCCCAATCTCGCCGCCTTTCAAGGTGAAAAAGCAACTTGTGAACAATAAATGGCTGATTTCGTGGGACGAAAATCCCGAGCAGGATATTGACCATTATGTGCTGTTTTACGGCAACTTCAACTATTACAAGTTTGCCAACCATATCGATGGTATCACCGACAATTCGCATATCGTCACTTCGCAACAAACCGAAAATCTGGCGATCATGGCCTGCGATCGGGGCTATAATCCCAATGTCTATGCCTCGGTTGGGCAGAGTGCCTACGCCTTTGCAGACTATTATCCTTACGCAGGTCGCGATGGCAATCTTTGCGCTTCCCAAACGGGCTATGGCATCACAGATGCCACTATTCCGTATATTTACAATAGTTTTGTCTGGCAGAGCTCGGGGTCGGGCGTGTTTTCCGATTCGTTGGCATTGCAACCTGTCTATTATCCTTCAGAAGAAGATTTTGAGAATGGTGAAGTGACCTTAACCTTACGTGTCATCAGCAATGGCGTGGCCAAGACTGACGCGTTGCAATTGCAGCTTTACAAAGCGTTGAGTGTGTTTGCTGGCCATGATGGCTTCGGAGGCATGAACCATCCTTTGTCCCTTGACGAAGCCGAGGCCTTTAATTATGACTCATTGCGTTGGCATTCCAATGGCGATGGTCGTTTCGAGGATTCGTTGGCCTTGCAAACTGTTTACTATCCTGGTGCTTCCGATAAGGAACAAGGTTTTGTAGAGCTGGTGCTTGAAGCATGGTCGTTTTGTGGCTATGCATCGGATGTGGTTCGTTTCGATTTGTTTAAGGACTATTCTTTTGAAGGAAGAACATGGCTGAATGGGACATTACGTCCTAATGTCAATGTTGTTGCTGTTTCTTTGGGCGATGACAATCCTTTTGTCTCCGGATTCTATCGCACCGTGTCCGACGAAGAAGGATACTTCAAATTTGATGCCTTGTTGCCCGATACGTATATCCTCTATGCTTTTCCTGACACATTGGATGCTGACGTTGGAGCTTGCTATTACCTTGGTGACTTGCAATGGAACGAGTCAAACATGATCGAAGTGGATGGCAATGTGTATGATGTAGATATTGCATTGCCTTCGATGGTGCAAGGTTTTGCTATGGGTGAAGGCCGTATCAGCGGTGTGTTCGACTATCCGGATGATTTCTTCAATGGACGTGATTTTTATTGTCAGCCATGGTTGCGCGAAGGCACTGAAACCGAGTATTGTGATGGAGGCTTGTCGAACGTGGGGGTGTTGTTGCTCAATGCTACAAAGCAGTGGATTTTGGGCTTTGCGCTCACCGATTATGAAGGACATTTCAGTTTCGACAATTTGCCTTTTGGCACCTATCATGTTATGGCTGACCTGCCCCGCTATGGACGTGGGGTGTGTGAGGAAATCACGCTTTCGCCGGAACAACCTTTTGTTGAGGGCTTGCATCTCTTTGTCAATCAAGAAGGTCGGGTGAGCGCAAACTATAATAAAGAAGAGCTATTACCTGCTGTATTGAACGTCTATCCAAATCCCTCAGAGGATAGAATCGTCATTTCTGGATTGAGGGCTAATGCGGATTGCAAGATTGTGGTTCAAAACAGTCTTGGCATGATGGTGCTGCCCGAGATGCAAGTGTGGTCCAATTTGTTAGGCGAATGCGAGATTGCGGTTGCTGATTTGTCGTCGGGCATCTATTTCATTCAGGTGAAAGAGGATGCTAGAATTAAGGAGGCAAAGTTTGTAAAACAATGAGAAAGTAAGGAAAAATGAGAAAGTTGGCTACGGTTTTAATGGCTTTTGCCTTTTTGTTATCCGGTCGTGTGGCTTGGGCTCAGGCGACTGTAAGCGGGACGGTGTATGAACAAGACAGCATAAGCCCTATTGCAGGAGCCGTGGTGACCTTCTCAGGCGTCACTGAGTTGAGCGATACACTTGTTTTCCAATTTGTTACAGATTCTTTGGGCTGCTATAATGATAGTATACTTGCGGGCTCATATCGTGTTTGGGCATCTGCTGAGGGTTATGAAACAGCTTATCTGTCTGATTCTTTGCAAATTATTGACGAACAGAATTTAACTGGCATTGATTTTGTCTTGCATGAAATCTACTATCCAGTACGTTATGTTGCGGCTAGGCCACTCACTGACGATTGGGTTCGACTCACCTGGTCGATGAACGATCCGCTCCTTTATGAGGGTTTCGAGACGGGCGACTTCAGCCGTTTCAATTGGAACAATACGCTCTCCAGTTATCCTTGGGCCATCGATTCGACGCATGCCTATGAGGGTGATTTCTGCATGAAATCGACTTGCGAAGGTGAAGGTGGCGGTGTGTCTCAAATCGAGGTCTCTCTATATGTACCTTTGGAGGGCCAGATGAGTTTCTACAGCAAGATTTCATCGGAGAGCCTCTGGGATAAAGGACTATTCTATCTCGATGGCGTGAAAAAGATGGAATGTTCGGGCGAGGAGGAATGGGTAGAGCATCAGTTTGATATTACCCTTGGCGAACATGTTTTCCGTTGGGATTATGTCAAAGATTCGACTACTAACGTCGGTGATGACTGTTTTTATGTGGACTGCATCCGGTTTTATAGGGAAGACAGTGCAAAGGTGGCTCAATTGCCTGAACGTTCGTTTCAGTATTATGATTTGTTCCGCAGCCGCTTCGAGGAAGAACCTGTGATGTTGGCCTCGCATCTGACCGACACGGTGTTTATGGAGATGAATTGGAACAATCTTCCTTGGGGTCAATACCGTTGGGGCGTGAGTTGCTATTACGAAGGGAACAGAGGCCATGCTGATACGGTGTGGTCGGCTTTTCTCGACAAGGATATGACTACAACGCTGGAGATTCAAGCTACGACCAATGTGGGATTGTCGGCTTCTGGAGCCTTGGTGACGCTTTCCTCTGTCGAGATTTCAGGCCAGACATATCAAATTGCATTGGATGCCAACGGACATGGTTTGTTGCCTTCGGTTTATCGTGACGACTACGAGTTGCGTGTTCATCTCGAAGGTTTTGAGGACTACATTTCCGATATGCCGCTGTCCATTTTTGAACCGACGCAGGTCGAGATAGAGTTGAGGGAAGCGACTATCGGCATTGACAGTCTGTATGTTTCGTCTACGGGTTGGGCGATATGGTCTTTGGGCGAAACGAGGACCCGTGATTTGCAGTATTTCGAAATCATGTTGGATGGCGTTGCAGTGGCGTCTACGACGAGTCCGTTTTTCCTATTCGATGTGAGCGGTCTTTCGGAAGGCGACACTTGTCAAGCACAGGTGCGTCCGGTTTATCTCTCCGACACTTGCGAGTGGCGTTCGAGCCGGTGGGTGTATCGTTCGTGTAGTAATTACGAAGGCAGCACTAATGGATTGAATTGGTCTCAGCAGGGTGAGGCACTTCAGCTTTCATGGTCTTATCCAGAAGGAAGTTTCGTTGGTGCAATCTTGTCTCGTGACGGCGAGTTTTTAGGTTTTTCCGAAGGGAATTCGTTTTTGGATGAGACCGTGCAACTTCATGGCGAGGTGGAGTATTGCCTGCGTTTGGTGTATGATGGCGATTCCGATGGCACCTATTATTCCATGTCGTGCGAGCAATGCGTTCTTGCCTCTTTCCCAGCCTATTGCGACCCGCCCTTGAAACTCGATGGCGCCACTTATGAGGAAGACGATACCGATTTTGGTGCGTTGATATCGTGGGGTGAAAGGCCCGAACCCATCAACCAATGGCTGTATTACGACAATGGCGTGTTCAAACGTTCGTTGGGCGGTGATGGAGAGCCTCGTATTTTCTGGGCCATTCGATATGGGGCAGAAGATTTGGCGGACTATATTGGTACAACATTGAAAAAGGTTTCGGTTTATGATATTGCCGCTGGCACCTATCAGTTGTGGGTTTTTGTTGGTGGCGATACGGCTCCCCAAACCCTTGTCCGATCGCAAAACATGGCTTTTACGGGTGATTCTTCTTGGCACGAAGAGTTTATCTCTCCTGCATACGAAATTCCTGAAAATGAGCCGATTTGGATAGTGATTGGCCAACAAGGGGTGGCGCGTCCTGCTGCGGCATGTGAAGATATGGGCAACCCCAATGGCCGTTGGGTTTCGTTGGACGGTGAGACCTGGACTGACATGCACACCTTCAACATGCATTACACTTGGATGCTGCGCGCTTTTGTCACCAACCAAGCGGGACGCGAGTTGGCACTCGGCAAAGAAGGCTACATCTTGCAGCAATATAACCTCTATCGCTCGTTCGACAACACAGACTATCAGCAAATCGCATCGGTGCCAGCTGTGGAGGGGCAGTTGTACTATGAGTATCGCGACAACTTGGCCGAGGATGACCACGAGGACGTCTATTATCGTCTGACTGCCTTCTATTTGGCCGACAATGGCGAGACCTGTGAGTCGGACTATGCCACCACGTTGAATGACCCAGAACAGAATTATGTAGTGATAGACATCACTGCTATTGAGGAAAACCAAAAGCCCTCGCTGAAATTGTATCCCAACCCTTCAAATGGACAGGTCTTCGTCGAATTGGAAGGGATGCAAAAGGTGATGGTTTGCAATGCCTTGGGACAGATTTTGCTCAGTAAAGAGGCCAACACCGACTATTTGCAACTTGATTTGTCGAGCTTTGAAAACGGATTGTATTGGTTGAGGGTGATGTCGCAAGACGGTGTAGCGGTAAAGCCTTTCGTCCTGACACGTTGAGCAAAGCATAAAAATGCTTACCTTTGCCGCTCAAAATCGGTAACAATGATATCCATCCAAAATTTGAGTATGCACTTCACTGGTGAGGACCTCTTCACCGACATTTCCTTCCTAATTCGTGAAAAAGACCGTATCGGTTTGGTCGGTAAGAACGGTGCAGGCAAGACTACGCTGCTTAAACTCATTTGTGGATTGGAACAACCTTCAAAGGGGGATGTGATTATCCCTCAAGGTGTTACCCTCGGTTATCTGCCTCAGGAGAAGAACGTGAACAGCGCGAAAACCGTTTTGGAAGAAGCCATGACCGCTTTCGATGAATACCATCAGCTGGAGCGCAATTTGGAAAAGATGCAGCAGGAATTGGCGGAGCGCACCGATTATGAAAGCCCGCAATACGAGAAACTCATCGTTAGGATGAACAACCTGAACGACCGTCTGGCCTTGCTCGGTGGCAACAGCATTGAAGGCGAGGCGGAACGGATTTTGGTGGGCTTGGGTTTTGGGCACGACGATATGCAACGCCCCATGCGCGAGTTCAGCAATGGCTGGCAGATGCGTGTGGAGCTGGCCAAGATCCTGTTGAAAAAACCTAACCTACTCCTCCTCGACGAGCCGACCAACCACCTTGACATAGAGTCCATTCAATGGCTCGAAGGCTTTTTGAAATCCTATTACGGCGCCATACTAATGGTTTCGCACGACCGCGCTTTTTTGGATAACATTACCATTAGAACGGTGGAAATCAGTAACGGCAAGGTTTATGATTACAAGGTCCCGTACTCCGACTATGTCAGTCTGCGCGAGGAGCGTGTCGACATGCAGCGTTCGGCCTACGAGAACCAGCAGCGCGAAATCAAGAACATCGAGGCCTTCATTGAGCGTTTTCGCTACAAGGCCACCAAGGCCAAGCAGGTGCAAAGCCGCGTGAAGCTGCTGGAAAAGATGGATGAAATCGTCATCGACGACATCGACAGCACGGCCATCCACTTCAAGTTTCCGCCTGCGCCCCATTCGGGCAAGGTGACGCTGGAGCTCAACCATGTCGGCAAGTCTTACGGCGATCAGATCATCCTCAAAGACGTCAATCTGTTGATTCCGAGAGGGGAGAAGATAGCCTTTGTCGGGCGCAACGGCGAGGGCAAATCGACCTTGTCAAAAATCATCTGTGGCGTGCTCGACCATGAAGGCGAAGTGAAGTTGGGACATGAGGTCAAAATCGGGTATTATGCCCAGAACCAGCAGGACATGCTCGACATGAACAAGACCGTCTTCGAGACTTTGGACGATGTGGCCGTGGGCGACATGCGTCTGAAGGTGAAGGCTTTGCTCGGTTCCTTCCTCTTCCGTGGCGACGACATCGACAAGAAGGTAAAGGTGCTCTCTGGCGGCGAGAAAGCCCGTCTTTCCTTGGCCAAGATGCTGCTTTTCCCAACGAATTTGTTGGTCCTCGACGAGCCTACCAACCACTTGGACATGCTCTCGAAGGACATCCTGAAAAACGCCTTAATCCAATATGACGGCACCTTAATCATCGTCTCTCACGATCGTGACTTCCTGCAAGGCCTGACCAACAAGGTCTACGAGTTCCGCAAGCCCAACATCAAGGAGTACGTTGGCGACATCTACGACTTTTTGGAGCAAAAGAACCTCACTCACTTGAAGGAGTTGGAGATAGCCGCCAAACAACAGCCGCAAAAAGTCGCCGCTGAACCTGTCTCGCAGAACAAAATCAACTACGAACGCAAGAAGCAGATTGATGCCAAGCTCCGCAAGGTCGACAAAGAAATCCAACGCTTGGAAGAAGCCATCGGCAAACTGGAAGCCGAGTTAGCCGAGCAAGATGCCATCATGGCCAATCCCGATGAGCATCCCAACATCAAGATTGACAACGATTGGTATTGGGCTTACGGCCAAAAGAAAGAGCAACTCCAAAACCTCATGGATGACTGGGGCGAGAAGCAGATGGAGCGGGAAGAGGTTTTGGCTGAATATGAGAAATAGGAGTGCTGCTAGGGTTCACAAAATTGTGGTCCACAATTTTGTGGTCCACAAAGTTGTGAACTTTTAGTATATTGTTTGTAATTGGTTTGAAAATCAATAGATTATTCGCACCATTCTTTAGTAAACCAAAGCTCAAAAACGGGGTCGGTGAGCACGATTCCGTTGGGTGTTTTTTCGATCAGCTCCTTTTGCGTCAACACGGTCTTGATTCTTGAGACATTGGATTTTGAACCCAAATCATAGGTGGATAGTACTTCTTTAGAGGTGAAGTCCGTGTGAACGCCTTTGGCCACGGCCTTCAGGAAGTTCATCTGGTAGGCAGTCAGGTTCTCGATTTGCTGCAGAAACAGCAGTGAGTTTTGGTTGAGCAGGTCTTCAATGGCCGTTTCCAAAGTGGCCTCGTCCGCCTTCTTTGTGGTGTTGAGCATGACGTTCCATGCCAGTTGCTGCACGTATGAGGATTGGTTTTGCACCGTCGAGCAGATTTTTTCAATGAGGGCATCGGAAATGCTCATTTTCTTTTCCTCAAACTTTTGGCGGATGAAAGGAATCCAGTCTTCTGTGGGGATGGGCTGGAGAAACATGATGTCGCCAAATTGGTAAAAAGGCATCTTCTTGCTTTGGAAGAGGTTGGTGAGTAGATGCTTCTTGCTCCCAAACAGGCAATACGAGGCGTTGTTTTGCAACTGCCAGATGCCGCGCATTTTCTTTTGGACCTTCAGCGAGTCCGGAAACTCGCCAATTTGTTGGAATTCGTCAATGCACA
>JAEEGJ010016750.1_pt1 | contig 16742 bp, 17 predicted proteins | sample 8958761 | NCBI WGS metagenome assembly JAEEGJ01 (sample SAMN16246546, study PRJNA631951) | gut metagenome | biome: gut microbiome; feature: rumen; material: RS-attached | host: Bos | place: Iran: Karaj | collected 2018-10 | reverse complement strand
TTCATCGAGAAGCAGTATGATCACATCCACCAGATGATGGAACTCACGGATCAGTCGCTCACGCAGATGAACCGTCTGATGAAGGGCCGCAAGGAGTCGTTCGATGCCAACCGCTCATTCAATATCGAGCATGAGATCAACAACTACCGCAACCAGTTGAAGACGCAGAACATCACTGACGTAAACAACCACGAATACACTTACGCCGTAGGTACCATCTACATGGACCTCATCAACGAGTGCGAGAAACTTGGCGATTATGTCGTAAATGTCGTCGAGGCCCGCTTGGGTATCAGGTAAAGTCTATTGTTTGCAACCATATCCAAAATGGCAGGGATTTCTAAAATCCCTGCCTTTTTCTTTTCAGTTTCAAAAATAATCCTTATCTTTGCACACGAAATCATATTGTTTCACTTAAATTTATGCTAAAGAACGACATGAATGAATTATCTGTTATTACAACAAAAGATGTCGAGGAGAAGTTGATATCTCTTCGTAATCAAAAGGTATTGTTAGATTGTGATGTTGCTGACTTGTATGGGGTGAAGACCAAAGAGATCAATCAGGCAGTAAAAAACAATCCAGACAAGTTCCCTTATGGCTATATTTTTGTACTTGATAAGTACGAGAAAGCAGAGGTGGTCAAAAGTTTTGACCACCTTAATTGATATTTTGTTGTTGTGAAGATTAAACACAAGATTATCCGTAAGGACGAGAAGTAGGACAATTTTGGCAGGGATTTCTAAATTTCCCTGCCTTTTTCTTTTGAGTTTCAGAAATATTTCTTATCTTTGTCCCGTCTTTACTTCTGAAGCAGAAGGCCAAAGCCCGAAGCGGAGTTGAGGTGGGGATCTAATTTATAGGAAGGCGTTATCTTACGCTTTGTCTTTTGACTCCAAGGAATCTGGCAGTTCCAAAACTAATTGTCAAAAACAAAGCAACGGGTGATGCTCATTGGATGTGTAATACCCCCATGGTATCTACATATCGCGTGGGCTTCGGCGTTGCTCGTCACTGACAATTAGGGCGATGCCAGAGCCTCTTGGAGTGGGACGAGTAACAAAGATAACTCCCACGCTTTTTTATTAATTAGCCATTTCTTTGTTTAATGTCCTTTTCTGGGAGTGTTAAGGGAGATAGATTAGCCACTATGGATAAGATTTCTGTAGTCATTAACACATATAACGCCGAGAAGTATTTGCAACGAGTGCTTGATAGCGTTAAGGGGTTTGATGAAGTTCTGATTTGCGATATGGAGAGTACGGATGCTACCATATCAATAGCTCAAAAAAATGGCTGTAGCGTGGTTACTTTCCCAAAGGGGAAACATACCATTGTTGAACCTGCACGAGATTTTGCCATTCATGAGGCCAAAGGTCCTTGGGTGCTTGTTGTAGATGCTGATGAACTTGTGACACCTGAACTAAAAGACTATCTATATGATCGAATATTAAAGCCAAACTGTCCTATGGGTATTGCAATCCCCAGAAAAAATTATTTTATGAATCATTTTTTGCATTCAGCTTATCCAGACCATATAATCCGCTTCTTTCGCCAAGACAAGACCCACTGGGCACCTATTATTCATTGCTCTCCGACAATTGATGGGAGGGTAGAAAAAATACCTGCCAGGCGGAAAGAACTGGCATTTATTCATCTTGCCAACGATACAATAGATGATATAATTCAAAAGACAGACAATTATATCAATTACGAATTACCCCGTCGTCAACATGAAAAATACGGTGTTTGCGCATTATTAGGGCGACCGCTATTCCATTTTCTCAAAAGCTATTTGTTAAAAGGAGGTTTTCGTGATGGCTTGCCTGGCCTTATTCACGCTATGCTCGGAGCACGTTATCAGTTCTTAATGGTCGCAAGGCTAATAATGGTCGCAAAGGGGTCTGGAACCTTTGCGCCCTTATTCTAAATTGGTAACGAACTTTTTGGGGGAAAATGTCGTAACTAAACACTATTATCACCTCCTCAAGACCTCAGGCTTTTAGTTTGAAGTATCTGAGTAAGTCTTTATATTGGTCTTGGGCTGTGAGGCAGGTATCTGTGAGTTTTCATGTGGCTGTCTATCGGCAAGTTTATTCGTGTTTTTTTGTTGGGAATGGTGATGTGATGTAAAGGAATTGTACCAAAATTTAACACTTCGGAATGGGGACTTCTAGAAATGGACTGGGAGAGAAAAGGAGGGAGAAGTAAGCAAAAGGGGTGTTCCCAGCAAGGGAACATGCCGTTAGGTTATGGAAAATTTACTGCATAGTTATGAAAAAAGTGTTCCCTAGTGAGGGAAAAAGTGCTAGATTTAATGGTAGCAAGTAGCTTTTTGAGGTGTAAAAAGCTACTTTTCGGGTTGTTTTTTCTTGTTTGAGAAGGTAGTGTTTTTGTAAGCATCAGAGTGTCAGGAGATTACAAAATAGGCCATAATTCGCGTATTTGAGACCAAGTTTGGATTGGTGAATAACGCGCGAATCTCAGGCAACGATCTGTAAAGTAATTTGTTTATTCGCTGATGTTCAGTTCCAACTCGTAGCGGAAGTTTATCATGACACCGTCGCCTTCTGGAAGTTGCTTTATGGGACTGCCTGTAAGATTGCGAGTGAAGACCAGAGTCAACTTGTCAGGATCATCAGGAGCAGTTGTTGTTCCATCGGTAGTAAGGATTAATTTTCCATCCTTGGTGATTTCTGTATCGATGAAATCTTCTGTTTCGCATTTCACAACATCCTCTATCCTGTCGATAGGCCACTTGCTGAAATCATATTGTTTAAGTACAGTTGGCTCGAGAATCAATTGTTTCTTCTCATTCAGGTCAGACAGTTTGATATCCAGAACCTCTTTCTGCTCATTTCTCGCCAGATAAGTATAATCAAGTTTCGATACCAGTTTCTCACCATATTTATTGATCAGCTCAACCGTAAAACCTCCTGATATCTTATAGACACCGTAGTCCTCCACAATTTCCACCATACTCTTAGTATCACTATTATCAGGGTCGGGTGTCAGTTTGATATAGCCGTTATCAGCCAGATGGCTGGCATCGACTATGAACATGTCGTTAGTTACAGATACGTTGACCTTTTTAACCTTGGAGAGGTCGTAAAACTGTGTATCGCCATTCTCGTCCTTGTAGGTACTTTTGACAGCAACGTAGATGGGCAGCAGATCCTTGGTGTCGAGTTTGTAGAATGACTGTGGTGCTGTGTTCAGTGTCACGGCATCAGCCATCTTAATGGAGTTGGTCTCGATGGGGTTGTCATTCTGTGAGCATGATGTAAGGCTCATGATCATTACACAGCAAAGGACGGCTGCGGGCGTCATCAGAATCTTTTTCATTGTCTTTTCTTGTTTATGGTTGATAATCGGGTACAAAGATAGCATAATTTGGAGAGAATATCAAATAAATCGCAGTTTTTTTTGGTTATTATGTCGATTTGCTTTACCTTTGAGCTGCGCTCGAAGATAGGCTGCATCTCAAAAATATCCAAATAAATTTGGTATTTTGTTCGATTTGCACTACCTTTGCAGCCGATTTCAAGGGGTGCCTGCGGGTGCAGGCTGAGATGATACCCTCTAACCTGATCCAGATGATACTGGCGTAGGGATGGAATAAAGGATACACACTTACCCCCTTTACATTATTATTAAAGGTAAAAAGTAAAAAGGTAAAAAAGTAAAGGTATGAAAAGATTTGTTTTAGGAATGACTGCGCTGGTGTGCGCAGTGAGTATGGAAGCGTCGAAACCTCTGGTGTCGCCAGAGATTGATCCGAGCGATCTGGATACGCTCAAATCGGTAGAGTTGCAGGGAGTGCAGGTGGTATCCACACGTGCCTCGAAGAAGACACCTGTGGCTTATACCAACTTGTCGAAGGAAGACTTGAAGGCCGTGAACTTCGGACGGGATATCCCTTACCTGCTCTCGCTGACTCCCAGCATCACGATGACCTCAGATGCTGGTAACGGTATCGGCTATACCTCGTTGCGCGTGCGTGGTACTGATCCGAGTCGCATTAACATCACTGCCAACGGTATTCCGATGAACGATGCGGAGAGCGCCCAGCTCTATTGGGTGAATATGGGCGACTTTGCCAGTAGTGTGCAGTCGATGCAGATCCAACGAGGTGTGGGTACTTCGACGAATGGTGCAGGCGCCTTTGGCGCAACGCTGAATATGCAGACGGAGAATATCGGGATGAAGCCTTACTTCGGACTCGACCTCTCTGGTGGCTCCTACTATTCGCATAAGGAGACGCTGCGCTTCGGAACGGGTCTGATCAAAGGTCATTGGGGCATTCAGGGACGCCTCTCGAACATCGGCTCGAAGGGCTATCTCGACCGGGCCTCTACAAAGTTGAACAGCTATCTGGTGCAGGCCGGCTACTTCTCTGACAATACCGTCGTGAAGTTCATCACCTGGAATGGTATCGAGGAGACCTATCACGCCTGGAACTACACCTCGAAGTATGAGCAGAGCCTCTATGGGCGCACCTACAACTCCTGTGGCGAATACTACGACGAACAGGGCAACGTGCATTACTATGATAACCAGATAGACAACTACCACCAGCAGAACTATCAGCTGCTGTGGAACCAGAACCTGTCTGGCCATCTGGCCCTGAATGTGACAGGACATTACACGAAGGGAAACGGCTACTACGAGGAGTACAAGACAGGCCGCAAGCTGATAGAGTATCTGCCCTATGGGCCTTGGTTCGATCCTGAGACTGGCGGCAATCCGAAGATGAAGAGCGACCTGATCCGCCAGAAGAAGATGGACAACGACTTCTTTGCCTTCGTGGCCTCGCTGGTCTATAACAACCACGATAACATCGAGGCTGTCCTGGGTGGCGGATGGAACAAGTATGACGGCGATCACTTCGGACTCGTGAAATGGGTGAAGCAGGTGCCGGAAGGTCTCGAACTGCTGCCCGACTACGAGTATTATCGCAACAATGCCAAGAAGACCGACTGGAACATCTATGGCAAGGTGAACTATGAGTTCGTGAAGGGACTGAACGGCTTCCTCGACCTGCAGTATCGCCATATCGGCTATCGGATGCAGGATCCTGGCGACTGGCAGGGGGCTAACCCTACAGGCGAATATATCATCAACGACGACTTCAACTTCTTCAATCCGAAGTTTGGCCTGAACTACGACATCACGCCTCATCATAAAGTCTATGCTTCGTATGCCATCGCCCATAAGGAGCCCACACGTAATGATTACGAGGATAATATCGGAACAGAGCTGAAGGCTGAGCGGCTGAACGACCTGGAGGCCGGCTATAAGTTCCAGAGCGAGAAGTTCAGTGCTGGCGCCAATCTCTACTGGATGAGCTATCGTGATCAGTTTGTGCTGACGGGCGAGCTGAACTCTATCGGCGAGGCCATCGCCAAGAATGTGGGTAAGAGCTATCGTCTGGGTGTTGAGCTGGAGGCAGCCTGGAAACCGATCGACTGGTTCCGCTGGGATGCCAACGCCACCTTCTCGAAGAATCGTGCGGAGAACTGGGAGGTGACGCTGATGGACGGCTCTGTGGAGAGTCTGGGTGATACCCCGCTGTCGTTCTCGCCTGACTTCATCTTCAACAATATCTTCAACTTCCAGTATAAAGGAATGAAGGCCAGCATCCAGAGCCAGTATGTGGGCGATCAGTATCTGACGAACACAGGCTTCAAGAGCTATCAGACACTCGACGACAATGGCAGACCCATCGATGTCGGCATGATGCTCGACGGACACTTTACCACCAATATCGACCTCAGCTATACCTTCAGTCTGAAGCAGTTTGGTGTGAAGGATATCACCGCAGGTATCAGCCTCTATAACATCTTCTCTGCCAAATTCGACAATAACGGTTGGGCAGCACCAGCCTTCACGAAGGAGAATGGCAGGCTGATTGCTACAGGCTGGGATACCTCCGACCAGTATGAGGCTGGCTTCGCACCCTCGGCCCCATTCAATGCGATGGCACATCTGTCAATCAATTTCTAAATGGAGGCATTTTTAAGCGGGCATTGGCTCGACATATTGACAACGGTACTCGGCCTGATCTACATCTGGCTCGAGTATCGTGCGTCTATAGCCCTCTGGGTTGTAGGCATCATCATGCCTGCTCTTGATATATGGCTCTACTGGAGTCACGGACTCTATGGCGATGCAGGTATGGCGGTCTATTATACCTTGGCAGCTGTCTATGGCTATGCTGTTTGGAAATTCGGACGAAAGAAAAGTCAGACGACATCGGTGATGCCTATCACCCATACCCCCCCGAGGCTTTATCTGCCTATTGTCGTGTTCTTCTTCGTGGCGTGGGGACTGACCTATTATGTGCTGATTACCTGGACAAACTCTACAGTCCCAGTGCTCGACTCCTTCACGAATGCCTTGTCGTTTGTGGGCCTCTGGGCTCTGGCAAGGAAATATATCGAACAGTGGTTCTTCTGGATTGTAGTCGATGTGGTGTGTACGATCCTCTATGTGCAGAAAGGCATTCCCTTCAAGGCAGGCCTCTACGGACTTTATGTCGTGATTGCCGTGATGGGTTATTATAAGTGGAAAGGAATGATGCAAGATGAAAAAATATCCGCTCATACATAAGATTGGCAGTTTCGATGCTGTGATTCTGGCTCATGGTGACTTCCCTCAGGCGGAAATTCCCTTAGAGCTGTTGAGGCGTGCACCTTTCGTCTGTGCTTGCGATGGAGCTGTTAACCACTATCCTCAGGCTGATGTCATCGTGGGTGATGGTGACTCTGTGCCAGAGGACTTGAGGAATCGACTGATACAAATCGATGAACAGGAGGATAATGATCTGACAAAAGCCACGCGCTATTGTCTGTCGAAAGGTATGAGGCGTATCATCTATCTGGGTGCCACAGGACAGCGTGAGGACCATACGTTGGGTAATATCTCGCTGATAGTACGTTATGCACTGGAGTTGGACGTAGAGCCTTTGCTGGCTACTGACTATGGTTGGTTTGTAGTGGCGGAAGAGGAGTCGGAATTCGCATCCTTCAAGGGCCAGCAGGTGAGCATTTTCAATATGGGTTGCACGACTCTTGCTTCAGAAGAGCTTCGCTGGCAGGCATATCCTTATCGTCAGTTGTGGCAGGGTACGCTGAATGAAGCTACAGGCAGTTCTTTCGTACTGAAAGGCGATGGACCTTATCTGGTGTATCGTACCTATCAGGCTAAGGAGACTGCCTTAAAATGAAAATAATCCTTAGATAATTTGGCTATCTGCATCATTTTGCGTATTTTTGCAGCGGATTAACGAAAGAATATATGCAGACTAACAGTCACTTATCACGTTTGATTCATGATCAGGCGCAGAACTATGGCGATCGCGAGGTCCTAATTTATAAGGATTTCGGAGGGTCGGAGTGGAAATCCTATTCCTGGAACCAGTTTTCTGATATGGTGAAGAGGGTGTCGAATGCACTCTTGAATCTTGGTGTGAAGGTACAGGAGAATATCGGCGTGTTTTCTCAGAACTCCGTTCAGTATCTCTTCTGCGACTTCGGCGCATGGGGCATCCGTGCCGTCACCATACCCTTCTATGCTACGAGCTCTGAACAGCAGATTCAGTTCATGATCAGCGATGCGAAAGTGAGATTTTTGTTCGTTGGCGAGCAGGATCAGTACGATAAAGCGCGTAGGGTGGTATCTATGTGCAATACCTTAGAGCGTATCATCGTCTTCGACCGTAATGTCAGAATATCCACACATGACCCGAATGCGATGTACTTCGACGACTTCCTGAAGCTGGGTGATAACTTCCCACGACAGTCAGAGGTTGACCAGTTGCAGGCGCAGGCTTCAATGGACGATATTGCCAATATCCTTTATACCAGTGGTACAACAGGCGACTCAAAGGGCGTAATCCTGACCTGCGGACAGTATTATGCAGCTATGGTGGCTAATGGTAAGTGTGTGCCAGTGGATGAAAATGATCGGGTATTGAACTTCCTGCCGTTTACGCATATTTTTGAGAAGGGATGGAAGATTCTCTCTCTGACAAAGGGTGCACGCCTGATTGTAAACACCTATCCGCAGGAAGTGCAGCAGTCGATGCGAGAGACGCATCCTACCTGTATGTCATCTGTGCCCCGATTCTGGGAAAAGGTGTATATGGGTGTTCTGGAGAAGATCGAGAATGCCAGTGCCGTGCAGCGCAAGCTCTTCCAGCATGCCCTGAGTGTGGGTAAGAGGCATAATATCGACTATCTGTCGAAGGGCAAGCGTCCGCCGTTGGCGCTCCATCTGGAATATGAGATGCTGAACCGCACTGTGTTCTCACTGGTACGTAAGGAACTGGGTCTGGAGAATGCACATTTCTTCCCAACAGCTGGTGCCACTGTGAATCCAAAGGTAGAGGAGTTTGTGCATGCTATCGGACTGAATATGATTGTGGGCTATGGCTTGACAGAGAGTCTGGCCACAGTGAGCTGTAACCATCTGGGTGAACCTTACACTGTAGGAGGTGTGGGCATTCCCATCGAGGGAATCGACATCAAGATCAGCGATGAGGGTGAGGTACTGTTGAAGGGCCCGACGATCACCAAGGGTTATTATAACCGTGAGGATCTCACCAAACAGGCATTCACTGAGGATGGCTATTTCCGTACAGGCGACTCTGGTTATCTGAAGGATGGTGAGCTCTTCCTGAAAGAGCGCATCAAGGATCTCTATAAGACCTCGAATGGTAAGTATATCGCCCCGCAGATGATTGAGTCGAAGCTGTTGGTGGATAAGTATATCGACCAGATCTGTATCATCGCAGACCAGCGTAAGTTCGTATCGGCATTGATTATTCCTGTTTATGCATTACTCGAAGAGTATGCCCGTGAGCATCAGATCCCATTTGAGACGCGCGAGCAGCTCTGTGCCGATCCGAAGATCAATGCGATGATGAAGGAGCGTATCGATACCCTGCAGCAGCAGTTGGCACATTACGAGCAGATCAAACGCTTCACATTGCTGCCCCATCACTTCTCTATAGAGCGTGGTGAGCTGACGAACACGTTGAAGATCAAGCGTCGCGTGCTGAACCAGAACTATGCTAAAGAGATAGATCTGATGTACGCAGAGTAAAAAAGAATTTTGAGATTAATAGTTCATTTGTAGATGATAACACAAGACCAACTGAAGGATGTGCTGGAGCGTGCTGATGCGCTGCACCGCTATCTGGATATTGATAAGAAGAAAATAGAATACGAGGAGGAGGACCTCCGTACGCAGGCACCTGACTTCTGGGAAGATCGTCAGCGTGCTGAAGAGCAGATGAAAAAGGTCAAGAGCATCAAGAAATGGCTCGACGGCTATAAGGAAGTAAGGACGATGGCTGACGAACTGCAGCTGGCTTTCGATTTCTATAAGGACGAGATGGTGACAGAGGAGGAAGTGGATGCCGACTATGCCAAAGCCATCAAGGCCATCGAGGATCTGGAGCTGAAGAATATGCTTCGACAGAAGGAAGACCCGATGGAGGCTGTCCTGAAGATAAACTCTGGTGCTGGTGGTACTGAGGCCCAGGACTGGGCTTCGATGCTGATGCGTATGTATATGCGTTGGGCTGAGGCTCATGGCTATAAGGTAACGATCTCGAACCTCCTTGACGGCGATGAGGCTGGTATCAAGAGCGTGACGATGCAGATCGAAGGTGGCGATTATGCCTATGGCTATCTGAAATCGGAGAACGGCGTACATCGTCTGGTACGTGTGTCGCCTTTCAATGCTCAGGGTAAGCGTATGACCTCCTTTGCTTCAGTCTTTGTGTCTCCTCTGGTGGATGATACCATTGAGGTGTATGTCGATCCGGCAAAACTCTCTTGGGATACGTTCCGTTCTTCAGGTGCTGGTGGACAGAATGTGAATAAGGTGGAGTCGGGTGTGCGACTGCGCTATTGGTACACAGATCCTGATACGGGTGAGGAAGAAGAGATCCTCATTGAGAATACCGAGACTCGAGACCAGCCCAAGAACAAGGAGCGCGCCATGACCTTGCTGAAATCACAGCTCTACGATCGGGCTATGAAGAAGCGTCTGGAGGCTCAGGCGAAGATTGAGGCTGGAAAGAAGAAAATTGAGTGGGGTAGTCAGATACGTTCATACGTCTTTGATGATCGTCGTGTGAAAGATCATCGTACCAACTATCAGACCACCGATGTCGATGGCGTGATGGATGGTAAGATCGATGAGTTTATCAAGGCTTATCTGATGGAGTTCCCTGTGAATGACGAAGAAAATTAAGGATTAAACATTTAAATAATTGATAATTATGGCACAAATTGCAAGAGCATCAAAGTCAACCGTAAAGAAGGTGGCTTATGAGAAGAAACAGGAAGAAGGTGGCAAGAAGGTGTTGGAGTGGATCTTCGGCGTACTGATTGTACTGGCTGTCTTGTTTGTGATCTATTCTATCTGGATTGTTGCCTAACGTATGAGCGGACTGGAGATAGAACGTAAGTTCCTTGTCCGTCATGCCGACTACAAACGGCAGGCTTTCAGTAGCAGTCACATCCAACAAGGTTACATCTGCAGTGGTCACGGACGTACCGTTAGGGTGCGTATCCGCGACCACAGCGGTTTTCTCACGATTAAGGGTCCTTCGGATGAGAAAGGCTTGAGCCGTTATGAGTTTGAGAAAGAGATCACCCTCGATGAAGCTCAGGAGCTGATGAAACTCTGTGAACCAGGTAGTATCGACAAGATACGTTATCTCGTGAAAAGTGGCTCACACACTTTCGAGGTTGATGAGTTTCATGGTGAGAATGAAGGACTGGTGATGGCAGAAGTAGAGCTCCAGTCAGAAGATGAGCCATTTGAAAAGCCTGACTTCATAGGGCAGGAGGTGACGGGTGATCGCCGTTATTACAATGCCTATCTGACAAAATGCCCCTTTACCTCTTGGCCAGAAAACAACCCAACAGACCAATAACTGCTGCAAGGGTAATGCCTGTACTGTTAGCAGCCAGGTCAAGCCATTCTCCACTTCTTGTTCCCCCCGTACAGTATTCCTGTAGCAGTTCGATGACGCCACTCATGACAATAGGCATCAGCCATGCCCAGAAAAACAGTTTCTCATAATCTGGCGTCTGGTGCTTTCTGATATATTCTATCCAAAGCACGATAAAGGTTCCTCCATACATAATGACGTGTATCCATTTGTCGATGAACTCCACATTATCGAGTGGTGTTTCTGGAAAGAATGGTACGAAAGAAAGTATCCATATCAGTGAGATACAGAAGGTGGAAAATGGGTATTTTTTCAACAAATGAAACAAAAAATGCATATTTACTTTAAATTTTGCTGCAAAATTAAGAAATAATTTATACTTTTGCAACGAAATATGAGAAAAGTGCATATGTCTAAACTGGAAAGAGCAAGTTTCGGCAGTAAACTTGGTGTGATTTTGGCAACAGCAGGCTCTGCTGTTGGATTGGGTAATATCTGGCGGTTTCCCTTTATGACGGGTCAGAATGGTGGTGCAGTGTTTATCATCATCTACATCTTCTGTGTATTGTTGCTTGGTATTCCTTGTATGATCAGTGAGTTTATCATTGGCCGTAACGGACAATGTAATACGGCACGGGCATTCAGTAAGATATCTGGTGGCTCTGCTTGGAAATGGATAGGTTATATGGGCGTGTTGACAGGTTTCCTCATTTCCAGTTATTATGCGGTAGTTTCAGGGTGGTGCCTCGAATACGTATGGGCTTCTCTTTTGGGTAAACTGCAAGGCAATCCTGACTATGTCAGATCCTATTTTGAAGCCTTTTCTGTGGATCCTGTTAGACCTATATTTTGGACATTTCTGATCCTTCTGGCTACTTATCTGATTGTTGAGAATGGAGTACGTGATGGTATTGAGAGGGCTTCGAAGCTGATGATGCCTATCTTGTTTATCCTCTTGCTGATCATTGTCGGGTCTTCTTGTATGTTGCCAAATGCGAATAAAGGTATCGAGTTCTTGTTTAATCCGGATATTTCAAAGGTGAATGGCGATGTGTTTCTTGCTGCTTTAGGACAAGCATTCTACTCACTCAGTATCGCTATGGGATGTATCTGTACGTATGCCAGTTACTTCTCTAAGCATACCGACCTGCCGGGTTCTGCCATACAGATTGGTATCATCGACTTTTTTGTGGCACTGCTTGCAGGACTGGTTATCTTCCCTGCAGCTTTCTCTGTAGGCGTGAATCCTGACAGTGGTCCCTCATTGATTTTCATCACTTTACCCAATGTGTTCCAGCAAGCCTTTAGTGCCATTCCTACTCTCGGTTATTTCATAGCAGTACTATTTTATATTCTATTGTCTATGGCTGCTTTGACATCACTGATGTCGCTTCATGAGGTGAGTACGGCATTTATTGAGGAAGAACTGGGTACAACCCGTAAGATTGCGGCGCTTATCGTAACTGCCTGTTGTATATTCTTAGGTATCTTCTGTTCTCTTTCTATCGGTGCTGTGGAGCAATACCATTTCTTTGGTTTGTCACTGTTCAATCTGTTCGACTTTGTAACAGGACAGTTGCTGTTGCCTATCGTGGGCTTCCTCACCTGTATTCTTATAGGTTGGTTCGTACCTCATAAGATTGTGCGTGATGAGTTCACCAATAAAGGAACACTTGATAATGGTGGTCTGTTCCATATTTATCTGTTCCTGGTGAAATATGTGTGCCCCATTTGTATCTTGTTCATTTTCCTGCATCAGTTTGGCTTGCTTTAAATGGAGAGAAGAGGTGTATTCGGCAGTAAGATAGCCATAGTCCTTGCTACAGCAGGTTCGGCAGTGGGCTTGGGTAATGTGTGGCGTTTCCCCTTTATGACGGGCCAGAATGGGGGAGCAGCTTTTATCTTGCTTTATTTCGGATGCGTGTTGCTGCTGGGTATTCCTGGTATGGTGAGTGAGTTCCTGATAGGTCGCTATGCACAGTCGAATGCTGCTCGTGCCTATAGCAGTATGGGACATCGGAGATGGCGGTTTGTCGGTTATTTGGGCATCCTCACATCCACTATCATTCTTGGATTCTATGCTGTTGTGGCAGGTTGGTGTCTTCAGTATCTGTTTGTTTCGATAGCTGGAAAGTTGAATGGCGATGCTGATAGCATCATCAACTATTTCAGATCTTTCTCCAGTGATCCATTCTGGCCCTGTTTATGGGCAGTGGTATTTGTGCTGATAACGCATGTGGTGGTGTCACGTGGTGTAAAAAGGGGTATTGAACGGGCTTCGAAGCTGCTGATGCCATTGCTCCTCTTATTGTTAGTGATAATTGTTATTGCCTCCTGTCTGTTGCCAGGAGCAGAGAAGGGTATTGCCTTCTTGTTTAAGCCCGACTTCTCGAAAGTGAGTGCTAATGTATTTCTCGAGGCTTTAGGTCAGGCATTCTTCTCGCTCAGCTTGGGTACAGCCTGCTTGTGTACTTACGCTTCATATTTTAAACGCGATACTCATCTGCTGGGTGCTGCCACGCAGATTGCCTTACTCGATTCTGGTATTGCCATCTTGGCTGGTCTGATGATTTTTCCCGCAGCTTTCTCTGTGGGTGTGCAGCCCGATAGTGGTCCCTCGCTGATATTCATAACCCTGCCGAATGTGTTCCAACAGGCGTTTATGGAGATGCCGGAAGTGGGTTATGTCATCTCCATCATGTTTTATGCACTATTGGTGTTTGCAGCTCTTACATCAACCATCTCTATGCACGAGATAGGAACAGTGTTCTTCCATGAGGAACTGAAGATCTCTCGACAGCGTGCCGCCTGGATTCTGACATCCGTGTGTGCTTTGTTGTCTGTGTTTTGTTCGTTCTCCGTGGGTGCCTATAGTGGCTTACAGCTTTTTGGCATGCCGTTGATGGAGTTCTGCGATTTCCTCACAGCCCAGTTGATGTTACCTGCAGGAGCCTTCCTGACGAGTATCATGCTGGGATGGTTCGTGAGCAAAGCACTGGTGAAGAGCGAGTTTACCAATCAAGGTACTGTTTGCCTTGTTTTCTTCCGTGTGTGGCATTTTACCATCCGTTTCGTTGTTCCTCTCTGCATCCTGCTGATCTTCCTTCATCAGTTTGGTATCCTATGATGCGGGAGTTCTTTTATCTTCAGAAGTCCGATCGCAAGGTGGTGCTCGCCTTGCTGGCTGTGATTGTCATCGCCTTGGGGGTGATAATAGTGACTAGCCGGACAAGCCTTCCTAGTAGCCCTAGCCTTCCTAGTAGCCCTAGGCAGCCTAGTACGCCTAGTAATCCTAGCCTTCCTAGCCGAAGCGTGGAGCGCTTCCCTTTCGATCCTAATACAGCCGATAGCACGCAGCTAAGGCGGTTGGGCCTTCAAAGCTGGCAAATCAGGAATATCTACAAGTTCAGAGCTGCTGGGGGTATCTATCGCAAACCCTTGGATTTTGCCCGCCTCTATGGTCTGACTGTCAAGGAGTATCGCGAGTTGGAGCCTTATATCCGTATCTCTCCCGATTATCTGCCAGCTGCAACGTTGGTGAAAGAAGCTTCTGCTCCTGTGTCTGCACCTCGTGATACCACAAAGGTACACCATTATCCAGAGAAGATCAGCGAGACAGAGCATATCATCCTTAATACTGCCGATACTACAGAACTGATGAAAGTGCCTGGTATCGGACCTTATTTCGCCAGAAAGATTGTGCAGTATGGACAGCGTCTGGGGGGCTATGTCAGTGTGAGTCAGCTCGATGAAATTGAGGACTTCCCTTTAGAGTCTAAACGCTTTTTTGTTGTTGAAGGGGTGGCACCCCAGAAGTTGAATGTCAACAGACTCTCGCTCAATGAGCTGAAACGTCATCCTTATATCAATTTCTTTATGGCACGAACGATTACTGACTATCGTCGTCTGCATGGTGCGTTACACTCGCTGAATGATCTTCGTCTTACGAAAGATTTCCCCCCAGAAGTCATCGCCCGCCTCGAACCTTATGTCGAGTTCTGATTAATGCTTGCAATTGCTACCATTAATGCTAGCAATTATTCCCATTAATGGGAACATTTTTTATTTTTTTTGAAGTGTGTTTGGCATATTCAGCTTTTTTTCTTATCTTTGCCCACAAAACCAAAAACAATAGATTATGTTTGGACTTGGAATGCAAGAGATACTGGTCATCGCACTGATTATATTGCTGCTCTTCGGCGGCAAGAAGATTCCTGAACTCATGAAGGGACTCGGCAAAGGCGTGAAGAGCTTCAAGGAAGGAATGAACGAGGTGACTGATCAGAAGGATGAAGTGAAAAGTGAAGAAGTGAAAGGTGAAAAGTGAGAGCGGACAGACCATGACATTCTGGGATCATCTTGATGAGCTGAGAGGGGTGATAGTCAGGATGCTGTTGGTCATCATGCTGGTAGCGACAGTGGCCTTCGTCATGAAGGATGAGCTGTTCGCTGTGGTCCTGGCACCGAGAACGAGCGATTTCATCACTTACCGGTTGATGGGAGTGGAGCCGTTTTCGATTCATCTGATGAATACAGGTCTGACGGAGCAATTCATGGTGCACCTGAAGACTGCAGTCTATGCAGGCGTGCTTGTGGCTTCACCTTATATTATATATCTGCTCTTCGGCTTTGTGGCACCTGCGCTCTATGACAATGAAAGGCGTTTTGCCACGCTGCTCTGCGCGAGTGGCTACCTGATGTTCATGCTGGGAACGGCACTTAACTATCTGCTCATCTTCCCGCTGACACTCAAGTTCCTGGGAACGTATCAGGTGAGTGAAGATGTGGCGAACATGCTGACGTTGCAGTCGTATATGGATACGCTGCTGACGATGAACCTTGTGATGGGCATCGTGTTCGAACTACCTGTGGTGAGCTGGATCCTGGGGCGTATGGGACTGATTGATGCTAAGCTGATGCAGGCGATGAGGCGACATGCGGTGGTGGCAATCTTGATTGTGGCAGCAATCATCACGCCGACAACAGATGCCTTTACACTCTTCGTGGTGGCACTGCCGATATGGCTGCTCTACGAACTGAGTATCGTGATTGTGAGAATGACTAAACAAACAAATACTAAGTAGAATTCTATGTTACGTAAAATCAGAACAATCCTGGCGGCAGTGGTCTTTGTACTGATCACGCTGCTATTCCTCGACTTCACGGGGTCGCTGCATTGTTGGTTGGGCTGGCTGGCAAAAATCCAGTTCCTGCCTGCCGTGATGGCACTTAATGTCATCGTTGTTGTAGCACTAGTCGTGCTGACACTTATTTTCGGACGCATCTATTGCTCCGTCATCTGTCCGCTGGGTATCTTCCAAGATCTTCTGGCGCGTCTGCGCAGAAAGAAGAACAAATACACTTATTCGAAAGAGGTGAAGTGGTTGCGCTACCCTGTGCTGGCGGTATTTATATTGGCTGGTGTTACTGGTATCGGCTCGCTCTTCCAGCTGTTGGCACCTTACAGTGCCTATGGCCGTATTGCCACGATGATCTTCCAGCCGATATGGAAGGGATGCAACAATCTGCTGGCAATGGCTGCTGAGCATATGGACAGCTATGCTTTCTACAGTATTGACACCTGGATGCGCTCATTGCCTGTACTGGTGATTGCTGTGGTGACACTGGTAGTGCTCTTCATCCTGGCTTGGCAAGGTGGACGTACTTATTGCAACACCATCTGTCCTGTAGGTACGATCCTGTCGTTCTTTGCCCGTTTCTCATGGCTGAAGATTCACTTCGATGTGGATAAATGCAAGAATTGCTCACT
>JAEEGJ010016745.1_pt1 | contig 16746 bp, 12 predicted proteins | sample 8958761 | NCBI WGS metagenome assembly JAEEGJ01 (sample SAMN16246546, study PRJNA631951) | gut metagenome | biome: gut microbiome; feature: rumen; material: RS-attached | host: Bos | place: Iran: Karaj | collected 2018-10 | reverse complement strand
TGAGTTCGTAGAGAACGCAGGCAAGGGCATACTGGTCGGTTCTCCCATCCTGCTTCCTCCCCAACCACTGTTCCGGCGCCATGTAAGGCCGTGTACCGGATGTATCGCCAGTTTCATTGCTCACCCGGGACATTGACGAACGTATCTCAGAGGCAAGACCAAAATCGAGCAGTCGCACACGGAGGCAAAGTTCCGCCCTCGAACGTGGTTGTTGAGACCCTTCTGAAATTGGAAGAGTCTCAACAACCACGTTCGAGGGCTTTATGTCGCGGTGAACAACCTTCTCACCATGGGCGTAGTCAAGCGCCGAGGCAATCTGGCGACCGATTTCAAAAACCAGTGGCAGTGGCACTACGCCGTTTTGAAATTGTCTTCGCCACTTCGAAAGCGTAACGCCGGGGGCGAAATCCATGATCATTACGCTATCGCCGGGAAAAAGACGAAACTCATGCCGCACAGAATTATCCGCGATTGCGATGCTCCGCACAGGATGCAGAACCAGCGCCTTGGCGATGTTGGTATGCGTAAGTCGCGAGACAAGTGCAAATTTAGTGCGTAACCGCTCCATCTCCTCCGCATTGCCCTTGAGGAGGGGGTGAAGCGTTTTTAGCGCGACGTCAACGCCGGAAACTGAATCACGCGCCAGATAGACAACCCCAAAGCCGCCACCACCGAGCTTGCGTATGAGTTCGTACTGGTCAATGCGTCCAAGGGCTACGGCCGACACTAAGTCCGTTCCTCCTGGGGCCAGTGTAGGAGCGGAACTGAGTGAAGGTTCATCATAAACGACCCTGGACGGACGAGCTCCGTCCGCCATTGTCGGTACGCTATCCAATGATTGACCGTCAAACTCCATGCAGTTATTTTCAAGGAACGCGCGCCGTTACCATTCTACGTAAGCGAATGAATTCGGATCCAAGACTAGGTCGATGAATCCGTCCCCTGCAGTTTCGACCGGAATTTCGGTATAGGTGCGCCAGGCCGTGGTCGTGGATTAACAATCGAAACCGACTAGTAGTTTTCAGGTTCGATCTGGAAGTAGGCCTGCGGGTGGTTGCAGACGGGGCAGACTTCCGGGGCCTTCTCGCCGACGTAGATGTGTCCGCAATTGCGGCACTGCCAGCGGTTCTCGCCGACCTTGACCCAGACTTCGCCCTTCTCGATGTTGGCGAGAAGCTTGAGGTAGCGCTCCTCGTGGTGCTTCTCGATGGCGGCGACGCCCTCGAACTGCTTCGCGATTTCCTCGAAGCCCTCGGCACGCGCCTCCTCGGCGAACTTCTTGTACATCTCGGTCCACTCCTCGTGCTCGCCGGCGGCGGCTGCGGCCAGATTGGCCACGGTGTCGCCGATTCCGCCGAGGTGCTTGAACCAGATCTTGGCGTGTTCCTTCTCGTTAAGCGCGGTCTCCTGGAAGATGGCGGCGATTTGCTCGTATCCGTCCTTCTTCGCGCGGGAGGCGAAATAGTCGTACTTGTTGCGCGCCTGCGATTCGCCGGCAAAGGCGAAGGCGAGGTTGGCTGCTGTCTTTGATCCCCTGAGTTCCATGGGCGTGTCCTTTCCGCGGGTTTGTCCCGCTATTTCGCCGCGGCCTTGAGCTCGTCGGTGAGCCACTTCAGGACCTTGGCGCTGAGAAGATCTGTCTTGAGAAAGACGATGTTGCCGCTCTCCTCCAGGTTCTGGCGGAGCTTGGCGGGCGTAATCGTCTTGTCGCCCGACTGCATCGCGTAGTAGCGGGCCGCGGAGTCAATTTCCTTCTGGATTTCGTCGGCTCCCAGCTCGATCTTCTGCTCGGCGGCGATGGCGTCGAGGATGTAGTCGAGACGGACCTGGCGTTCGGCGATTTCGCGCGCCTTCTTCTGGATTTCGGCGGCGTGTTCCTTGGCGTAGGCCTTGGCGTCCTGGGCGCCGGAAGCGGCGACCTCGGCGCGAATCACGTCCTCCAGCTTGCGTTCAAGGGTGGCGAGAACCATCGACTCGGGGACGGCGAAGGAACTCTTCTTGAGCAGGAATTCGCTTATTTCGTCGCGCTCGCGGCGGTCCTCGGCGGCCTGGGCGTCCTCCTCCATGTGCTTGCGAATCGTCTCGCGGACCTTGTCGATGCTCTCCATCCTGACGTTCTTTGCGAGCTCCTCGTCGGACAGGGGCTTCGTGCGGCGGACGAGCTTCACGGTGCCGCTGTACGACGCCTTGACGCCGCGCAGGGCCTCCATGTGGAAGTCCTTGGGGAACTTGGTGTCAAAGGCGAAGGCGTCGCCCTTCTTCTTGCCGACGATGGCGTCAGAAAGGCCCGGGACGAATTCGGCGTCCGGCGTGGCGAGGGCCCAGAAGTCGGTGCCCTTGGCAAAGCGCTCGGCCCCGGGAACGGCCTCGACAAGGGTCTTGCGCCCGGACTTTGCCTCGAAATCGACCTGAACCATGTCGCCCGCCGCGACGGGCTCCTCGGTGTCCTCGCGCGGCGACATGGAGGAGCGAATGGAATCAATCTGCTTCTCGACTGCGGCCTCGTCGATGACCACGGGGTTGACGACGACTGGAAGCTTCTGGTACTTCGGAAGTTTCACGACTGGCTTGATGTCGAAAGTCTCGACGAAGGAAATGCCCGTTTCCGGCGCAAATACGACATCTTCCACGGCGACGCGGGCGACGACGTCCAGCTTCTCCTGCTCGACGGCCGCCTGGGTGAGGCGGGAGACGAGCGCCGCCTTGACGTCGGCGGCCATCTCGCGTCCGTACGAACGCTGGATGACGGCGAGAGGCGCCTTGCCCGGACGAAATCCGGGGATGCGCGCGCGCTGCGTGTAGAGCTTCGTGACCTTGCCGTAGTCTTCCGCGGTCTCCTCGGGGCCGGCGCTGATGACGAGCTTGACGCGGCAATCGTTGATTTTCTGGTTCTCGATCTTCATGGGGGGTGGTGCTCCTTAACTGTTGAACTTCTGCATCATGAGGTCCAGGTTGCTGTTGAACTTCTTCATGTGCTTGATGATGTTGTCCATGCTGTCCAACGGCGTTGGCGAGTCGGTCAGCATCTTGCGAAGATTGCGTGCGAGGTTGAGTTCCGGCGGGCTGACGATGAGCTCCTCCTTGCGGGTGCCGGAGAGGCCGACGTTGATCGCCGGGAAGATGCGGCGGTCGCTGAGCTGCCGGTCCAGGACGAGCTCCATGTTGCCCGTGCCCTTGAACTCCTCGAAGATGACCTCGTCCATGCGGCTTCCCGTTTCGATGAGCGCGGTGGCGATGATCGTGAGGCTGCCGCCGCCCTCGATGTTGCGGGCCGCGCCGAAGAAACGCTTGGGCTTGAACATGGCGTTCGCGTCTACGCCGCCGGAGAGAATCTTACCGCTGTGCGGGGCGAGGGTGTTGTAGGCGCGGGCGAGACGCGTGATGCTGTCGAGCAGGATGACGACGTCGGAGCCGGACTCGACCTTGCGCTTGGCCATCTCGATGGCCATCTCCGACACCTGGGCGTGGCGTTCGGGGGCCTCGTCGAACGTGGACGAAAGGACATGCGCCTTAGTGTTGCGCTCCATGTCCGTGACCTCCTCCGGGCGTTCGTCGATGAGCAGGACGATGAGGTAGGCGTCGGGGTAGTTAGCCGTAATGGCGTTAGCCACCTTCTGGAGGAGAACGGTCTTGCCGGTTCGAGGCGGGGCGACGATGAGTCCGCGCTGGCCGAAGCCGATTGGCGCAAAGAGGTCGACAAAGCGCATGGAGATGTCCGTCGGGCCTGCACCGGGGGCGATGCGCTCAAGCTGTATGCGGCGCGTCGGGAAGATAGGTGTCAGGTTCTCGAACGGGATGATGCGCCGCCATTCGGCGGGCGGGCGGCCGTTGACGGTCTCAATGCGGCCGAGGGCGAGAAACTTCTCCTTGCCTCGCTCGGGACGCTCGCGCGGGTCGCGGATGGGGCCTTCGACGAAGTCGCCGGTGCGGAGGTTGAAGCGGCGGACGTAGTTCGGGGCGACATAGACGTCCTCCGGGCAGGCGAGGTAGCTTGACTTCTCGGAGCGGAGGAATCCGAAACCGTCGGACATGATTTCTATCACGCCGTTGGTGATGACGGTCCCGCCTCGGCGCATGTAGGCGCGGATGAAGTCGTTGATGACGTCGTGCTTGCGGTAGGTGCCGGCGAGTTCCTCGGGGGTGAAGAAGCCCTCGAGCTTCTCGTTGAGGGCCTCAAGGGACATTCCCTCCAGTTCCCAGAGTTTGAGCGGGGGAAGCTGCGGACGCTCCTCCTGTGGTGCTTCGCCGTTCTCCGGCGACTGCGCCTGGCCATCGGCCTGACCTTGCATCTGGTCATTGTGGAAACGGTTGCGGCGGTCGCGGAAGCGGCCGCGTCCACGCTGGAAGCGGCCCCACTTGGCAAGACGCTCTTCGCGTGGAGACTGGGGTTCGGCCGTTGCCTCGTTCGGTCGTTTGTTCGTTTGGTCGTTTATTCGTTCGGCCGTTACTTCGTTGGGTCCGGCCGTTTGACTTCCGACTGGCTTGAACGGAATGGTGTCAGGCACCTGAGCAGGTGTTGTGTCAGGCATCTGGGTGGGCGCGGTGTCAGACACCCGAGCGGGGATGGTGTCAGCGGGGGTGGTGTCAGACACCTGAGAGGGCTGACTGGCGACTGGTGGTTGCGGAGCGGGCGCGGCAGGCGCGTCCCTCCCGGCGAGAGGTTCGAAACTTGGCGTGGCTATGCGGGCGGGCGCCTCGCGGACGGGGGGTTCCACACGGGCTGGTGGCGGCCCCGGCATACGGGCCCCTCCCGCAGTGGTGTCAGACACCTTGGGGGGAGTGGTGTCAGACACCAGTGTGGGCTGACTGTCGACGGTCGACTGGCGACTGGCGACCGGCTCGGGCGACTTGGTGTCAGACACTGGGGCTGGCGTGGTGTCAGACACCTTGGGCGGAGGCGGAGGGGTGTCAGACACTGGAGCGGGCTGTTTTTCGACCTTTGACTTACGGCTTGCGACTTTCGCCGGCGCGTCCGCGCCGGCGGCATCGGCCGTCGCCTTCTTTGTACGCGTGGTGCGGCGCGCCCGTGGCTTTGGGGCCGCCTTAACGGATTCAACATTTTGTGATTCGGCGGGAACTTGTTCCGCCGGTTTGTCTTCTTCGCTCATAAATAACTCCTGTTCTCAGGCGAGGAGGCTTTTCAAAACCTTGTCTACCTCGCCCTCCAACGTGCGCATGTCAGCGTCGTTCCAAATGACGCAATCAGCGCGTGCGGCCTTCTCCGAGCATGGCATCTGGGACGCGATCCTCTTTCTGGCCTCGGCCTCGGTGAAGCCGCGTCCCTCAAGCCTGCGAATCTGCTCCGGCTCGGAGCAGACAACCGCAATCACCTTGTCCCACCGCACTTTTGTGTCGAAGCCCGCCTCATAAAGAAGCGGGACCAGCACTGCCTTGAAGGGGGCTGATGTCTCTTTCCCAAGCCAGGTGTCGACCTCGGTGGCGATCATCGGATGGAGAATGGCGTTTAGCCGTGCGAGAGCGGCCTCGTCGCCGAAAACCAGTTCCCCAAGCTTCCTTCGGTCAATCGATCCGTCAGCCGCAATGACTCCGCTACCGAAAACTCCCTCGATTTCGGGAACGGCGGCACCGCCGGGGCCTTCGAGAACATGGGTTACGTCATCCGTGTCAAGGACTTCGCCCCCATGCCGCTCCAGCATGCGCGCGACCGTGCTTTTGCCACAGGCTATCCCGCCCGTAACCGCTATGCGCATGGTCCCCATACCGAAGCGCCCGGAAAGGCGCGGCACAGCTAGCGGGCCTCGACATCGGCCGATTCGTTGTTGACCGTGCGGCCGGCCGGGTCCACCATTCGTGCCGTGACGAAGATGAGCAGATTACGCTTGTCGCTCTCCTCGTACGTGCTGCGGAAGAGACGGCCGATCAGCGGAATGTCGCCGAGGAACGGGATCTTGTCCTCGACCTCGCGACGGGCCTCGGTGATCATGCCGCCCATCACCACCGTGGCACCGTTGTAGATGGCGACCTTGGTGTTGATGCTGCGGACCTTGAAGAGGGGCTGCCGCATTGCGATGTGGTACGTGTCCATCTCGCCGTCGGCGTTGAGGGTGCCCTTCGGGTATTCAAAGCCGTAGTCAACCCATTCCGGCTCGGAGATGATCTGCGGGTTGAGCTGCAGATAGATCATCTGGCCGTCTTCGGAGACTTCCGGTGCAACCTGGAGAATGACGCCGACCTCGCGCATCTCAAAGGAAGAGGGCTGGACCGCGGGATAGACGTTCTGGACGTTGTCGCTGTCGCCGCTTGCGCCTTCGTACTCCTCGAGTTCGTATTCGGTCGGGTAGATGTATTCGGTTACAACCTTGATGATTGCCTCCTGTGAATTCATCGTAACCACCTTCGGCGCCGAAAGGAGGTCGGTGTTGGACTTCTGGCTTATCATGTGGAGAATCATTTCGATTTCCGGATTGGTCAGATGGCTGGCGATCTTGAGGATGCCGTCGTCGCGGGAGTTCATGCCGTTGAATGACTCTTCGGCTGTGTTGAGGGTCCTGAGAGCCGCGCCAGAACCAACCTTGTCGACACTGATGTATTGCATGGGGTCGTTGCGGTTTTGCGCGAGTTCCCATGGGTCGGTAAGACCCCATTCGATGCCGAGTGAGTCGAGGTCGGACTGTCCGACTTCCACGAAGCGGGCCTCGATCTCGACCTGGCGCGGGGTGACGTTGAGTTCCTGCAGGGCCTTGTCGAACTCGACGAGGTTCTCGGGGGTGTTGTAGACGCGCATCTTGTTGATGCTAGGCAGATAGGTGATTGTTGATCCAGTGGGCCACTTCACGCCCATGTCGGCGAAAAGCTGCTTCCAGTCGACGCCCGTGGAGGTGTCGGTGTTCATTTCGGATGGGTCGGGGAATCCGCCCGAGTCGGTCTTGCTCGCCGAGAGGGAGGCCGCTATGCCGGAGGCGCGCTCCTCGATGGACGGGAGGACCGTGTAAGTCTTGCTAACCATGTCTTCGGTCGGCATGTCCTGCGGCATGATCATGACGATGTTGCCGCGGATGCGGAATTTGAGACCCGAGATGTCCGTGATTACCTGCAAAACTTCGAAGAGGTTCATCGAAGTCGCCTTGAAGGTGACTGGAGGAACTCCGCCTGAGCTGGCTGACTCACCGGCCTGCGCGAAGGGGTCGTCGCTTTCAATCGTCGTAGAGGACGTAGTCGGTGCGCCCAACTTCAAAATCAAGTTCACGCCGCGCTTTTCAGGCGGAAGCTGCGGATCGTCATAGTCACGGGAGGCCTGCTGCAGGAAGTCAATCACGTCGTTGATGTTGGCCTGGCGGAAGTTGATTGATGGAATCTCAATGCTGCGCATCTTGTCGGCCGTCACTTCCTCGGCTGTCTTTCCCGACGGATCCGATATCGTCGTGCCTTCCACGGTCACTGGACCGACTTTGTCCTGGTTCGGCACGTTAATCGCATAGAGATTTCTGGCTGTCCACTTGTCGCGGACGTCGGCTATCATGCTGGCGCGCGTGGTGTTGAGTTCGCCAGACGAGAAATCATATTCGCGCTCGGCAACGCGCTTGAGCATGACTACGGCTTCCTGGTTGTACGGATTGCCGCGGAGAATGATCTCAAGCTCGCGGCGCGCGAGATCGTATTCGCCTGTAAGATAGTATTCACGGGCCTTGCCAAGACGGATGCGCATGTCCTCGTCATTCTCGACATAGCTTTTTTCCTTCCAGCGCTTAACGGCCTTGGGACGCGGTGGTTTCGGAGGGTTGTCAATCTGCGCCTGAATGTCGGAAATCAGCTGGCTGGCCTTCGGGTGGTTCTTTTCGCGCGCCTTGCGAGCCATCTGGAGGGCTTCATCCATGACTTCCTTCTTCCAGAGAACAACGGCCTGTCGATAGATTGACTCGGCAACGCCTTCTTCGGCTTCGTCGATGATCTTCTCATTGCCAGGACGCTTGGTGATGAACTTCACGGCCTCCTCATAGAGGCGCTGGGCTTCGGCGTAGTTGCCGTCCTTCATCTCTTTGCGAGCGCTTTCCAAACTGGCCTTGCCGTGTTTTTCAAGCGCCTGCTTGCGAACGCGTTCGAGAGTCGCGATTTCATCAACGAGCGCGGCATAGTCATCTACGTCTTCGGCGGGTGCGGCTTCGGCGGGTGCGGCTTCGGCAGGTGCGGCTTCGGCAGGTGCGGCTTCAGCTACAACGGGTTCCGCGACAACGGGTTCTTCCGGCTTCACCTCGGCAACCTCTGGTTCGGCGACGGCTGCAGGCTCATCTTTCTTATCCTCAATGACTTCGGCGACTTCCTCCTCATCATCATCGGCTTTGGCGGCTACAGCAGGGGCAACCTCCGCAGGCTTCTCTTCAGCCTTGGGCTCCTCGGCGACAGGCTCGAGCAAGTCATTCAAATCATCCTTGGCCTTCTCAGCTGCTACTGGCGCAGCCTCGGCGACAGCCTCTTTGGCCTCCTCGGCCGCTGCAGGTGCTGCCTCGGCGACAGCCTCCTTGGCCTTTTCTTCGGCCTTGGGCTCCTCGGCGGGCGCAAGCAAATCGTTCAAGTCATCCTTGGCCTTCTCTTCCGCTGCGGGCGCGGCCTCGGCAACGGCCTCCTTCGCCTCCTCGACTGCTACGGGCGCAGCCTCGGCAACGGCCTCCTTCGCCTCCTCGACTGCTGCGGGCGCGGCCTCGGCAACGGCCTCCTTTACCTCCTCGGCTGCTGCGGGCGCGGCCTCGGCGACAGCCTCCTTGGCCTCTTCCGCAGCCTTGGGCTGCTCGTCCTTTGCCTTTTCCTCAGGCTTCTTTTCGTTGCCAAAATCAGCCCAAAAGTCATCATCGTTGCCTTTTGCAGCATCGGCGGCGGGCTTGTCATTTGCCGCGTCACCAACGGTGAATTTGATGCCGAAATCCTTGCCGAGACGGTCAAGGTCACCGGCAAGCCCCTCCTGGGCCAAAGTGGAAGAGCATGCGGCCATTATTGCAAGAAGCACCACCGTGGTTTCTGCCAAACGCATCGTAGTCATTGTCCTAGTCTCCTAACTAAAGTTCACGAAGCAGGTAAAGCGGCTTCGTTGGAAAATCATTTTGAGGCACCATCCTTGGTAATGGTTACCTCGCTCTTGTCGGCGTCGCACCGAATGACGGCTTTCAAGGCCTCCTTGTCGGCTTTTACCACACGGTAGACTTTGTCGCCGATCCTAAATTCCTTGCCGCCGTCAATTATTATCTCGCCCTTGTCGCCGAAGTCCTTGGCAATGGTAATCTTGTAATCCGTATCATTCGCAATCTTGTCGACGCTGAGGGTAAAGGTCTTGTCTCCACTTGAAACAACCGCCGTGGGCAGCTTGGTCTTCATGCCGGTCGCCTTGTTCTCAACTACTTCGGCATCTTCGTTGATTGAAACAAGCTTAAAGCCGGAATCGATCTTGTCATTGACATTAGCGATTTGGTCCCCGACTTTGGCACGGAGAGTAGCCTTTTGGTACGCAAAGCTGTACTGCTTGCCATCTTTGTTTTCCATGAAGAAACCCTTGAATACGATTGGAAGCGGAGTTGCCTCGATCTTCACGACGCGCAGGAGCGTGGCAAAATCCTTGTGGCTCTTGGCGTCAAGGGGATCCGTACCGTCCTTGTATTCCTGAAGGTTCGTGAAGCCGTCCTCGTCGCTGTCGAGTTCTGCGTCGGCGGGATCCTGCGGATTGAGGTCGTACTTGCGCTCCCATTCGTCAGGCATGCCGTCGCCGTCCGAGTCGGCGTTGACGGACTCGATTGGCTTCGCACTCTGCTCCGTGCCGCACTGAGGGCACTTGGTCCAATCTGGGGCGAGTGGGAACCGACAGTCATTGCGGACGCACCAGATGCGCATTTCAGGGACGAAGAAACCAACCCTTTTCGTGCGGTCGTTTGAGATTTGCAATGGTTTCGCAATGCGTGAAATCGGGACCGCGTAAGAACCTATGCGGGATGAAATGTCGACGACGTCCGGATTGTCCGGGGTCAACCTCTTTATTTTGTCGCGGAAGGTCTGCGTTTCAGATTCCGTTGTCGCGCGACCGCCGACGAAGAGAAAAGCCGACACCCCGAGAAAAACAAGCCCGGCCAAGGCCACAAGCTTGTCGTAGTGGCCAAGGAGTCCGGAACCCATTCCGCTGTTTGAAGCCATGGCTACCTCTCCTCCCTTGCAAAATTGAAGATATCGAGTTCAATCGTCACGGCGAGTGGCGGATCGACATCCGGCCCCGACATGAGCCGCTGGGCAGGCGGAAGATCTGAAAGGAGCGGCATTGCCTCGGCATCCTGGGTGACATCCTCGTTCTTGGCTGCGCCGCCGCGTCGCGTGGAACGTCCGCCTTCCTCCTTCTCATTGGGGGCAATCGGAGGACGCACATCCGGCACCAGCTTGCTCATCCGCACATCCGTGACCACCGCGAAATAGCGCAGGCGGGCGATGCGGTTCAGCAAATCGATCACGGCATCCTGCCGTGCGGAGAAGCGGAGCACGAAATGCTGGCCCTCGTAGAGTTCGGTTACGATCGGGGCGAGCAACGCCTGGCCGCTGACACCGCTTTCACCGCCGCCGCGCGAGCCGCGGCGTCCACGACCGCGGCCGCGGCCGCGCCCGCCGGATTCCTCCTCCTCCTCGGGGGGCTGCTCTTCGTCGCCCTCCTCGAATACTTCGCGGCCAATCGAATCAATGTGCATCACGTTCGCCGCGTACATCTCGTCTATGAGGGAGATGATGATGCCCAACTGCTGGACAAGCCTCGGCACCTCGTTCTCGCGCGGCATGCGCGACGAGGGCCCGACATAGCGCTCAAAGCCGAAGGCGAAGTCGGGCAACACGCTTCGCTTGCCCTCGACCAAGGGGGCCGCCTTGGCCTTGCTGACGACAATGTCCTGGAGCTTCTGCATGAACACGGAGGCCGAGATGTTGGTCAGTAGCGGAACGTTCATCGCCGTGAGCGATTTCTCGATCGTGTCGCGAGTCTCGGTCAGGCGCTTCACATTCTCGCCCAGAACCACCACATTGGTCTCGCTTGGGAAGATGTCGTCCTTGAAGACGGCCTCCAGATTCTTGAATTCCCGGTCCCGCCCTTTACGGGCCTTCTCGGCGGCAGCGCTCTGCTTGCCCGCAAGGACGCCCGCCACGGCCACGAGAATCAGAAAAACGGCGGAGGCGGCAATAAGAGTGATTTTCGAACGGTTCATAACTCCTCGTCCTCCTTTCCGTTTCCAAATATGCAGTCAGGCGCGAGGCCGACCAGCAGCTTGAACTCCTTGACCTTGGCCTTGAGTCCCACAGCATCGGTCTGGGAAACGATTTCAATGGCCTTGACATCGTTTGTGAAGGCCGGCTGGGCGGCCAGCCTGTTGCAGAATATTTCGACAGCGGTCCCCTTCCCCGCGGAACTCTCCGCCTTGCGAAGCTTGTCGATGAACCCGCGCCCGGTGATGGCGAGCTTGGTGATTGCCCCGCCTTCCCTGATCGGTTCGACCGAGACGATCCACATGCCGTCCAGCAGTGCGGCGCGAAGCGAGTCGAAACGCTGGAGGAGAAGCGTGCGCTGGCGGATGAGTTGCACGTAGAGGTCTATGTCGTGCTCGACCGCGGCCGCCGCCTCAACCTGTTCCTTAACCTCCTGGCGCGGGCTTTCATAGCCGCGCTTTTCCTTCTTCGCCTCGTCGCGCTGGCGCTCGTAAAGCCCGCGATGGGTGTTCGCCACCAATCCCAGAAGCACAACCGCGGCGACTGTGGCCACGGCGCCGACCACCAGGAACGGAATGCGCTTGCGGAAGGTCTTCTTCTGAACAAGGTCCGGAGGCATGAGGTTGATCTCGGACAGGCACTGCGCGGACTTGCGCATGGCCAGACCGACGACCTCAGCCATTCCGTAGAAATCCTCCCCGACCTTTTCGGAATCGACCTTGCCCCCGATCTCCACGGAGCCGAACGGGTTCAGGTAGTCAACGTCCACCTTCAGCTTTTCACGGAAGAAGGTGTCCATGTAGTTTATGGTGGATGAGCCTCCGGTGAGCAGAACCCGCGCAGGGACGGATCCGCCCTGCTGGCTGCGGTAGAAGTTGATCGAGCGGTTGATTTCCGCATGCAGCCGGGTCACCACGTTGCGGATGACCTTCGAAAGTCTGTCGGCCGTTTCATCTTCCGAGGCGAAGTTCCCGCCCAAAGCGACAAAACCCTTTTCCAGCTTCATCTGCTCGGCGTCGCGGAAGTCAACCTGGAAGGACTTGGCTATCTCTTGCGTAATCGTGTTGCCGGCGACAGGAATCGTTCGGTAAAAGACCCGTCCTTCCTCGAGGAAGACAAGGTTTGTCGAGCGGGACCCGATGTCCAGCACCATTGTGCAGCCATCGAGGTCCGGGTAGCTCATCTGCACGCAGTTGGCGATTGCCAAAGGGGCCACATCGACGATTTCCGGCTCCAGCCCGACGGCCTGCACGCAGTTCGTAAGAGCCGCGGCGCTGTCGTTCTTGATTGCGACAATCATCGCGCTCTGCTCGCCATCGGAGGCGTCGCCTATGAGCTGGTAGTCCCAGACGACCTCCTCTATCGGGAACGGGACGTTCTGTTCCGCCTCGTAGCGGACCATCTGGAAAATCTTGTCCTTGGTAACTGGCGGCAACTTTACGAAGCGCGGGAAAACGGCCTGCCCCGAAACGGACATCAGAAGCGGGGCGGGGTGGATTGACTTCTCCCGCATCAGCGTGCGGAGGGCGTCAATCACGTATGCGGAGGAATCCGCATCGCTGTCCGGCTCGACTCCCAACGGCATGGAGCCGTACTGAAGCAGTTCGGGCGAATTGCCGGAACTGACTTTGAACTCGGCCAGGGTAACCTGGCTTGCGCCGATGTTTAGGGCGAGTATGCGATTAGCAGCCACTATCTCACCGCCTCGTATTCGTCAATGTGCGTCAGGCCGAAAGGCGTCTGCGAACGGTCCTTGAGGTAGCCGCTGTGGCGCTTGACGCGGTCTCCAAGCTTGTCGAGGCTCGTGCTCCACCAGCCTTCGCCCCCGAGCCCAAGCGCCTTTGTCGCGACGCTCTCGCCGTCGATGGTGATGTCAACGCCGTAGGAAATCGGCTCGCCATAGCGTTTCACGGCGTTCGGAGGGAGCATTGCGGCGGCGAAATGCTCGCCTTTCTCGACGTCGAGATAGGAGACTGCCGTCTGGAAGAAATGGAACTCCTTCGTCTTGGCGTCCTGGCAGAGGACGTAGAAGGTGAAAGTTATCTCGTCAATCCAGTCCGGAGAGGTCTCGTATTTGACCTCCAGCATCGCCCATTTCCAGTTCTGCCCGCGGTTGATGTGCCCCGGCGACTTGACCTTGCCGTCGACGTCCGGGGAGGAGACGAGGCTCTGCTTGCCGGGCTTGGACATGTCCTTTATCCGAAGCGTGGCCTTGGCCGAGCCGGCAGGCCTTGCCGCGCCAGGCGCCGGACGCGCGACTTGCGCGGAGGCCGCTTCGGCGAAGAGGAAAAACGCAGCTCCCGCCGCAAGGGCAAGGGCGCGTGCAAATGGGTAAAATTTAGATGCTGCCATGGGTAGACCTTCCTTCTCTGTTAAGGTAAATCCGCCTTTTCAGGGCGGAATACGCCATAATTCTATTCCATTATATTAGACGAAAGACGAAAAAAAGGCAAAGTTTTTTTTCATGAACCCACTTCCGCAGATTGTGGATCGTGGAGAAAAACTCACCTTTTACGGGCCCTCCTGTCGAACTCCGCGGCGAAATCGCGGTAGGCCTGGGCCGCCCGTGAAGACGGGTCATAGGCCGTGATCGGCTTGCCGAAGCTCGGCGCCTCGCCAAAGCGCACGCTGCGTGGTATCACAGTATTGTAGACCGCCTTTCCAAAGTGTTCGCGCACTTCGGCGACAACATCCTGCGAGAGGCGGGTCCGAATGTCGAACATGGTCATCAGAATGCCCTCGAGGGCGAGGTCGGGATTGGCTCCGCCGGACTTGAGGCGGTCTATGAGGCCGGTGATTACAGTGAGCCCCTCCATGGCGTAGTATTCGCACTGCATTGTCACGACAATGCCGTCCGCGGCCGCAAGTGAGGCTGTCATGAGGATGCCAAGCGACGGAGGGCAGTCCATGAGGATGTAGTCGAAGACGCTCGACTCCAGAACGCGGGCAAGAACCCGCCTCACGCTTTGGAGATGGTCCTCCCGCCGCGCAATCTCAATTTCGGCTCCGGCAAGGTCAAGCTCGGACGGAATGATGTTGAGGTTTTCGTATGGGGTGGGCTGGATTATGTCCGCGACGTCGGCCGCGCCGGTCAGGACCGGGTAGAGGCTCACGCCGGGTTGCGGTGCGAGGCCGAGGCCGCTCGTCGCGTTTGCCTGCGGGTCGAGGTCGATTACCAGCACAGTTCTTCCACGCTCCGCGAGGGCGGCGGCCAGATTGATGACGGTCGTGGTCTTTCCCACCCCGCCCTTCTGGTTGGCGACTGCGATGACTCGTGTCTTCATGAGGCTACACCCTTCCGAGGAACTCGCCAGTCCTCGTGTCGACCTTTACGCGCTCGCCGACCGTGATGTATTCCGGGACAAGAACGGAGAGCCCCGTGCTGAGGGTCGCCGTCTTGGCGCGCGAAGTCACGGTCTGGCCCTTCATCGTCGGCTCGCAGTCGGCGATTTCAAGGACGACGTTCGGAGGCAGCTCAATCGCCACCGGCGAACCATTGACAATCAGGGACTTGATTCCCTCCATGTCCTCTGCCAGATAGCCGACCTGGTCGCCGAGGTCGTCGGCGTTGAGGGTGAACTGGGAGTAGTCCTCGACATCCATGAAGGTGTAAAGGTCGCCGGCCTCCTTGTAGAGGAACTGGACGTCGCGTTTCTCGAAGTCGACGTCGTCGAACTTGTCGTCGCCGTGGCAGGCCTGGTCGAGCTTGGCCTTCGTTATGAGGTTGCGGAAGCGGAAGCGGAAGATCGACGCCGCGCCCCGGGCGCTTGGCGTGGAGACCTTGAGTTCCTCGACGACGTACGGCGCGCCGTTTATGGCCACGATGCTGTTGCGTGCCAAATCACATGCCTTGGACATTGTTTTGCCTTTTGCTGTTGGGGAAAAATACGCCTTTTAGTTTACACCATGTCGCCCCTTCGTGGCAACATAAGATAGGAGATAGGAGATGCGAGATCGGAGATAGAAGATGTCCAAAAGCAAAAATCTCACATCTCCTATCCCCTATCTCCTATCTGCAGAGGCAGGCGCTGCAGCGCCTACCTCTGCACGCGCCAGACAGCGCGTGCGGCGCCCTTGAACGGGACCTTCATCTGTCCCTTCTTGTCGGGTTGCGCGGCGGGCGAGTCGAAGAGCGGTTCGAGCTTCAGCCCCTTGAGGGCGTCGTTCTTGAGGACGCCATCGCTCGGGTCGTCGGAACCATTGACGGCGATTAGGAAACGGCCGGTCGTCTCGTCGCCGCAGAGGCGCGCGTGGACCTTGTCGTCTTCCGAGCGGAAGGTGACGGCGTCGGGTACCAGCAGTGCGAGTTTGAACACGTTGACTTCGTCGATGACTTTCTTGATGGTCTGACGGAGATCGAGGTCGTAGAGGGCTCCCTGCTCGTTGCCGTCCCACCAGCAGTACCAGAAGAGTCCCTTGGCCCCGTGTACCATCGCGAGGTAGGACATGCAGAACTGCTCCTCCGGCGACTCGTCGTGGATGTGGGGTGCCTTCTTTGACTTGCCGGAATGGCCGAACGCCTGCGGCACGGCGATGACGCACTGCCCGTAGGGAGTGTTCGTGTAGATGTTGTCGATGAGTCGCGAAAGCTCCGTCATCGGGCGCTTTCTGCCGAAGGCGCGGGGATAGTTGTCGAGACCGAAGACGTCGGCGCCGTCATGCATGCGGTAGTCGCGCGTGGTGACGAGGTAGGTCGGGTGGTCCTCGTCTAGGTTGTGCCAGTACTCCTTGATGCGCTTGACGCCCGGAATCTCGGCGAATCCGCATTCGTCCGCGGTGTAGTGGAAGGCCATGACATCCGGGTTGGAAATGACAAGGTCGGCGAAGGCGCGGAAGTTTGCGTTCGTCTCAAAGGGGATCACCGGCGGGATCTTCCGCTTCCACGAGCGATAGAAGTTGTTGACGACCTGTCCCCAGGCGGCCGTCTCGACGGCGATGCGGACGCCGCGTTTTCTCAGGTGCTCAATCATGCCAGGGGATTCTACCGAGTTGCGCCACATCTGGCAGAGGTCGATGCCGAGGTCCGCAATGCCGTCGACATGGTTGGTGTTGAGGACGTGGTAGAGGCCGAACGGGAACCAGGGCTTGCCGTCGGCGAGAAGGCCGCCGTCCTGGTCGACGAAGACCTGTCCCTTGCGGACGGGCACGACCTTGAAGACGCCGTCAACGCGGATTTTGCGGCCCTCGGCGTCGGTCGTGACGGCCTTGACCTTGTACTCGCCGGCGGGGGAGTTCGTGGTGAGGGGCGCGTCGAAGGCGAGGGACTTGCCGTCGCCGAAGGTCCCGGTGTAGTCAAGGACCTTGTTGCCCTTCGGGTCGCGGACGGTGACCGAGAGCGGGCGTCCGGCGACGGCGTTCGTTTCGGCCTTGCCAAAGGCCGCGCCGAGATGGACTTCGGGCGTCCGCCTCGCCTCGGAGACCATGCCCCGGTAGTACGGGAGCTTGAGGGTGAAGTAGTCTTTGTCGGGGGGCGTCGAAGCGCAGCCGGCGAGTCCGGCGGCCGTGGCCGCAAGTACAATGTTGAGCAGTTGTTTTTTCATGGATTGACTCCTGGGTTGAAGGGTTGAAAGG
>JAEEGJ010016741.1_pt1 | contig 16751 bp, 13 predicted proteins | sample 8958761 | NCBI WGS metagenome assembly JAEEGJ01 (sample SAMN16246546, study PRJNA631951) | gut metagenome | biome: gut microbiome; feature: rumen; material: RS-attached | host: Bos | place: Iran: Karaj | collected 2018-10 | reverse complement strand
ATCGCACATTGGTAGAGTTGGGTAAATATGATCTGCTCGAAGAACTTGTCCGCAATCAATACACTCAATACAGCGGCATCGTGCTCGAGAAATACTTCCGCCAGCGCTATGCCGAGATGGAGCGGGTTACCTTAGTCGCGCGCTGGTGGGACCGCAAAGGTGAGAATGAGATAGACCTGATAGCCCTTGAACAGCTGGATCATAGGGCGACTGTGGCCGAAGTGAAACGTAATGCCAAGAAGTTTAGCATTAACGAGCTGGAGTATAAATATCAGTTTATCAAGCAGTATCTTCGTGGGTATGCGGTTCAACTCATTGGCTTGTCGCTAGATGACATGTAATGCATCTCTCTGAACACTCTTGAAGACGAGCACCTGGCGGTATGGTTCAGATTTAAATCATCTACTCACGCTCAGCAATGTTTATGCAAGCCTGACATTGCGCTCGCTTAATTGCAGATTTTGATTTTCTCGCCCAGGAACTTGGGTTGCTTGCCCGTGAACAGGTCAAGGTAGAGCTTGACACGGGCCAGACGCTCACGACACTGCACCTTGAGCCAAGGGCCGCGGTGGGCCACATCGTGGGCATTGTAGGCGATGGCATCGATGCCGTAGTGGCGGGCCTGTACCAGCGCACGCGCGTTGTGGAACTCCTGCGAGATGATGGTGAAACTGTTCTGCCCAAACACCTCTTTTGCGCGTACCACCGAGTCGAGGGTACGGAATCCTGCATAGTCCAGCACAATGCGGTCGGCTGGCACACCATGTAGCACCAGCGAGTCGCGCATCATCGTCGGCTCGTCATATAGCTTCGAGTGGTTGTCACCGCTCACCAGAATATAATCCACCTTGCCCGCATGGAACAGTTCGGCAGCGGCATTGATGCGGAATGTGTAGTAGAAATTGTGTGTTCCACGTGGAGTGGTAGCATTGGTGCCCAACAACAGCCCCACACGGTTGTGCGGGATGTCATCCACGTTGTCATACGTCCGGCCATGCGCAGTCGCACGCACTGCGATGTCGCATACCGCAATCAAGGCCAGGCATACCACGCCCAGCCAAAGAATGCCCTTGAGAATCCGATTTTTCATGATGTATATGTGTTTAAATCATTGTTGGTAATTAGGGGATGCTGGTGGCCTTGACGCGGAAGAAGTTGACGTTGGGGTCGGGGTCAAGTAGACGGTACTCGGGGTGGTTGCCCCATGAGGCCGGACGGTCACCAAGCTCCATATCCTCGTTCGTGTCATTGGCGATATATGGCGCTACCATCGCCTGCCATGCTTGAATGCGCTCCATTGCGGCGACATAATGCATCAGGTCGTTGTCCTCATCGACTAGTTCGCGCAAATAGCTGATATATTTGGCGCGGAAGTCGTCATACTCGAGTAGTCTGCGAATGAGCGGGTTCTCGTAGCGGCCCCAGTTGAGCGGGTCTTGCCGGCCAGCATCGCTTTGTGTAGCCGTGTTGGTGCAGGTGCCCAATGTGTTGTCGTAGTCGTAGGGAATGAAATAGAACTTGTAGTCCAACAAATCCTCGGTCGTGAAATAGAGGTAATAGTTATTTCCGCTGTTCCAGTAGTCGTCCCACATGCCCACAGCAACATTCACGGCGTAGGTGTGCAGCAACAAGTCGACGTCGCAAACTTCTTGTATCCATTGGTAGAAGCTCTCGCGTCCCTTGCCGTTGAGTTTGAGTTGGAAGTCGATGAGTTGTGCCTTGGCATCTTCAAATCGCTTGGTGTTGGTCTGCAGCGTGTAGGTGTGCTTGTCGTCACTGTCGTCATCGATGGCATAGTCGCCGTTGTAAGGGTCGGTGAGCGAGGCTGGTCGTCCGTTGTGCTCGCATTTCCACAAGTTGCCGTCGTGGGTGCCAAAGTGCAGCGAGTCGTCACGCTGTTTGAGATAGTTCTCGTCGACGGGTTCTAGCATCTCATAGACACCATAGTAAGCCTCTTGTTCGTCGCCGACGACCTGTATCCACAGGCGGCAGTAATGGCTGCGCGATGCCGTCCACACCCCGGCTTGGCGGAACAAATTGTAGCAAAACACCTCGCGCACATAATTGACATCTTCCTTGAACCATTTGAGGTAGAACTTGCGTACACCCTGGATGGTGTGCTCCTCGTCCTTGTTATACTTGCGGAGGTTGATGCCCATGTGGAAATGGTGCCAGTCGGTCCAGCCAGCCACATGCATTTCTCCTGTGCCACCTTCAGGCCTACGGCGTGATGTGTTACCCTTCAGGCGCAGGCCGATGTCGTGGACGGTCGTGGTGTCGCCCTGTTGAATAAACGTGAACTTGTCGGCCATGATATACTGCTTGGTATGGCTGTTCTGGTCGTAAAGTTGTAGCAGGCGGTTCCACTCATCAAACGATACAGTGATGTGGATTTCGGGCAACTGGGTGGGGTCCCACACATAGTCATAGCCCGTAGGCTTGCTGGGTGGTGTCACCTTGCCCAGCATGATGTTGATGACCAGGTTCACGTCCGAGATGTCCACCACCCCGTCACCATTGATATCGGCTTGGGACGTGGCGCTCGGGTCTTGGTTCTTGCCAAGCATCGCATTGATTACCGCATTGATATCACTGATGTCGACCTGGCCGTCACCTGTCACATCACCTGCTGTCGCTGCCCAACCCATGGCAGCAACCCCCAGTAAAAATAGGATGAAAAGTAAGAATCGTCGCATTGTTGTATCAAGTAGGGACGCAGATGCCGCGTTTATTGTGCATTAAATAGTCACTTCGCCGCACAGGGCGCAGTTGAGATATCGCTTGACTGTGGCGGTGTTCAGCCCCATGCCGAAGAGGTACATCAGCTTGGTGATGGCTGCTTCGCTGGTGATGTCGTGGCCACTGACGGCACCGGCAGCGGTCAGGCAGTTGCCTGTCTCGTAAAGAGTGCCGCGTACACCGCCGTTAACACATTGTGTGACATTGAGGATGACCACTCCGCGGTCACACGCCTGACGAATCTCGTCGGTGAACCACTGCTCGCTGGGACTGTTGCCAGCGCCGTAGGTCTTGAGTACAACTCCCTTGATGCCTGGTGTGGTGAGCAGATGATGTAGTGTGGACTGTGTCATGCCGGGGTTCAGTTCGAGGAACATCACGCCTGGATCCATGTCGTAACGCACCTTGAGTGGACGACGCGATGGCGAGCGGTAGAGCGCCTCCTTTCGGAAGTCGATGCCCAGCCCCACTCGCGCTAGTGGCGGGTAGTTGTAACTGCGGAAGGCGTTGAAGTTGTCGGCGCTCATCTTGGTTGAGCGGTTGCCGCGCCACAACGAGTTGTCAAACAAGATGGCCACTTCCTGCACCATCGGCTCGCCGTCCTTGTCAAGGGCGGCGGCAACCTGCAGGGCGGTAATGAGGTTTTCCTCGCCGTCGGTGCGTACCTCGCCAATGGGCAACTGTGAACCTGTGATAATCACGGGCTTGTGCAGGTTCTCGAGCATGAAACTCAATGCCGACGCAGTGTAGGCCATGGTGTCGGTGCCGTGCAGCACCACAAAACCGTCGTAGGCATCATAGTTATCCTCGATGGCCCGCGCCATGTCACGCCAGTGGCTAGGGTTCATATTGCTACTGTCGATGGGTGGGTCAAACTGGATGTTATCTATTTCATAGTCCAATTTCTTGATTTTTGGCACATTGTCAATCAAGTGTGAGAAATCGAACGGTTGCAAGGCGTGGGTCACCGGGTTCTCAATCATACCGATGGTTCCACCAGTGTAGATGATGAGTATGCGTGGCATGGTTAATCTAGTTTAGAGTTTAAAGTTAATGTTGCGGTATGGTCACTATTCGGCTGCGAAGTGCTTGGCAAAGAAGAGCATTTGATAGTCGAGCGAGTTGACCCAGTAGGTCCATGAGTGGTTGCCCGGACGGATAATAAAATCGTGCTTGATGCCTTTCTTCAGTAGTGCGTCGTGCAGGTCGCAGTTTACCTTGTAAAAGAAATCTTCGGCGCCGTCATCGATGATGATGTCTTGGACGTTGTCCTTGAGCGTGGGTACTAGGCTGATGACGCTATGTTCTTGCCAACGTTGCTTGTTGTCGGCATACGCTCCCAGCCGCTTGTTGATGTTCCAGCGATCGGGGAATTGGCTGATGTCCACACCGCCGCTCATTGAGCCACAAGCTCCAAACACGTCGGTGTGACGCCAAGCGCACCACAATGCTCCATGGCCACCCATGCTCAATCCCGTGATGGCGCGGAACTTGCGCTCGGGAATCGTGCGATAGTGGCCATCGACATAGTCCACCAGTTCCTGCGTGATGAACGTCTCGAACTGCATCTTTGGGTCGATGGGTGAATCAAAGTACCAACTGTCCTGACCGTCGGGGCACACAATGAGCACACCATATTCGCTGGCAAGGTCATTAAGGTCGGCCTTGGTGGGCCAGTCACGGTAACTGCCGTCAGCACCATGCAACAGGTAGACCACAGGGAATTGCTCCTCTTGCAGGTCGGGGTCAAAGTACTGTTCGGGCACGACAACCGTCGCGTTGATGTCACGTCCCATTTTTGCGCTCTTGATGGCGACCACAGCAGCCTGTGGTTGCTCTTCCATTTGCTCGACAGACTGCGGGGTAGCCACGGGGGCTGGGGCACTCTTGGGCGCATTGTTGCAAGCCATAGCGCTGAGCGTCAGGCTCCAGCATGTAAGCGCTGTCATCAGTTTCATGTTCATATTCTTTGTTTTATCTTTTGTTCTTGAAGAAATCTCTCATCAGTGCGGCGCATTCGTCGGCAAGAATGCCGCCGGTGACCTCGGTGCGTTTGTGGAAGGGAGACAGGCAGTGGGTGTGGTAACCGCGCTTGTCATCGTTGGCCCCATAGACCACCCGCGTGATTTGGCTCCAACCCAGTGCACCGGCACACATCAGGCATGGCTCCACGGTGACATAGAGTGTGCAGTCGGTGAGGTATTTACCGCCCAGTGTCTCGCTTGCTGCCGTGATGGCTTGCATCTCGGCGTGTGCCGTCACATCGGTCAGCGTCTCGGTCAAGTTATGACCGCGGCCCACCACGCGCCCACGGCACACGATGACAGCCCCGATGGGCACCTCGTCGCGTTCCATTGCCTTCCGCGCCTCTTCTAGCGCCATCCGCATATATCTCTCGTCGTCGGTCATAGGAATACCTTTTTCACATAGTTGCCGACAATCACTATATAGACGCGGTTGCGGTGCAGGCTGATCACTTGGCCCTCGACGCTGGGACGCTCATAGTAGAGACGGCCGTAGATGTCGTAGATGGTGGTCCAGGTGCCATAGTTGTCACCCTCGATGTGCAGAACACCATCCAGGGCATAAATGTTGGGGTGTAAGCGTTCCTCCACAAGGTCTTCAATACCAGTGATGGGCGCCTTGACCACGATGGGCATTGCGTCGTCAGCATCGCTGATACCATTTGTGGGAACAATGACATATTCTGTCTCGTGGTCGCTGACGGGGAGGTAGTAGTGTTCGGCGGTGGTGAGTGCCATCATATAGCCATCCTCGCCATAGATGCGGTAGGCCATGTTGTGTCCCAATGCCACTTGGCTCCAGTTATCCTGCCAGTTCTCATCGCTGAGTTCAAAGCTGGGCGTGACATCCTCACTGGTCCACATCGAGTAGCGGTGATGGTCGCCCCACAACGAGTCGGTGCGCCAGGTAGTGACTGCACGATCATCGGCTAGAATCAGGTCCACGCCATTGATGGCAGGCATGGCGTCATAGCCCATCCACACGGGTGGCTCATCGGCTGCACTGAACACCTCAAACAGGCTGTGACAGCCGTCAAAGGCATAGTCGCCCACCTCGAGTAGCGTTGATGGCAAGAATACCGACCGCAACAAGTTGCAGTCCTCGAACGCCGAGTCCTCGATGCGGGTGATGCCCTCGGGTAGAATGATACTCGTGATGGCGGTGCCAGCAAGCATACCTTCGCTCACCCACTGCAGGTGTAGCGGCAGGGTGACGCTTGTCAGATCGAACGCGTCGGCCATTGCCCATTGTCCAATGTGAGTGATGGAGTTGGGTAACTGCAGTTCGGTGATGCCGCTATAGTAGAACGCGCTGTCGGCAATGGCGGTGATGCGGTAATTAATGCCGTCGTAGTGAACTGTCTCGGGCACGATCACCACGCCCTCATAGAGGCTTACGCCTTGCTCCACCCATGGCACCACTGCTACCTCATCGTCACCAATGATGCGGTAGCGCAGGTCGCCGCTGACCCATTCCTGTGCTCCTGACACCAGGCTACAAGCCAGCAACAAGGCAAGCAAGAGTCCCTGTCCCCCTAACCCCCTAAAGGGGGAAAATATGTGTCCTGATTTATTCATTATCCATTGTTCATGATTTATTCTCGATAGTATACGCGCTTGACTCGGCGCGAGACGCTAGTGAGCACCTCGTAACTAATGGTGCCGCGCACTTGCGCCAGCTCGTCAACGGGGATGTGGCGGCCGAAGACCTCGACATGATCGCCCACTTGTACATCGGTGTCAGTGACATCAATCATCACTGCATCCATGCACACATTGCCCACGGTGGGGCAGCGCTTGCCGCCTGCCCACATCGAGATGGCACCATTGCCATAGTGACGGTCCAGCCCGTCGGCATAGCCGATGGGTACTGTGGCTATGCGTGAGTCGCGCTTGAGCACGCCCTTGCGGCCATATCCGATAGTTGTACCGGCCGGCCACTGTTTGATGCTGATAATGACGCTCTGCAAGGTGGCAACTGGCAGCAGTGCGTCCTCGCTGTGGTCGTCGAGTGTGCGCATGCCATAGAGGCCGATGCCGATGCGCACCATCTCCATCTGGTGCTCGGGGAAGCGCACGATGCCCGCCGTGTTCAGGATGTGGCGAGGCAGTCCATGGAAATGCTGGCGCAGCAAGCTGGCGCAACGGTCAAAGTACTCAAACTGCTGCTGGGTGTAGGCGTCCTCGCTGGGCACATCGGCCACGCTCAGGTGTGAGAAAACCGATGCAGGGCGTACGACGTCTTGGTTCTCAAGTAATTGGATAACTGCTTGCAGTTGCTCGTAGGTAAACCCCAATCGATGCATGCCAGTATCCACCTTGATGTGGATGGGCAGGGGATTTCCTGTCTGGTAACGGGCACCCTCCCTGATGAGCTGTTGGCACATCTCCAGGCTATAGACCTCGGGCTCAAGGCGCAGTGTGAACAGCGACTTGTAGTTGATGACCATGGGATTGAGCACGATGATGGGCATGGTAATGCCTGCCTTGCGCAATTGCACACCCTCGTCCTGTACTGCTACCGCCAGGTAGTCAGCACCGCGGTCCTGTAGCGTTTTTGCTACCTCGTAAGAGCCTGTTCCATAGCCGCCCGCCTTCACCATCGCGATGGTGCGCGTGGTGGGCTTGATGAGCGACTTGAAGAACTTGAAATTGTGTGCCAGCGCATTCAGGTCAATCTCTTCGACCGTCTGGTGCTGCTTGGCCTCGAGCATGTCCAGAATCTGAGAGAAATCAAACTCGGGACTGCCCTTGACCAGGATGGTTTCGTCATCAAAGTCGCCTTGGGCCATCTCGGACAGGAATTGAGCCGTCGAGCCGAAGAAATGTGCGTCGGGCAACGTGTCGAACAGAGCCTTATGTTCGGTCATCTCGGGGCCGATGCCATAAAATCGGTCTATCTGCTTGGCGCGCAACAGGCTGCGCACACGACTGTAGAGGATTTCCAAGTCTACATCTTCGTGTTGAAGGTCGCTCAAGATGACCGCACTGCGACGGTTACCCGCGCGGCGCATCATGAAGTTGATGGCCGGCGTGAGGGTGACAAAGTCGTTGGCATACTCATCGGTAATGATGGTGCACTCGTTCACGCCCTCGATGACGTTAATTCGCGTGCCTGTGGGTGTGAGACGCATCATTCGTTCGGCAATCACGTCGGGAGCAATGCCCAGGTTGAGCATCACAGCCAGACAGATGATGGCGTTGTTCACATCCATTGCCTCAGACATGGGCAGCGTCAAGGAGTTCTCCTCGCCCTGGTAGACATAGCTGATTTCGGAGCAGTGGTTTTGCACCGCCACCTGTTGAATATAGAGTTCCTTGGTGGGGTCGGTCTTTGACCATGCAATGATGTCGATGGGTGCCTCGTCATAGGCATCAAGCAGTGGCTTGAGTGCCTTGCGCACGCCCTGGTCATCGGCGCGGTAGACGATGCTTTGGCAGTTATAAAGAATCTTGGCCTTCTCGGCTGCCTTCGAGTCCATGTCGTCGCCAAACTCGTCCTCGGGCTCGGGTGCAATGTTGGTCACCACGCCCATCGTGGGGCGAATCATGCTGTGTAGCCGTGCCATCTCGCCGGGACGCGAGATTCCTGCCTCGATGATAGCCAATGAGGTGTCATCATCGATGTCCCACAACGATAGGGGTACACCAATTTGTGAATTAAAGCTGCGTGGCGAGCGCACGATGTGATAGTCGTCGAGCAGCAGTTGGTATAGCCACTCCTTGACCGTGGTCTTGCCACGCGTGCCCGTGATGGCGATGATGGGGATGTCAAACTGCATGCGGTGTTCGGTGGCGAGGTCTTGCAGCGCATCCAGCACACTGGGCACCAGCAAGATGTTGCATGCCCGCAGCACATGGCCCGCGATGCCTTCCAGCGTCTCGACTACAAAACTGCGCACGCCCTTGTCGTAGAGGCTGTTGATATATCGTTGTCCTCCAGTATCTTGGGCCGTTGGCAGGGCGAAGAACAGCGTCTCGGCGGGCATCACCAGCGAGCGCGAGTCGGTAAGCAACTGGCTCACATCGGCCTCGGGTGCGTTGAGCTGGGCGCCGCGCACGCCCATCATATCACTGATTTCTTGGATAGTATATTTCATTTCTTCTAATTCATTCTTTTAATTCATCATGAATAATGCAGCCAGGCCTAAACCTTTAACCCTAAACCCTCCAGGTAAGGGTACTCCTTGATGAGGTTGCGCACTACCGTGCGAGTGTCGGCATTAAAACGCTCCACCACCTCGCGGTTGCTGCTCATGGGGCGGTGCGCAAGCCGCTTGCTCACGCGCTCGCAGCGGGCGATGGCTTGGGCCGATCGGTCGTCGAAGTAGGTGGCTTGGAACATCTGCCAAATATACTCGATGGCGACCTCGCTGGGATGCACCATGTCGGTGGCATAGAAGCGGTAGTCGCGCAGGTCGTCCATCATGATTTCGTAGGCGGGGAAGTAGGTCAGCAATGGGTCTTTCAACTCATGCAGCACTTGGTCGATGGCGACGCGTAGGCTTGCCTTGCTCAACGAGTTCACTTCCAGCCCATCGGCGATGTGGCGTATGGGACTCACCGTGAACAGGATGCGTAGCTCGGGATTGTAGGCACGCAGGCGCTCGCACATGCGTTGTAATGTCTGCGTGATGTCGCGTACACTCACCAGACTGCGCTCAAACTGGTGGGGCGGCACCTTGTGGCAGTTGTTCACCACCTGTCCCGTCGCCCGCAGGCGGTAGACCAGCGCCGTGCCCAGCGTGATCACCAGCACCTGGCTTGTGCGCAGGTGGTCGTGGGCTTGCGCGATGCGCTGGTTCATGCGCTGCAAGGTGGCGTCCTTGTCGGCCATCGAGTAGCGTGAGTGGAAGGCATAGCTGTTCCACACGCCATTCTGTTGGAACAGATCCATTCCCGCAATGGGCTCATTGTCAATCAGTCGGTCAACGCTTGCGGCAATGCTCAGCGGGTTGTAGATCGTGCCAAAGGGATTGATGTCCACCAGCATCATCGCCGCGCGCAGCTTCGCGCCGATGTTGTCGCTGAAGCACGACCCCAGCATCACCAGCGAGTCGCTGTGGTGCAGCCACCCTCCGTTGTCACCCACATGTATGGTAGTCCTGAATTCCATTTTCTGACAAATATAGCCTACAAAGATAGTACTTTTAAATGAAAATAGGGATATTGAGAGTTGAGATTTTTTTTCTGTGTGAAATTTTGGTGACAAAAAAGTGTGTTTTGGGGTATTTTTCGTCTTTGTTTGAGTATTTGACATTATCTTGTCATGGTTTCTAGAGTGGCTACACTACTTTTGTCACAAAAATATAGTACTTTTGCAACATGATTTTGAAACCCTACAAATTTCGGCCAGTGCTGAAGACCGTCATCTGGGGCGGTGAGAGAATTGTAGCATTCAAGGGCATTGCCACCGATTTGCGTCAAGTGGGCGAGAGTTGGGAATTGTCGGGCATCGCCGGTATGGAGAGTGTGGTGGACGGTGGCGAGGATGACGGACTGACACTGACGCAGCTCATCGACCGCCATGATGCCGCTTTATTGGGTGAGAAGTGCTACGAGCGGTATGGCAACCGTTTTCCGCTGTTGGTCAAGCTGATTGATGCGCACCGCGACCTGTCGGTGCAGGTGCATCCCGATGACGCGTTGGCTCAGCGCTTGCATGGCTGCAATGGCAAGACCGAGATGTGGTATGTCATCGACCATGCGCCCGACTCTCAGATCATGGCGGGCTTTGAGCGGCCCATCACAGCTGAGGACTATGACCGCCTGGTGGCCGACGGCAACATCATGGATGTGGTGGCGCACCACGCGTCGCACAACGGGCAGGTGTATTTCCTGCCTGCTGGATGCATTCATGCCATTGGTGCTGGCAACCTAATCGCTGAGATACAGCAGTCGTGCGACGTGACCTATCGGGTGCATGACTACAATCGCCTTGACAAGGACGGTAAGCCCCGCCAGCTGCACACGGCTCAGGCGCGTGAAGCACTGAACTACAGCACTTACGATGAATGCCTCAAACAATCGGGGGCAAGGATCAACGAAGGAAATGTGCTGGTGTCGTGCGACTACTTTGTCGTTGAACGCTATGCGATTGCGGGAACGACCCAATTGGATTTGCCGCAGTCTTTCTTGGTGATGATGTGTGTCGATGGTGGGGTAGAGGTAACCGATGAGAACGGGGCGTTGACAACCCTGCATCGTGGCGAGACCATCCTTGTTCCCGCCTGCCTGTCACGGTTAGTCCTACACGGCACTGCCATCGTACTCACAGCACGCTTGTGAACACCTCAAGGGTGCGTTGAGCGATGGCTGTCCAGTCATAGTCGCTGAGGTCGTATTGGATTGGGCCGATTGGCTTGCTCAGGGCTTGTTCAAGGGCCCTAGTCAGTGCTGTCGTGTCGCCTGCTGCACAATAGCTGTCGCCGGGCAAAGACACCAGTCGGGTGGCCTCGAGGTCGCTTGCCACGATGGGCAGATGGTAGGACATTGCTTCTAGCAAAACCATCGGGAATCCCTCGCTCAACGAGGGCAGTGCCAGCAGCCGTGCATGCGAGTAGAGCTGGCATAGGTCATTGCCAGTGGCATAGCCTGTGAAAATCACTTTATGTTGGGTGTCAAGCGCTTTCAGTTGCTTCAGATAATCGGTATCGTGGTCGGTGTCGCCTGCGATGACCACCTGTGTGATGGTCGTCGATTTGCAGGCGGCCTCAATCAGATGCTCTAGTCCTTTTTCGGGCGTGATGCGCCCCACTGCCAGGATATACGCTCCAGGAGTGATGTGATGTCGCAGAAGAAACTGGGTGGCCGTGGTGGGCTTTGCTGGCTCTACACCGTTGGGTATGAAGGTGCTCTTTTGCTGAATCTTATCATCGTAGTGCTGCTGGCGCAGGCGGTTCACAAAGATGATGTGGTCGCAGTAGCGCAACGACAGCCGTTCGCTCTGACGAAGCCACCACCGTGCCAACTTGCCCCACTTGCGGTGCTCATAGTTGATGCTGTGATAGGTCATTACCACTGGGATGCCCAGCCATCGCAATGGCAGGGCAAACAATGTCGGGCCCATGTTGTGCACATGGATTAGGGCTGGGCGGTGCCAAATGCAGTGCCATGCTGCGCGCATGGAGTGCCATGCGGCCTCAAAACCCTGGATACGGGTTGACTGCCAGTCGACAAACTCGATGTTTGAGTAGTGTGTCATTGACTGCGCCGTCAAATAGGGCTTGCGGCGATAGATGCGAAACCGGTACTGCGGCATGAGTGGATAGAGGTGCTGGCAGTGCGACTCGACACCGCCCTGCACACCCGGAAATCCGCGAGTGCCTAGTACTGCGATGGTCTTCATGGTTTGAGTCTTGTTTACTCCCATGCTATATCCTTGCCGCGCCAGATGCGCCACTTGTTTTTCACAATCCACCAGATGGGCACCCACGGACGTCGCACCATGTCATGTCGCTCGGTAACAATAAACGCACAGTTGCGGTCGCATTGCCGCACGCGCTCCATAGCCTCGCGTGCCTGGTCGCTAGCCATGATTTGCTCGATGGTCTGCTCTTTGATGTTGCCCATTACCCACTCTTGCTCGCTGCCGTTGCATGGCGACACATTGCCCCACGGGTCAACGAAGAAGAAGTCGGTGCCCGCGCCGCAGGCGGGGCGGTAGCCCGCCTTGTCACCACGCAGGCGGCGGTGAATCGAGCGGTTGAAGTAGGCGCGGCCATAGTCTTTGAGGCGGGCCTTGAGCCGACGGCGCTTGCTGGTGAGCAATGCTTTGACAAAACGGTCGTGTTCGCGCAAGGCATCCTCGCTCACCACTTGGTTGTCGTGCTTGTGAAAGTACCATGAGTTGTGCACCGCGCTGGTGCCCAGTTCGACATCCAGTGCCACACACAGCTCGTAGAGCGCCACGAGGTCGCTGTAGTTGTCGGGTGAGATAACCACCGAAAATCCGATGTTGCGGCACTGTGTTTTCTTCAACTCGAGCATCGTGTGCAGCGCATGGTCAAAGCCATCTTTCAGCCCGCGCTTGCTGTCATTGATGCGCGGCAAGCCCTCGACGCTGACGCGAATCAAGATGTTGGGGTACTTGCGTGCCAGCGACACAATGGCGTCGGTGTTGTATCCGTTAGTGCTAAGCTCTAGCAATGCTGATTTTGGGTATAGGATCTCAAAAATCTGGTCTATATCCTTGCGCAGTGTCGCCTCGCCGCCCGTGATGTTGATGCGCAACCCGTCGGGCAATCGCTTGTAGCACTCCGCGTCGATCTCTTCGTCGGGGCGTGTGGGCGACTGCCAGATGTTGCACATGTTGCACCGGGCATTGCACCTGAATGTGGTAATCAGGCTTGCCTGAACGGTCGTTCTCATGGCTGATAAATCTTCATCAAGCGCTCGTAGTGTGTCTCGGGGTTAAATTGCTCGATAGCGTCGTGGGCAATCTCCTCATAGTCCCACGACCGCATGTGTGCTTGCTCAATAGCGGTGCCCAGTGCTTGTGGCCGAGCCACAATGCCGTTGGTGTAGTCAATCAGTTCGGGTATGCCGCCATTATGCGTCCCCACGGCGGGTGTGCCCAGGCACAGCGACTCGATGACGCTGAGCGGGTTGTTTTCGGGCCACTCCGAAGGCATCACAGTGAAACGGGCATGAGCCATCAGTTCGCGCACTTGGGTTTGGTCAAGCAGGCCGACAAACTCGATGTTCTTTGCGTCGGCATACTTCTGTCGCAGGGGCTCCTCAAGCGGTCCGTCGCCAGCTACCTTGATGTGTAGTGGCAGGGTGGCAGCAACCTCCAGCAGGTTGTCCACGCCTTTTTCCTCACTTAAGCGGCCGGCGTAGCAATAGTAGTCATCGCGCTCGGTGATAATCTCTTGGGGTATGTGATCGACGCAATTGTGCAGCACAACCACCTTCTTGTCATCAAAGCCTGCATCGTGCAAGCATTTGGCCATATAATGGCTAGGACAGATAAATGTGTCAACCCATTGTTGAAGGCGGTCGCGGCTCCATTTGGTGGCCTCGCAATAGGCGGCCATGCTGGCCAACTTGGACCCGCGCATGCACTTGTGGATAATCACATTCCACTTGCGCATGAAGCAGGCATGGCAAATCGCATCATCTCGTGAGCAGGTATAGCCAGGGCAGATGAGCTTGTAGTCGTGCATTGTCCACACCACACGGCAACCATATTCATGTGCCAGCCGAGCCACAACGGGCGAGATGTAGCTGTGGATATTGTGCAGATGCACGACATCGGGCTTGAAATCGTTGAGGATGCGCCGAAACGAACGGAAGATGTCGCCATGACCCATAGCACGGCGCATAGCGCGGATGCGGTCGGTATCAAAGTCGACCTCCGAGGCAAAATAGCCGCTCCAGGGACTCGATAGGTTCTTGGGGTAGGACATGGCGAACACGGCCACTTCGTGCCCGTGTTGACGCAGCATTTCCTCGGTGCGCAGCGCAACGATGCAGTCGCCGCCACGCCGATAGTAAAACTTGTTGACTTGTAATATGCGCATGCTAGTTTATCCTATAAGGGTAATATTATAACGCAGAACATCACGACTTATTGCGCGCGATCAGCTTGGGTTAGTAGTTGTGGGTGCCTGGCTTACAGGTAATTCCGAGAAAATGAATTTTCAATTCAGTGTCGATGGTGGTCCTAGGATACCACATTCACAGGCTTCCCGGCCTGGAAGGCACGTATGTTATCCTCGACAACACGTATCAGGCGAATGCGTGCTTCCTTGCTGGCCCAGCCCAGATGTGGGGTGATGAAGCAGTTGCGTGCTGTGAGTAGTGGACTGCCGTCCTTGGGTGGTTCCAGTGGCAACACGTCGAGGCCTGCGGCAAACAAGCGTTTCTCATTGAGGGCATCGGCCAATGCTTGTTCGTCGACTAGCATGCCACGGCTTGTGTTGATGAGAATGGCGGTGGGTTTCATGAGCGCCAGTCGCTCACGGTTAACCAGACAGCGGGTCTCGGGTGTGAGCGGGCAATGTAAGCTCACCACGTCACACTCGGCAAAGACCTGCTCCAGGTTGCGGGCGCGGGTAACACCATCGGGCAATTGATCCTGTGACTTGCTGGTATAGGCTAGCACGGGCATGTCCATTGCGCGGGCGATGCGGGCCACGGTACTGCCTATTTGGCCAAACCCAACAATGCCCATCGTCTTTCCCGCGAGCTCAATCAGGTCGGTGTTGGTAAAGCTAAAGTCTGGGCAGCGGCCCCACAGGCCACCACGCACCTCGTCGGTGTAGTGCTGCGGCATGCAGCATATGTTCAGCAAGTGAGCCCATGCCAATTGTGCCACGCTGGGTGTGCTGTAGGCGGGTACATTGGTCACGATGATGCCCAATTCGTGGGCGGCGACCACGTCGACATAGTTGAATCCGGTGGCCAGGATGCCTATGTAGCGCAACTTGGGTAGTTGCTCCATCATCTCGCGGGTGATAATTACCTTATTTATAAGGATGGCATCTGCTTCGCGCGAACGCTCCACAATTTGCTCGGGTGTGCTACGGTCATAGATGATGCACTCACCCAGTTGTTTCAACCCATCCCAAGATAGGTCGCCGGGATTGCTTGTATAAGCGTCAAGAAAAACGATTTTCATAAAGAAGTTAATAAGTTAAGAAGTTAGACCGCGTTCATTTAGTGGGTGCAAATTTACGTAAAATATTTGGAATTTGCACTGCGAAAATCAAAAACCTGATTTTTTTATTTTCCCACGTCAAGAATTTGTTGTACATTTGCAGGCTGAAAACTTGTGTATGTGGGCATTAGCACCGTTTTTGGGATGTTTCTGACGCGGCTAATGTACACATTCATAGGTCGTTATCGCTTTTTGTAAACAATTAAAAACAAATAATTAACAATTCTAGAAATGCAAACGAAAGGTTTTATCAGAGTCATTACGATTGCGCTGATCCTGATTTGTGCTTTTTATTTGTCATTCACGTTCGTGTCAAATCACTATCAGAATGTCGCCGAGCAGAAGGCATTGAAGGCGGCTGGTATCAAGAGCCCTGACACGAGTAACGACAAGTATCGCACGGCGCTCAATACGTACATGGACTCGATTGGCAAGGAGAAGGTGTATCTTGGATACTACACCTTCCAGCAAGTGCGTGAGAAAGAGCTGGGCCTCGGTCTGGACTTGAAGGGTGGTATGAACGTGACACTGCAAATCTCGGTGCCCGACATCCTCCGCGCGCTCTCAGGCAACAATCCCGACAAGAAGTTTAACGAGGCTATCGCAAAGGTCGAGAAAGACCAGGCTGCACAAGAGAACTTTGTCGCCAGCTTCTGCAAGGAGTACAAGAACTTGGCTCCCGGCGCAAGCTTGGCACAGGTGTTCCGCAACGTCGAGAAGGTCCGTGAGGATCCGACCGCAAGCGACGCAAAGGTGCAAAACATCCTCGAAGAAGAGGTGGACGCGATGGTCGACAACTCATACAAGGTGCTGCGCAACCGTATCGACCGCTTCGGTGTGGTCGCTCCCAACATCCAGAAGCTGCAAAGCACAGGACGCATCCTGCTCGAGCTCCCGGGTATCAAGGAACCAGAGCGTGTGCGCAAGCTGCTCCAAGGCGCCGCAAACCTTGAGTTCTACGAGACCTATACGTTGGCCGACCTTACGGGCGCATTGCGTAACCTGAGCCAGCAAGCTGGCCAGCCCGTGAAGGCTGAGGCCGCTCCTGCCGACTCGACTGCCGCTGCTGCCGATTCGACCAAGGCCGAGGAGGTTAAGCCTGCTCCCGAGGTTCCTCAAGGCCGCAGCTTCGCTGAACTCACCGGCTTTGAGATGTTGGCACAACAGGGTGGCGGTAGCCCCGTCGTCGGTATTGTCTCGGCGAACGACACCGCAGCCGTCAACGCCATCATCAATTCGCCTGCAGCACGCACCAACTTGCCCGCCGACCTGAAGTTGGCATGGACTGTCAAGCCTCAGGGTCAGATGCAGAACGGTAGCGACGC
>JAEEGJ010016740.1_pt1 | contig 16751 bp, 14 predicted proteins | sample 8958761 | NCBI WGS metagenome assembly JAEEGJ01 (sample SAMN16246546, study PRJNA631951) | gut metagenome | biome: gut microbiome; feature: rumen; material: RS-attached | host: Bos | place: Iran: Karaj | collected 2018-10 | reverse complement strand
AAAATATCCATGGCGTCGATGATCATGGCCGAGTCGGTGGAGTTTTTGCCGGTGGTGTAGCTGTATTGCTGGATGGGGGTCACCGCATTTTCCAGCAGCAGGCTCTTCCATGCGCCCACGTTGGGGCTGGTCCAGTCCCCGTAGATGCGCTTGATGGTGGGGGTGCCGTAGATGGCGGCCTCCTCCATGATGGCCTTCATGCTGTTGCGGGGCACATTATCCGCGTCGATCAGCACTGCCAGCCGCAGGTCCTTGATGTCATTGGTCAAATACTCTTTCACCTCCTTGCATTTTTCCGCCGCCTCTTTCTCCGTCAGAGGCGGCTCATTTTTCTAATATATCATGCTTCTTCCCGAAAAACAACGGCATAGCCGCCGAAAATGCCCAGGATCTCCCCCTCCGCCTCTCCCACGGGCAGGATGCAGACGCCTGCGGGCGCCTCCCCGTAAAAGCGGTATTTCCCGAAGGAGACCGCCAGCCGGAAGGCCCCGTGGGGATTGTACCAGCGGACGGTCTCCAGAAATTCCCTCGGGTCCGCCTTCGTTTCGAACAGGACGTAGATATAGGGCATGTTCACCTTGCCGCTGATCCAGATCTGCTCCGGTTCCAGGCTCTCGGCGCAGCGGATGGCCTCCGTCAGCCCCGCGTGGAAGGCGGGGGCCAGCTTCTCCGCTCCCTTCGTCCCGTACCAGTTTACCAGCAGCACCGCGGCCACCCCCAGGACCGCCAGGCAGGGGAGCAGGGCGGGGGCGAAGCGCCGCCGAAGGAGCAGCAGCCCTTCCGCTTGGCACCAGACCAGGGGGAGAAAAAGAAAGTTCACCCGGTTCACGTTCACGTCGATGAAAAGGCTGGCAGCCAGGCCGGAGAGAAGGGCCAGCAGCACCCAGCAGCGCCCGTCCTCCATTTTGCCCCGGCAGAGCCGCCATAGGAGACTGCCCAGCCCCAGCAGCAGGAAGGCCAGCCCCGGCAGGCCGTAGAACAGCCCGAAGGGCCCGGCGGAATTCCAGGGGAGACCGTCCGTCTGCCGCCAGAGCAGCTTTCCCAGGTCCGACAGGTGCCGGAGGGAGAAGGAGACGGTGGCGGCCTGGCGGGTCTCCGTCAGGGCGGGCAGGGTCATCCATCCCAGCTTCATTCCCGGCAGCCCCAGGGCGTTGCGCAGCTGGCACAGGGCCAGGGGCAGGGCGATGAGGGCGAAGATGCCCAGAGCCGGGAGAAAATGCCGCAGCTTCACATAGCCCCGCCGCAGCACCAGGATCGACGCCCCCAGCAGGAACAGGGGGAGAAAGAGGAACGCTGTGCCGTATGCATAAAGCCCCAGGGCAAAAAGAGCGGCAGCCAGGCAGAGCATCCAGGGCTTTTGACTAACATAACTCAGTGCCAGGACCCCCAACAGCAGGAAAGCGGGGAGCAGGTTGCTCTCCAGGGCCCATCGGCTCGCGGTGAAATGCCAGGGGTTCAAGGTCAGCAGCGTCAGGGCAAGCAGCCCGAAGGAACGCCCCAGCGTCCGCCGGGCCAGCAGCCAGAAGGCCAGGAGGCTCACGCTGCCCCAGAAGGCGGCGCAGAGCCGCAGGGAAGTGACGCTCAGACCGAAAACGGCCAGGAAGGGAAGGGAGAGATAGGCATAGAGGACATTCTGCCCGGAGCCCCAGCTGACGAACAGCACCGGCCAGGCGTCCCCGTTCCGGTCCATGCCCCAGCGCAGCAGGCTCCAGGCGTCGAAGCCGATGGAGGCCTCGTCCTGGTTCAGCCCCGGCGGCAGGGAACCGAGGCAGAGGAAACGCAGCAGCGCCCCGGCCAGCAGGATCGCGGCAGCCAGCCAGAGTTCCCGCTTCCGGAGCGTTTCCCGCAGCTTTTCCACGGCGGCGCCTCCCTTCCTTCTTCAAGAATCGTACGCGGATATGGTATCATGCCCCGAAGGGAAAAACAATAAATTGTGGTTGCAGGGCGGGAACATTTTTTGGAGTTTGCCGTCAAATCTCGTAGAAACTCATTGACGAAACAGCCCAAACAGCGTATTATTATGCTGAATAGATGATTACACCTGTGAGATTTCTCATTGAGGATAAGATCGGAGGTAGGATATGGCGCTTTTTAAGGAAGTCAAGTGCGGGCGCTGCGACCGGCGCTACTCGGCCCTGCTGTCCAGGTGCCCCAATTGCGGCGCGCGGAAAAACCGGGACGGCAAGGCATCGACGGTGGAACATAACACCCGCTGGCAGGTGATCGTCGGCGCCGTCGTGCTGCTGGCCATCATCGCCGCAGTCATCATCCTCATCACTACCTCCCTGCGGAACCGGGCGCCCGAGCCCAGCGGCTCGTCCCGTCCCACTACACCCAGCTCGTCTCCCAGCGGCGTGAGCGTCGTGGAGGGAACGGATCCCACCCCCAGCGCCCTTCCGGGCGAGACGGATCCCACCCCCAGCCCCACGCCTCCTCCCACCCCGACGCCGACGCCGGAGCCTCTGGTGAATTCCATCACCCTCAGCCGCAGCGACTTCACCCTGAGCCGCATCGGCGAGCAGTATACCATCACGGCCACCATCTCCCCCGCGGGGACCAAGGCCACCATCGTCTGGATCTCTGAGAATCCCGACGTGGCCACCGTGGATGAGAACGGCACCGTCACCGCTGTGAACAAGGGCACCACCAAGGTCTCCGCCACCGCCGGCGGCGTCATCCAGGAGTGCATCGTCCGCGTCACCGCCGTGAATCCCAATGCGGGCAGCGGCTCCGGCAGCAGCAGCGGCAGCGGCTCCGTCAGCCTCAGCCATGTGGACGTCACCATCCACTCCGCCAAGAGCGAGACCTTCAAGCTCAGCGTGAAGGGCGCCGGGGACAGCGCGGTGATCAGCTATTCCAGCGGCAATTCCTCCGTGGCCTCCGTCACCTCGGACGGCACGGTGAAGGCCGTGGGCAACGGCAACACCGACATCACCGTCACCGTCACCGAGAACGGCGAGACTTCGACCCTGAAGTGCAAGGTCTACGTGGTGAACTGATTTGAAAACCAAGGGGGGCCGTCCGACGGGGCGGCCCCCCTTTTCATCCTCCGGGAAAGGAGAAGCGCATGACGCCTCAATACCGACTGACCCTTCGCAAGCATTACGGCCGCCTGAGCCTGGCCCTCTTAGTCTATTATGTCGTCACCGCCGCGGCCCAGTTCGCCGCCCAGTATGCGGTGCTGGCCTGGGCGCCCCAATGGGCGGAGGCGGGCTGGTTCGCGCCGGCCCTGGCTTTTCTGCCCATGTACGGCATCGGATTCCCCCTTTTCCTCTGGCTGCTGCCCAAGGCCCCGCCCAAAGAGCTCCTGCCGGAGAAGCGGAGCGTGCCCGCCCGGGAGCTGCTGCCCATCCTCCTCATGTGCCTGGGCGTCCTCTATCCCGGCAACCTGATCGGCCAGGGGCTGGACTGGCTGCTGCGCAGCCTCTTCCGCTCCCCCTCCGGCGGGAATGTCCTGGGCGCCATGATGGATTCCTCCAGCACCTGGGCCTTCTTCCTGGTGGCGGTGGTGCTGGCCCCCATCATGGAGGAACTCACCTTCCGCAAGCTGCTGCTGGACCGGATGCGCACCATCGACAAGCCCTCCGCCCTCTTTTTCACGGCCCTGGCCTTCGGGCTGTTCCACTCCAATGTGGTGCAGTTCTTCTATGCCTTCGGCGTGGGGCTCATTTTCGGCTGCATCTATCTCCGCACGGGGAAGATCGTCTATTCCATGGTGCTGCATGTCGTGGTGAATTTCCTGGGCAGCGCGGCGGTGCTGTTCCTGATGGGGGACCTGGACCTCACGAATCTGGACCCGGCTGCGCTGGTGGAGCATATGCTGCCGCTGCTGGGGCTGGGCATCTATGTGATGGTGCTGATGGCCGGGTGCATCGCCGGCATCGTGCTCCTGATCCGCCACCGGCGCAGCCTCCGGGTGGCGGACGAAGGGGATCAGCTCCGCCCCGGCAGCCGCTTCGCCATGGTGTTCTGCCGCCCCGGCTGGCTGCTCTACTGCCTGGCGGTGCTGGTGATGATCCTGTTTTCTTACCTTGTATGAAATTTGGGATTGATTCCGGGGCAAGAATATAGTATAAATGAAGAGGTCCGTCCCGTGCTTCGGCGCGGGGCAGGGTCGCACTAGTCGGGGAGTTAGCGGTGCCCTGTACCTGCAAACCGCTACAGCAGGGATGAATCCCCGCCCCCGGTCCTCTGGCGTGTTGTCTGCCCAGTGTAAGCAGCGATGACGAACCGGTCTTGCGCAATGCGGTCCCGTGAACCATGTCAGGCGGGAGACCGAGCAGCATTAAGCGGTGTGCCGTGTGTGCCGCGAGGGTGCCGATTCTGAGCCGGCTGCATTGGTAACGAACGGGCCGGGGCGATCAAAGGCGGGTGTGCGGTCCTGCCCTGCGCCGAAGTCTGTCCAAAGGACAGCCTTTCGCGGCGCAAAGGAGCAAAGATGTATCAGGCTTTATACAGAAAATGGCGGCCCAAGACCTTTGACGAGGTAGTGGGCCAGGAGCATATCACGGAGATCCTGAAAAAACAGGTGCTGACGGATCGGCCCAGCCATGCCTATCTGTTCACCGGCACCCGGGGCACCGGCAAGACCACCTGCGCCAAGCTGTTGGCCAAGGCGGTGAACTGCCTGAATCCGGTGGGGGGCAGCCCCTGCGGTCAGTGCGAGATCTGCCGGGGCATCGAATCCGGCTCCATCCTGGACGTGACGGAGATGGACGCCGCCTCCAACAACGGCGTGGACGACGTGCGCACCATCCGGGACGAGGCGGTCTATGCGCCCGTGGCCGCCCGGCGGCGGGTGTATATCATCGACGAAGTGCACATGCTCTCCAAGCCCGCCTTCAACGCCCTGCTGAAGATCATGGAGGAGCCGCCGGAGCATCTCATCTTCATCCTGGCCACCACGGAGCTGTATAAGGTCCCGGCCACGATCCTGAGCCGCTGCCAGCGCTATTCCTTCCGCCGGGTCCCCGCCGACCTCATCCGGCAGCGCCTGCTGCAGGTGGCCGCGGCGGAGGAGATGGAGCTGACGGAGGATGCCGCCGGGCTTCTGAGCCGCCTGGCGGACGGGGCTCTGCGGGATGCGCTGAGCCTGCTGGACCAGTGCTCCGGCGCCAGGATCGACCGGGAACGGGTCCTCTCCGCCATCGGTCTGGCGGAGAATGAGGAGATACTTCAGATGGCCGAAGCGCTCCTGCACGGGGATGCGGACACGGCCCTGGAGCTGATGGATGGGCTCTATCGGGGCGGGAAGGATGTTTCCGCCATCCTGAATCAGCTTTCCGCCCTCTATCGGGATATCCTGCTGGGCAGGGTCGCCCCCAAAAACGGCATGAGCCTCATGAGCGGCGGCTTCTCCGAGGAAGCCCTGGCGCGCCTGTCCGCTTCGGCGGATACCGGCGTCCTCCTGCGGGGTCTGGAAGCGGTGCAGGATGCGTCTTCCCGGCTGGACCGTTCCGGAGACCGGCGGCTGACCGCCGAGCTCTGCCTTCTGACCCTGGCTTCCCCGGCGCTGCCTTCGGCTCCGGCCCCGGTCCCGGAGGTGAGGACTTCGGCTCCCCAGCGCCCGGCAGCCGTGCCCTCCCAGCCGGCAGAGCCGCCTGCAGCGAAAGCGCCTCCCCCTCCGAAGGAGGAATCCCCGAAGCCGCCACAGCCGGACAAGCTCTCGGAGGGCTGGCTGGCAAAGCCGGAGGACATGCCTTCGGAAAAGGCTCCGCCCCCGGAGACCGGCAGCGTCAGCTGGGAGCAGGTGCTCGCCACCCTGGAAGATCAGCTGGATTTCCCGGAATACATGATGCTCTCCAACCCGGAAAGCCTCAGCGGCACGCTGGAGGAGGGGACGCTCACCCTCTCTCCGAAAAACGATACCGTCAAGACGATCCTGAACGCGGACCGGCTGGCGCTGATCCGCCGGGCGGCGGAAAAGCTGACGGGGAGCAATACCCCGGTGGTGCTGGACGATCCCCATCCCCAGGGGGGAGGGCGGTTCAGCGAGCTGGACACACTGTTCGGCAAATTCCCATTCAAATAAGAAATCAAAGATCGGGAGGTTTTCGATATGGCAAAAGGTGCTTTTCGCGGCGGCAGCTACGGTGGCGGCGGCGGTTTCGGCGGCGGCGTCAACATGAACATGATCAAGCAGGCCCAGAAGATGCAGCAGGACATGCTGAAAATGCAGGAGGAGCTGGAGCAGGCGACCTACGAAGCCTCCGCCGGCGGCGTGGTGAAGGCTGTGGTCTCCGGCAAGGGCGAACTGGTCAGCCTCACCATCGACCCCGAGGCGGTGGACCCGGAGGATGTGGAAATGCTGCAGGACACCGTTATCGCGGCGGTGAACGAGGCCATCCGCAAGGCGGAGGAAGCCAAGGCCGAAGGCATGGGCAAGCTCACCGGCGGCCTGAATCTGGGCGGCCTGGGCTTCTGATTCCAGGCAAAGCCGCTTTTCCAATGTCGGAAAGAATCTGTAAAGACACTCTCTGGAAACAGAGGGTGTCTTTTGCATGTTCCGCCTGAATTACTTGACGCAAGAAGCGTATTCGATATATAATAAACTGTTTTTATCCAAAGAGGAATCGAGTTGATTTGATGTTGAAACGATTGCTGGCGCCGGTCTCGGCGCTCCTTATGGCGGCGCTCCTCAGCGGCTGTTTCCTCCTGCCCAAGGAGGCGGATCCGCCGGAGCTGCCCTTGGTGACGCCCTTCAGCGGTGCGGAATACACCACCGCCGTGGTGACCAGGGGCGACCTGGTCAGCGCGGTGAAGATCAACTTCACTTTCAGCCCCACCCGGCGGGAGGACCTGCGTTTCAGCGTGCTGGGCCGCAGCTACGGCGCCATCTATGTGACCGCCGGCGCCCAGGTGGAGGCTGGCCAGCTGCTGGCGGAGCTGGAGAGCAGCGCCGAGCAGGCGGCTATCCACGAGACGGAGACGGAGCTGAAAAAGCTGAATATCCGCCTGGACACGGCCCGCAGCGCCCTGGACCTGGCCCTGGAGGAGGAACAGCTCCGGGGATCTTACGGCACCGTCGTTTCCGACGCCCGCCGCGCGGACATCTCCTATTATGAGGCGGCTATCGCCATCCAGGAGCAGAAGCTGGCCGAGCAGCGCGCCGAGCTGGAGGCCCTGCGCCTCTACGCCCCCATCGACGGGACCGTGACCTATGTCAAGACCATCGACCAGAACAGCCGCAGCGGAAAAACCGACACGGTAGTCACCGTCACGGATACCGGCTCCGGCGTTTTCACCACCATGACGGACCGCTGGGACCTTTTCCCGGAAGGGGAGCAGTTCGTGGTGGATACGGATATGGGCCAGTTCCTCTGCGTCGCCCGGGACCCCGCCGTTTACGGCATCGACGCCTCGGTGAAGGGGGAGGGGCAGAAGAACGTCTGCCTGGAGATCCTGGACGAGCAGGTGCCCCAGTCCAGCCTGCGGGGCGAGGTGCGGATCGTGCTGGAGGTCCGGGAGAATGTGATCATGCTGCCTGCCCGGGCCGTCTTCTCCGTAGGGGACAAGTATTATGTCTACCATGAGGATGCCAACGGGCTCAAGAATGCCCTGGAGATCGGCTGCGGCCTCACCGACGGCAGCTACATAGAGATCACGGAAGGCCTGGAGGAGGGAGAGTATGTCATCGTCAGTTAAGAAGGCCCTGGCCGGGGCTCTGGCGGCGGCGCTGCTCCTGCTGCCTCTGTCCGGCTGCGGCGGCAAAAAAACGCAGGCTGCGCCGGAGCTGCTGGAGCCCAAGGGCGTCACCCTGGACACGGCGGCGGTCCGCCGGGGCACCATCCAGACCGTCGCGGCCTACGAAGGGCTGGTGCTGCCCGCCGTGCGGGAGCTGAGCTTCGCCGTTTCCGGCGTCATGACGGGGGTGGAGGTCTGCGCGGGCAGCCGCGTGAAGGAGGGCCAGGAGCTGGCAAGGCTGGACGTGGGCCCTTATGAAGCGGCCCTGGAATCCATGGAAAGCTATCTGGCCTATGCGGATGAAAACGAGGCCATCATCGAGCGGGAACAGGAGATCCAGATCGAGCTGGCGAAGCTGGCCCTGGCGGAACAGCGCAGCGCCGGCGCCGGGTGGAGCACCCTGCGCCTGGCGGAGCTGAAGATCGAGGAACAGGAAAACAGCCTGGCGGAGACCCGGGCCCTCTGGGAGATCGACCGGGCCGAGCAGGTCAGCAGCATCGAGGAGATGCGCGCCATCGTGGACAGCAGCCGCCTCCTGGCCCCCTGCGACGGCACCATCGTCAGCTGCACCGCCGCGGACGGCGCTTATGCCATGGAGAACATGGGCGTCATCTGGCTGGCGGAGGATGCGGAGCTCTATCTCTCCGTGGCGCCCGTTTCCGCCGCCGCCCTCAGCGAAGCGGACGAGGTCTACGCCACCCTGGCCGGGAAGCGGGTGGAGGTAGCCCCCCGCAGCGGCGATGAAGTCCACCTCCTGCGCAGCGGCATGAGCGCCTTCGACGTGGTGGACGCCGGGGAAACGGCAGTGGAGAGCGGGATGACCGCCGTGCTGTTCGTCATTTCCGACCGGGTGGAGGACGCCCTGATCGTGCCCTCCTCCGCCGTGCATTTTGATTACAGCTATTATGTCTACAAGATCGTGGACGGGGTCCAGGTCCGTCAGAATGTGCAGAAGGGCGTCGGGAATGACGCCGAGGTGCAGATCCTGTCCGGCCTGCAGGAAGGAGATGTGGTGTATGCGGGCACGTAAGGTATTTTTGCCGCTGCTGCTGGCCTTCGGCCTCCTGCTGGGCTGCTCTTGTGCCGCAGAGACCGCCGCCCCTGCCAAGGAGGCCCTGATCCGGAATACCGCCGGGCTGGGCAAGACCACCACCTATCGGCTGCAGGAGATCGCCCCGGCGGAGATCAGCCATACCGGCACCCTCACCGTCAGCGAGAGCTGGCAGCTCATCAAGAGCGTGCGCAGCGGCCCCGAAGAATACCGGCTCAAGGAGACCTGCGTTTCCCGGGGCCAGCAGGTGGAGGCGGGGGACCCCATCGCCGTCCTGCAGGGCCTGGGCTCTGCCGCCGACATCGAGCTGAAAAAGCTGGAGATCGACTCCTATCAGGCCCGGTCTTCGGAAATGCTGGCCATGTATGAAGCGCAGATCGCTGCTGCGGAGGCGCTGCCCTCCGGCACGTCCTCCCAGCGCTCCCGGAAAGAACTCCAGCTGGAATATGCCCAGCTGGAATACCGGAAATATGAACTCCAGTCCGCCTACACCCTGTCCACCATGGAGACGCAGCTGGCGGCTCTGGAGGCCGCGGCAGGGGAGATCACCGTCACCGCCCCGGTGAGCGGCAGCATCCACAGCCTCACCTCCCGCTACGCCCCCGGGGACCTGCTCCCGGCGAATACGGAGCTCTGCGCCGTCTACGGCAGCGAGGGCCTGCGTTTCTACGGCAGCAGCGGCACCGGCGCTTTCGTCTACGGGCGGGAGGTCAGCATCAGCATGGGGAAGGGCGGCCGCAGCATGACCATCGTCGGCCGCGTGGTCAGCTCGCCGGAGGTCGTCAGCGGCATATTCCCCGGCAGCGTGATCCTGATGGAGGTGGACGCTTCCGAGGAGGAGCTGAGCGCCTCTGAGGGCAACGCCACCGTCACCTATACCATCCTCAGCGACGTTTACGCCGTGCCCAAGAGCTGCATCAGGACCCGGGACGGCGTCAGCTGCGTGGACCTGCTGATCGGGGATACGGTGTGCACCCGCAATGTGACGCGGGGCCCCGGCGGGGGCGGCATGGTTGCCATTCTGAACGGCCTGCAGGAGGGCGACCAGGTGGTCGTCAGCTCCTACCGCAGCTGAAAGGGGGCGGCAGCATGTTAAGATTCGTTCTTCGGAAAATGCTCCACAAGAAGTGGCTGATGGCCGCCCTGCTGATCGGCAATATCCTGCTGATCGCCATCGCCGCGGGAAGCCCCATGTATACGGACGCCGCCCTGCAGCGCATGCTCACGGACACCATGACGGACTATGTGGTGCAGAGCGGGCGCTATCCCACCACCGCCTATCTCCTCAGCACCCTGAACCCCAATATGAAGGCGGACAGCACGGCGCTGAACGCCTTTTGGGAAGAGGACGAGCTGGCCGCGAAGCTGCCGAAGCAGCTGGGCCTGCGCAGCCGCTGGCTGGTGCGCAACATTTTCCTCACGGACACGATGATCCGCCCGGAGGTGGAGCGGTCCAACTTCCGCAGCAAGAGCGTGCGCCTGGGCTTCCTCTCCGGTCTGGAGGAGCATGCCGAGATCCTTTCCGGCCGTCTGTATGAGGATCGGGAGGATGGGATCGCGGAAGTGCTGGTGAGCCAGAAGGCCCTGATCGGCATGAACCTGATGCTGGACGAGACCTATACGGTGGACAAGCTGACCTGGCCGGATGGGAAGCCCCTCCGCGTCAAGGTGGTGGGCGTATTCGACGCCGCTGACAGCGCCGATCATTATTGGTACAAGTCCCCCAGCTCTTACGGGGATCAGCTCCTGATGTCGGAAAAGTCCTTCCGCGCCCTCACCGGCGATCTCAGCGGCCTTCCCAGCAAGGTCATGGGCCTCTGGTTCGTCATCATGGACTATGAAGGCATCTCCATCGACCGGGTGCCGGAGCTGTACGAGGCCTCCCAGGCCCTTCGCGCCCAGCACAAGCAGGTCAACGGCATCAGTTACAGCGATTATTTTGCCGACATCCTGGAAGCCTACATGAAGTCCGAGACCAAGATCACCGTCACCCTGCGCATCCTGCAGGTGCCGATCTACGCCCTGCTGGTGGCCTTCATCTTCATGGTGGCGGGGCAGATCCTCAGCATGGAGCAGAGCGAGATCAGCGTCATCAAGAGCCGCGGCGCGGGGAAGCACCAGATTTTGAGCATCTATCTCCTGCAAAGCCTGCTGGTGGCTGCCGCCAGCCTGGCCGTGGGGCTGCCGCTGGCCGCCCTTATATGCCAGGTGCTGGGAAGCGCCAACGCCTTCCTGGAATTCGTCTCCCGCCGGGCCCTGGCCGTGCGCTACACCGGCACGGTGCTGCTCTATGCCCTGGCGGCGGCAGTCCTCAGCATCTGCGCCATGGTGCTGCCCGCCCTGCGCTATGCCAAGCTCACCATCGTGGCCCAGAAGCAGAAAAAGCGCAAGTCCAATGCGCCCTGGTTCCAGCGCTTCTTCGTGGATATCCTCCTGCTGGCCGTGTCCCTCTACGCCCTCTATTCCTTCAATGCCCAGAAGGCCGACCTGGCCCGGCGGGTGCTGGAAGGGCAGGGGCTGGACCCGCTGCTGTTCCTGGCCTCCTCGCTTTTCATCGTGAGCCTGGGCCTCCTGGCCCTGCGCATCGTCCCGGCGATCAGCTGGCTGGTCTATACCATCGGCAAAAAGCACTGGTCCCCGGCCCTCTATTCCTCCTTCCTCTGGGTGCTGCGCACCCGCAGCCAGCAGGGTTATATCGTGGCCTTCCTGGTCATCACCCTGGCCATCGGCATCTTCAATGCCCAGACGGCCCGGACCGTGAACACCGCCGAGGAGGAGCGGATCGCCTACATGTCCGGGGCGGACATCGTGCTGCAGGAGGCCTGGACGGACAACCGGGAGGAGTCCGTGGGCCTCAACCCCAGCCTCACCTTCAAGCTCCACTATTTCGAGCCGGATTTCGGCAAGTATCTGTCCCTGAATGGGGCGGAGGTGGTGACGAAGGTCATCAACGACCGGGAAGCCAGCTGCAATACCAAGCAGGACACTACGACTTATGTAAACTGCCAGCTCATGGGCATCAACACCAAGGAATTCGGCCAGTGCGTGGATTTCAAGACGGAGCTGCTGCCGGTCCACTGGTATGAATACCTGAATGCCATGGCCCCCGACCCCACGGCGGTGCTGGCCTCCGGCAATATGCATACCCAGCTGGGCTATGAGCTGGGGGACACCATCACCTACCGTTCCCGGGACGGGTTCACCGCCCAGGGCGTCATCTGCGGCTTCGTGGATTACTGGCCCTCCTACAATCCCAAGACCACCATCCTCAACGAGGACGGCACCACCACGGAAATGAGCAATTACCTGGTGGTGGGGCACTTCGGCTATATGATGAGCGTGTGGGACGCGGTGCCCTATCAGGTCTGGATGAAGGCCAGGGACACGACGGATTTCATCTATGATTTCGCCGCGGCCTCCGGCACCCGTTTCACCTATTTCACGGATGTCTCCGCCCAGATGGTGGCGCTGAAGAACGACCCCATCTTCCAGGGCACCAACGGCATCCTGACCCTCTGCTTCGTGGTGGCCCTGACCCTCTGCGCCGTGGGCTTCCTCATCTACTGGATCCTCTCCATCCGCAGCCGTACCCTGCTGCTGGGCATTTTCCGGGCCATGGGCATGACCATGCGGGAGATCATCGGCATGCTCATAAACGAGCAGGTGTTCATTTCCCTGACCTCCATCGCCCTGGGGGTGGGGGCGGGCCTCCTCACCAGCCGCCTCTATATCCCGCTGGTGCAGATCGCCTATGCCTCCGCCGACACGGTGATCCCGCTGGAGATCGTGGCGGAGGGCTCCGACATGGCCAGGCTGCTTGTGGTGGTGGCGGTCATGGTGGCTCTTTGCATGGCGGTGCTGGGCGTCCTCATTTCCCGCATCCGCATTTCCCAGGCGCTGAAGCTGGGCGAAGATTAAGGCTAGGGGAGAGACATGGATATGGATAAAGCAGAAGCGATCCTCAGCGCGCAGCATATCACGAAAGCCTATCCGCTGCCGGACGGGGGCAAGCTCCTGGCCCTGAACGACGTGAGCGTGGAGGTCCCCCGGGGGAAGCTCACCATCCTCAAGGGGCGCAGCGGCAGCGGCAAGACCACCCTCATGAACATCCTCTGCGGCCTGGACCAGCCCACGGAAGGGAAGGTGCAGATGGACGGGAAGGAGATCACCGAAATGGGGGATCTGGACCTGACCCGCCTCCGCAGGCAGGACATCGGCTTTGTGTTCCAGAGCGTGGCCCTGATCCCCATCATGACCGCGGCGGAGAACGTGGAATATGCCCTCCGGCTGGCCGCCTGGAAGGGGGACCGGCAGGCCCGGGTCAAGGAATGTCTGGAAATGGTGGGTCTGGGCAAGCGCATGAGCCACCTCCCCAACGAGATGTCCGGCGGCGAACAGCAGCGGGTGGCCATCGCCCGGGCCATCGCCCACGGGCCCAAGATGGTCTTTGCCGACGAGCCCACCGGCGAGCTGGACACCAATACCGCCCTCCAGGTGGTAAAGATATTCAAGGAACTGAACAGGACCCAGGGCGTCACCATCCTCATGACCACCCACGACAAGGGCTTCATGGAGATCGGAGACCGGGTCTATTCGCTGGAAAACGGGGTGCTGCAGGAATGACGGACACGGAATACATCATCGAGTGCGACAACCTGGTAAAGATCTATAAGACCGACGAGACCGAGGTCATGGCCCTCCAGGGCATGGACTGCAAGGTGGCCCGGGGAGAGCTCATGGCCATCATCGGCAATTCCGGCAGCGGCAAGAGCACCTTCCTGAATATGATCGGCGGCCTGGACCGGCCCACCGCCGGCAGGCTGTATGTGGACGGGCTGGATCTGTTCCGCCTCAGCGAGAAGGAGCTGGTGGAGTACAAGCGGTCCAAGGTGGGCTTCGTCTGGCAGAACAACGCCCGGAACCTGATCCCCTATCTTCCCGCCTGGCAGAATGTGCAGATGCCCATGCTGCTGAAACGGTGGCCCAACGGGAAACAGCGGGCGGAAGAGCTGCTGGACCTGGTGGGCATGGGACATAAGAAGCACGCGAAGCTCAGCGAGCTTTCCGGCGGCGAGCAGCAGCGCATCGCCATCGCCATCGCCCTGGCCAACGACCCGGATATCCTCCTGGCCGACGAGCCCACCGGCTCCGTGGACCCCCAGACCGCCTCCTATATCTTCGGCACCTTCCAGCGCCTCAACCGGGAGCTGGGCCTCACCATCGTCATCGTCACCCATGACCTGAGCGTGGCGGACAAGGTCTCCCGCGTGGTTTCCATCAGGGACGGCAAGATCAGCTCCGAGCGCATCATGAAAACGGACTATGCCGGGCGCCTGGAGAGCGTGGGCACCCTGGATACCTCCGGGGAAGCCCATTTCACCAGCCACGAGGAATTCGCCATCCTGGACCGCAACGGCCGGGTGCAGATCCCCCCGGAATTCCTCAGCGCCCTGGAGCTGGAGGGCAACCGGGTGAAGCTGGCCATGGAGGACGGCAAGGTCGTCATCCAGGCCCCGGCAAAAACGGAAGAATGAAGGCAGGCGGCGCAGGCGGGGCAAAGCCCGTTTGCGCCGCCGTCCCTTTGACGGACAAGGAGAAACCAAAATGGAAGTCATACGCGCGACGGAGGAGTTTCAGCGGGCCGGGGCCTATTACGTCCGCATCCAGGCCATGGCCCGGCAGCATCATATCCCCCTGCGGGAGGAATTCGACGAAATCGACGGCCCCGGCTGCCGCTATATCGTGATCCTGGACAAAGGCTTCCCCGTGGCCTCCTGCCGCTGGTTTGAGACCGGGGAGGGCACCGTGGAGATCGGCCGGGTGGTGGTCCTGCCGGAATACCGGGGAAGGCATCTCGGCATGCTGGTGATGGAGGAAGCGGAAAAGTGGATAAGAGAGTGCGGCTATCAAAAGATCGAGCTGTCCAGCCGGGTGGAGGTGACGGGGCTCTACGAAAAGCTGGGCTACCGGTATAATACGGATTACCAGGCCCACAGTGGCACCTTTGAGTGCGTATATATGGAAAAGCTGCTGTAATACCGAGACAAAAAGGCGCGAGTCAGGCTGACTCGCGCCTTGATATTATCGTGCGCTCGCCGGGCGCACAATAAAAACGGAGGCAGCCGATCGGCTGCCTCCGTAGGTCCGGTTTCCTCAATGATTCCCCAGTGTGATGAACACGATGGGCTTGTCCACCTTGTCGAAGTGGAGGGGGAGGTGCCAGGCGTCCTTCTGCATGGCCATGACGGTGGCCTTGGTCAGCTTGTAATGCTCCTGCTCCTCCTCGGGGCCGCCGCAGCAGAAGTCCACTTCGCCGTGGAGCTCCGTCAGATTGTCCAGGTCCATGCTCAGGAAGATCAGGGCTTCCTCATAGTCCTTGTGGGCGTGGGGCATGTGCTTCCCGTCGGGACCCCAGGGGCCCAGGAAGCCGGGATTGCAGACGGTGCTCCAGGCCATGGTGAGGTTGATCTGGGAACTAGAGCCGCTGAAGAAGGTGGAGTAGCCGCCCAGGTCCTGGGCATGCTCGGCCCCGTAGTGGTAGGGGTCGGTGGCGCCGTAATTCAGGGCGTGGACATTCATGGAGTACTTGCCGAAGAAGCGGGCCCAGTCGCCGGAGCCCGGCTTGGCGTTTTCATCGGCTATGCCGGCCGCCATCTTCCCGGTGCAGTTGACGGAGAGGAAGAAGAAGGGCCGCTTGACGCCCTTCACGATGGGGGAGAAGTGGGGCGTGCCCTTGGGGATGGTGACGGTGTGTGGGGTGGCGAAGCGGTGGCGGATGTTCTCCTCCCCCAGGTCGATCTCCACCTCCGCGCCCAGGTGCAGCATGTCATTGGGGTCGGCGCTGAGGAACCACAGCACCTGGTCATAGTCGTGGGTGTGCTGCTTGGGCGTCTCCTCCGGGATCATGCCGGTGCCGTCCACCAGGCAGTAGCGCACGCTGAAGCTGTCCCAGTCGAAGAAGTCCTGCTCCAGCAGCGCCCCCAGCTTCACGATGCCTTCCCTGCCGTGGATGGGGATCTCTTTCCTCATGGATTCATACTTGCCGCTCATCATGTTACCTCCGTTCATATATTCATTTCGTTTTTATCATTCGTTCCTTTTTCGCGGTCAGGCTGAAGCTCAGGTCCAGCAGTTCCTTAATGTCCTCCTCTGCCGCCGTCCCGTCCAGCAGGACGCCGATCCAGTGGGTCTTGTTCATGTGCCAGGCGGGGAGGATGCCCTTCTTCCCTGCGAAGGAGCCGCCCAGCAGCGGCCCGCACTTCATGTTCATCAGGTCTGCGCTGCCCTCGCCGGGCAGGCCCAGCTTGCTGCGCTGCACATTTTGAATGATGGCGAACCACTTCCGGTTGTACCTGTGGCGGAAGATGCAGGCGTCGGGGCTGTCGCTCCACAGGTATTCCGGCGCTGCCCCGTAGGTCTCCGCGATATAGCGGATGACTTCGTTTCGGTCCATGCCCTCTCAGCCTCCCCGCTCCATGCGGAAGGTCTTCCGCCCGGAGGCGCCTTCCGCGGTGACGGTGAAGGAAGCGTCCGCCAGGTCCGCCGTCAGCTGAGCCCGGCCTGCGGCATTTTCCCAGCGGACGGCGAGACGGCTTCCCGCCGTGTCGAAGGTGATGCCCGCGTCCTCCGCGAAGACGGGGCAGGTATTGCGCAGCTTCAGCAGCGTGAGCTGGTCCTTCACCACGTCCCGCCGGAGCCCCGCCTCCACCATGTCCGCGGTGAGGTTGGTGCGGTTTATCTCCTTATGGCCGCCCACCCCTGCCCGGCGCATGGCTTCATGGTCGTTCTTTCCCGCGAAGAGGTCCAGATACCAGATCTGGGGCTTCCCCGGCATGAAGAGCTGGATGGCCCTGGCCAATAGCAGCCGCCCTTCGTCCTCCCCCAGGGCGCTGAAATAGGTGGCGTTCACCTGGTAATAGACGTTCTTGGCCCCGCGAAGGTCCTTCACGAAGCCGCCCCGGGCCACCACCGTGTCGATGAGCCGCTGGATGTCCGCCTCCGCCAGCAGGCCCTTCAG
>JAEEGJ010016739.1_pt1 | contig 16751 bp, 10 predicted proteins | sample 8958761 | NCBI WGS metagenome assembly JAEEGJ01 (sample SAMN16246546, study PRJNA631951) | gut metagenome | biome: gut microbiome; feature: rumen; material: RS-attached | host: Bos | place: Iran: Karaj | collected 2018-10 | reverse complement strand
TCACATACGGTGGGCGGCGCTTTACTTCCTTGTAGATTTTGGAAATGTAAAGCCCCATCACGCCAAGCATGATGAATTGCAGACCGCTGAAAAATGTCAGACAGACGATAATCGTCGTGTAGCCCTGAACTGGCTCATGGAAGAACAACGTCTTGATGATTGTCTTGATACACAACGCGGCCGCAAATAAACATGTCACGACGCCCAAGCCGAATGAAGCGGTTAATGGAACCGTCGAGAAAGATGTAATTCCCTCCAAAGCATATCTTAGCAACTTCCAGAACGACCATTTTGTTTTACCGCTCTGACGCTCCTCAAAGTCAAAGGACAGCCATTTGACGCGATGTCCTACCCAGACGAAAATGCCTTTGGAAAAACGATTGCTTTCTTTCAATGCCAAAACGGATTGTAGATATGTACGGTTCATCATGCGGAAATCCCGTGCTCCTTCCTGTAGTTCGATTTCCGTCATGCGGCTCATCAACCAATAGAATAACCGTGCGCAGGCATTTTTTAACAAGCCTTTGCGGGAACGGCTCTTACGGCATGTCGCAACACAAGCGCAATCGCCCTCTTCCAGCATCTCAAACATCTTCGGAATCAAATCTGGCGGCTCCTGCAAATCGGCGTCCATGACGACAACATAGTCGCCTTTCGCGCTTTCCATGCCCGCCAACATCGCCGCTTCCTTTCCAAAATTTCGAGAGAAGGAGCAATAGTGAACTCGTTCATCAGCAACACGTAAGGCTCTTATGGCGTCCAATGTGCCGTCATGTGAACCGTCGTCCACGAAACGAAATTCAAGCTGCGCCTTTCCTTCCAACGGACGCAGGGCTTCCAAGACAGTCTTGTAAAGAAGCCCTACGCCGCTTTCTTCATTATAACATGGGATGACGAGCGAAATCAGTTTCATGGAATTTTCCAAAATCAGAGATCAAAAAGGTACGAATACCTATAATTTACTTCTGCTTTTGGGCTTTTTCCATTGCTTTGATCTGTTTCAATTCCTTCAAACCGCCGGAAAATACCATATAGACAATCGGAATGAAGACCAACGTGACCAACGTGGAGGAACTGAGACCACCGATAACGGCACGCGCCAGCGGCGCCGTTGATTCGCCGCCTTCGCCAAGAGCCAAGGCCATCGGAATCAGACCGAGAACCGTCGTCAGCGTCGTCATGAGAATCGGACGCAGACGGCGGCGCGCCGCCTCGAGAATCGCGTTGTAAATCGAAAGATTTTCCTGCCGCAACTGCTTGATTTCGTCAACCAGAATAATGGCGTTGTTAACCACGATACCGGCCAGCATGATACAGCCGATGGCCGACTGCATGTTGATGGTCGTATTCGTCACAAACAGCATGATCAACACGCCGATGGCGGCCAACGGCACGGAGAACATGACGACGAACGGGTCTTTCAGCGATTCGTACTGGCAGGCCATGACCATATAGACGAGCACAATGGCCAACACGAACATCATCAACATATCACGGAATGTCTTAACCTGATCATCCCAGTTGCCGGACGGACGGATGGAGAAGCCTTCGGGCCGCAGGATCTTGTCCAATTCTGGCTGCGCGACTTTGATGAGTTCGCCGATACTGGTATCCTTATTATCGAAGTTGCAATACAATGTGACCGTACGCTCCTTATCCTTGCGGTCGATGCGGACAGCACCTTTGTGCGCATGTGTCTTTGTCACGTTACGCAAGTTGATCAGCTCGCCTTTGTCATTGGTAACCAACAGGTCATGGATTTCGTCCAGACGACGGCGATCCGAATCCTTGATCTTCACGACGATTTTGTATTCATCGCCTTCTTCGCGGTAGTTTGTGGAAGAAACACCTGCCACGGAAGTTTCAAGGAAATCTGCGATTGTGTTGACGTCCAGACCGAGCGTGGAGGCCTTCGTACGGTCGATTCCGAACAGTTGTTCCGGCGTTCCGGATTCACGCGAAATACGGACATCCGTCACGCCCGGAATGCCGAGCATGACCTCCTGGGCCTGTCGCGCCAATTCGTCACCAGTCTCCATGTCATAACCGCGGATATCGATTTCAAGACGTGAATCCGCGCCGCCACCCATCATGCGGTTGAAGAAACCGAGAGATTTGTCAACGCGGATTTTCGCGCCTGGATAGCGTCCAGCCAACAACTTACGCAAATCCGTCGCCACTTCTTCACTGCTCCGTTTGCGGAATTTCGGCTTCACCAAATAAACGGTCATCGATGACGTATGCGCGGCGGATCCCATCCAGACGGAACCACCGATATTGGACTGCATCTTGTCGAATTCGGGCACGTTCTCCATGATGAAGGCCTCAACCTCCGCCGCCAGTTCGTTCGTGATGCCAACACGCGTACCGACATCAAGATCAACACGCACGCGGATTTCGCTTTCATCCGTCTCCGGCATGATTTCCGAACCAATCAACTGCCACAAACCGAAGCAGATGACAACCAACGTCACGACTATGCAGGTCACGCGGAGCCAATGATGCAGGCAGTGGATGAGAAAACTCTTGTAGGCGACCGAAAGAGAATCCAGAAAACGCCCGATTCCGTTATAGATAAAGCCATGCTTTACTTCTTTGATTCCAAGACGTTCCATACGGCGACGAGAGACTTCGCCAAGCTGCGCCGTCAACATCGGAACGAGCGTGATAGCCGTCACATAACTGCTCAACAACGAGAAGCAGATAACGGATGCGAGTTCGGAGAACATGATACCGACCATGCCTTCCACGAAGAACATCGGTAGGAAGATGACGAGCGTCGTCAGTGTGGATGCCAGAATCGGCGTCGCGACTTCGCTTGTCCCCTTGTCGGCCGCCTCCAGATTTCCAAGCTTCTCTTCGTCTCGTACTCGGTTGATGTTCTCCAAGACGACAATTGAGTTGTCAACCAACATACCAACGCCCAGTGCCAGACCACCCAACGTCATGATATTCAACGTGTAACCAGTGAAGTAAATCAACGCGAACGTCGCGATGATGGAAATAGGAATGGACGTGCCGATAACAAATGTCGCCGCCCAATTTCGCAGGAAGAACAGAATGACGATGACCGCCAGCAGACCGCCCTGCCATGCCGCATCACCGACGTTGCGGATGGAATTGTTGATGAATTCAGCGTTCGTGCGCAAAATCTGGATATTGATCTGCGGATATTCTTCGTTAATCCGCTTCATCGCTTTTTCAACACCTTCAACGACTTGCACGGTATTGCGGTCCGACTGCTTGAACACCATGACACGAATACCATTCTTGCCGTTGATATGGACGGACGTCGTCTCCTTCTCCCATGAGTCTTCAACATCCGCAATATCCTTGATGCGGATTGTCGAACCGTTTCGCACATCCACGACCGTCTCACGGATTTCGTCCAAGCTCTCGTATTCACCAGGTGTACGAAGAAGGACTTCATAATTTCCGGAATCAATCGTTCCGGCAGGAGCCGTCAAATTCTGTTTGTTCAAGACGTTCAACACCGTCTTCGTCGAAATCTTCAACGCTTTGATCTTTTCAGGATACAGATTGACGTGGATTTCGCGTTTGCGACCGCCGAGAATGTTGACGTTACCGACGCCATCGACGCGTTCCAAAATCGGTTCGATTTGGTCTTCAATGAAATCACGCAACTTCACAGGATCCAAATCGGATGCGCAGCCCAACAACGCCACAGGCGCGGATGCCGCGTCGAATTTCATCAGTCGCGGACGATCGACATCATCTGGTAAAGCATTCACAATACGGTCGATACGATCGCGGACATCATTTGTGGCGGCATCAATGTCCGTTCCCCATTCAAATGATACTCGGACGGTTGAACGGCCTTCTGACGAACTGGATCGAATCTCCTTTACGCCCGGAACGGCGCTGACGCCCTCTTCGATGGGGCGCGTCACAAGCTCTTCGACGTCTTCAGGACTGGCGTCTTCATACGTTGCCGATACCGTCACAGCCGGGAACGTGATATCCGGCATCATATCGACAGGTAGCTTCATCAACGCCACAAGCCCCAAGATAATGACAATCAAGGAGATCATGGTGACAAAAATCGGTCGTCTTATTGAAAAACTGGCAATGGCTGACATGCTTATCTACCCTTAAACCATTATAATCAAGTTATTGCGGAAAGCGGATTATTCAGTGACGCGGCAGACGAATCAACGTGTCTTCACGAAGCAGATGATTGCCCATCGTCACGACTTTGCCGTTCGCGAAATACGAATCGTCTTCTTCCTTCGCCGGCTTCACTTCGATGATATCAGCAGTCCGGAAACCTTCCACTACGGGCACGAAATGGACCTTCATGTCAGGCTCCGCGCCAACGGAGAAGAACACGCCAAGAATATCATTACGACGCACAACTGACGCACTTGGAACAAGATAGATGTCTTTATGGCGGTCAAATTCAATTTCGATCCGCACGAACATGCCAGGCTTCAGCAAGCCGTCTTTATTGTCGATTTCAACTTCCACACGGCCTTGGCGGGCGTTTTCATCAATTTTCGGAGCGATACGGATAATGTGTCCACTAAAATATTTTTCATTTGAACCAGGCGCGCCATTCGGATAGGCATCCACGAACACTTTCGCCAGCTGCCCTTTCTTCAAACGCGCATAATCCTGCTCAACGGTCGAGACGATAGCGCGCATCTTCGACAAATCGACGACGCTGATGATCGGCGTATTCACCGCAAGCATCGCGCCCGGATCGACAAAACGATCGGCCACATAGCGGACTTTCGAACCGCCTTCCCATGTCGCCGCGATTTTCGTATAGGAAAGACGTGCACGAGCCGCTTCCAACGCCGCTTTCTGCTTCACCACTTGGCTCTCCTTGATCGCCACATCCGTCTCCGCAATCGCAAGTTGCGTCTTCGCCAGATCAACTTTCGAACGCGCGATATCAACTTCAGACACGCGAACTTCATACGTCGCTTTCGCGGTATCCAATTCCGCCTGAGTGTTCAAATCATCACGACGCAACTGCTCATGACGCTCCAATTCCTTTTTGGCCAACGTCTGCTGTGCCTGTGCGGACTTCACGCTCGATTCAGCAGACAATATATTCGTCTTTGCACTCAATACACCCGCTTCCGACGATTTCACCTGCGCTTCGCATACAACCAACGCCGCAGACTCTTCGTTCACGGACTGCTGCTGTTCGTCATCGTCCAATTCTGCCACGGCGTCGTTCAGTTTCACTTCATCACCGATGTTGAAATTCAACGTCTTAAGACGGCCAGCCGTCTTCGGGGAGATGTTGAACAAGCTGTCCGCTTCAAGGGATCCTGTGAAATTACCGATGTCCGCCAGCTCGCCTTTTATGACATCCGCCAACGCCACCGTCACGGGAGCGACATTTTGTACCTTCATCTCCTCTTTCTGTGTCAATTTCTCCTTGACGCGATACGCGACCAACGCACCAAGACCAATCAAAAACAGAATTCCGACAAACAACAAGAATTTTTTCATAATCGACGAACTTCCAACCTTGTTATTATATGTTATTTATTGATTTTCAACCTTCTATCATCTTCCGCCATACCCCAATGGACACGGCGTAGGAAAATATCTTTGAAGCAAATTTTATAATATGTCCACTTTTCCAATAATGTCAAGCCATCAACTAAACATTTGTTTGACGGAACGTGACTTTTTTCAGGACAATCTGTCAGCAAGCAGACGAAATAGCGTCGGCTCAAAACCGAACTCATCCATCAAGGCTTTCGCTTCCGTGAAGGCCGTTCGACGATGATCTTCCGGCAAATCGCATTTGCTTCCTCTAAGCAAGAGATTTTTCGGCGTATGCGATAAATCCACAAATTCAAGCACTTGCGTTTTGTATCCGACGGCGGTCAGCAGATTCGCACGAATTGCGTCCGTAGCCATCGCCGCAAAACGCTCCTGAATGATACCGTAACGCGTCAGAATCGGAAACCGCCCATTGGTCATCTGCTTGTTCAGTTCATGTTGACAACACGGCACGGAAAAAATGTGCTTCGCATTCCACGCAACGGCATTGTACAACGCATAATCGGTCGCCGTGTCGCAGGCATGCAGCGAAACAACAACGTCCACGATATCATATCATCCGGCTGAAACGCCGCGATATCGCCTGTCACGAACGACAATCCGTCATAGCCATATTTTTTCGCCGTCTTATTGCACTCCGCAATGACATCCGCCTTCAGATCGACTCCTGTCACGACGGCGTGGATTCCTTTTACCTTATATAAATAATGGAAAAGGATAAATGTCAGATAGGATTTTCCACAACCAAAATCGACAACATGTAGCTCTTCGCCTTCACCGATTCCACCGAGCGTATCGTCCATCATCTCCAAGAAACGGTTGATTTGCTTGTACTTATCGTATCGCGATGGAACGACTTTTCCGTCTGGCGTGAAGATTCCCATATCGACCAACGGCGGCACAATTTCCCCTTCCGGCAGGATGTAGTTTTTCACACGGTTGTGCTGTTCGGACGGCGCTGCGGCGTTTTTGTTCGCCTTGCGGCTGAACATCGCGCGGCCGCGTTTCGCGACGCGCAAATTGTATTCATACGACTCGCTCCACGCGTTCAACTGCCGATAACCGTCTTCAAATCTCGACAGGATATACGAAACCATTTCTTCAACTGTCAAATTGGTCTGAAACGCCTGCCGATTCACAATCCGTTCGGATTGATAGCCATTTTCCAGACGGCGCAACGTCTCTCGCAAACCGTCCACCCCGCTCAGCACAAGCTTGTACGGATTGTCCGTCAATATCCGCTTCACATATTGCTGTAAATCGTTTTCCGAATCCATCTTTCAGATTGTTCAATCATCCAATTCCTTCATCCACACATCAAATGACGCATCGGACGGCATCGCCAAACCGCCGCGCGGCGACAGGCTGATTTCCGTCGCTTTCACGCCATCGGGCATGCAACTCCGCTTGAACTGCTGCGTGACGAAACGGCGCAGGAAATTCTTCAGATATCCTTTCAGTTGGTCCTTCGTGAACTCCTTCCCGAAGACCTGTTCCGCCAAAAAGAGAATCTTCTTCGGCGACGCGCCGTATTTGAAGAAATAATACAGGAAGAAATCATGGATTTCGTACGGCCCCAAAATCTCCTCCGTCTTCTGCTTGATCTTGCCCTGCTCGTCCGCCGGAAGCAGTTCAGGGCTGACTGGCGTGTCGATGATGTCCTGTAGAATCGCTTTCACTTTCGGCAGTTTCTCCGCGCCTACCCATGCAATGATAGTGCGCATCAACGACTTAGGAATGGAGCCATTCACACCGTACTGCGCGATGTGGTCGCCATTGAACGTGCACCATCCCAACGCGATTTCAGACAAATCGCCAGTTCCGACGACCAAACCGTTGAATTTGTTCGCCAAATCCAGCAGAATCTGCGTCCGCTCGCGGGCCTGTGCATTTTCATACACGACATTCCGCTCTTTCGGATCATGGCCGATATTCGCAAAGTGTTCCAGACAAGCATTTTTGATGCTGATCTCTCGCAGTTCGACGCCGAGCTTGCGGCAGAGATTGCAGGCGTTTTCATACGTGCGGTCACTCGTGCCGAAGCCGGGCATCGTGATGGCCATCACGTCCGACGGCTTGCGTTTCAGCATTTTCATCGTCTCAACGCACACCAACAGCGCTAAAGTCGAATCCAATCCGCCTGAAATACCGAGCACAAGTTTTTGCGCATGAACATGTTCCACGCGTTTTGCCAGCCCCGCCTTCTGGATTTCAAACGCCTCTTCGCAAACCGCCGCGCGTTTTGCAGCGTCTTCAGGAATGAACGGCGAACGTGACAACGGACGGCGCAAATCCTTCGGTTCAGGCCATTTGTCTAAATCATTGTTCCACCACGGCATATCCTTTTCCGCCTCTAGTGTCGCTTTGGCCTCGCCAAATGCCGTATCCGCAAGACGCAAGCCAGATAGCATCTCGACATCAATATCCATCAGAATCATCTGCGAACCACGTTGAAACATCTTGTTTTCCGCCAAAACGGCGCCGTTTTCCGCGATGATCGCCTGCCCGCCGCAGACCGCATCTGTCGTCGATTCACCAACACCCGCAGACACATACGCATACGCTGCCTTGCAACGGGAGCTTTGAATACGAACCAAATCACGCGTATATTCCCGCGTGCCAACATGATCTGTCTTCGCATCAAGACAAATTATCACATTCACCCCCTGCAAGGCTTTTTTCGAACTCGGCGGAATCGTCATTTCCAATTCGTTGCCGAACTCCACGGCAAAACACAAGTCGGAAGCTCCACGCCATGTATTAAAATCATACACGCCATTTGTGCTGCAAAATTCCACGTCTTGTTCTGCAAATGAAGCACATGCACCTTCAAGATACTCTCCTGATGAAAACACACGTCCGCTCTTCGAATTCGCGGCAAGTCCGCGAATTCGACCATTCTGAACAACAATCGCGACATTAAATAGACGTTCATGACACACCATCGGCGTTCCGAACACGAATACTGACCCTTTCGGAAGTTCTTTCAACAGACGTGCGACGCCGTTTTCCGCCGCCGTCAGCAACGCCTGGCTGCGAAACATATCGCCGCAACTTGCGGTCGTCACGGATAATTCCGGAAACACGACGACGCCAGCCTTCTCCTTCGCCGCCTGTTTCGCCAACGCCAGCATCTTATCGCAGTTGTAATCGACATCCGCCACCCGGCATTCGGGCACGCACAACGCAATCCGCTGAAATCCGTACATCGTCGTTTTCCTAAATTGTTGTATTCAAAGCATCCACACACTTCCATAAGCCATTGGCCATAAGCCATAAGTGTTAATCATCGGCTTGCCGATGATTAACTTAACGCATGGGCAACCGCCGCGACGGACTTCATCAGCCCTGCACGGCAAGCCTCCAAAGCAGGCATCGCCCAGTAGTTGCGGTTGAACAGCTCCAACGACAGAATCGTACCGCCATTACGCTCCACAATCTGCAAAATCTTGTCCAACGGAGCGATACCGTCGCCAGGGAACACTCGGTCCGCGTCTTTAATGGTCTCACGGGGCGGATTCGCAGGGAAGTCGTTCAGATGCAACACAGGCAATGCCTGCTGGCTCAACAGCCGCATTGCCTCATAGTTGCCGCCGCCTTTATATATATGGTAAACGTCCAACAAGACGGCCGCCTTCGGATGCGCGGCCGTCGCGGCAATTTTGAGAACCTCTTCGATCTTGCTTAGATTTGCGGAAAAGCCCCACAGCTCCAAAAGCGGTTGCACGCCGAATTCGTCACCAATCTTCAAAACGGCTTCATAACGCTCTTGAAAATGCGACAAATCAATCGGTTTATCGGTCGCTCCGACAGGCGGACAGGCCAGCCGTTTGCCGCCGAGTTCCGCCAACGCCTCCATGTCACGACGGACTTCGTCCAATCCTGCACGACGCTCCGCATCGTCCTCCACGGCCCATTTGCCGAAGCCAATGGCACTTTCGACAGACAGTCCAAGCTCCGTAACATATTCGCGCAGAGGCTTCAGCGAGCCATTCGTCTTGCGGTATTCATGGATTTCGCGCATCCACGGCTCAACGGAATCGAAACCTGCTTTCGACGCCGTCTTCAATTCATCCACCAAACTCAGCTTCTGGCCGCTGATCGTTCCTGTATTGAGGCAATATCTGAACATGGATTCACCTTTTTTCGATTAAGGGACATAAAGGAAAAAAGGGACATAAGGCTTCCAAGAACAATCCCTTATATCCCTTTCTTCCAACGTCTTACTCTTCTCCGAGCACGGGTTCTTCGTTGAACCAGTCGATCATTTCCTTCGGCAGGGCACTAATTTCGATGATCTGGCCATGTTCGCCGCTGGGCATTTCAAGGCGTTCATCCAGCTTGCGGCCGATGAGCAACTTGCCAAGAGGCGTTTCGAAGGAAATCATGTTGCGTTTCGGAACTGTGTCCAAGAGACCGAGCACATAGTACGTTTCCGTGCGGCCGCCAGAGAACTTCACCGTAACGGCACTACCGAGAACGACCGTGTCCGCAACTTCCACGTCATGGAAGTCCGTTCCGCGCAGATCCACCAGGCTGCTTTCGTATTCACGGCGCATCTTGCCAAGCAGCGACTGCTGTTCCTTCGCGAACTTGTATTCGGAGTTTTCACGCAAGTCGCCAAGGCTACGGGCATGCTCCAACGCATCCGCATTGGCCGGGATCTGCTCTTCGACCAGATTCTTGAGTTGCATCTCACGCAACTTGAGGCTTCTCCAGCTCGTGACACGCGGCAAGGCGGCCCGTTGATGGATCGCCTTACGCTCTTCCACAAGATGCTTGTATTCAGGATACAGACGGATGATCTTCACTTCCAGGCTCTGGCGATCTCCAGCCTCCAACAACGGCATCCGCTTGATGCAGTGGACGAATTCCGTCACCGTCTCTTCATTGCCATAATTCATGATCAGCCGCTGGAACGGCTCGTCGTTCATCATCAGCTTGAACAGGTCGCGATGCGCTTTCAAGTAGTTGCCTTTCACATCTTTCTGCAAAGTACGGAACAGCAGGACGGAGTTGGTCAGATAACGCATCTTCAGATCTTCGTAATCGGACTTCCAGAGCCAGAACATCGCATCCGCCGTCACGTCGCCGCTTTCCATCGCCGCTTCGACGGCCTCGGCAAGATGCGCACGCTCCTCCGACGTCAGATTCTTCTCCGTACCCGCCCACAAACGATACGGCAACTTGAGCGTACGGGCAATCAGATAGTCCGTTCCTTTGGCGCGCTTCGTAACTGCGAACCACGGAATGACCAGCTTGCCAGCGAGCTTGTCACTCGCCTCGATGAACAGATCTTCACTCTCCCAAACAACCGCCTTCTTTTCAGAAAGCAGAGCAACCGTCTTGTTGAATTCAGGCTTCAATCCTGCCGGAAGCATGTGTTCAAGGGAACCGAGCGCTGTCGCGAACAAAAGCACCGAATCGTCTCGCAGCGCGGCATTTTCAAAGATTTTCGTCAAATTTTCAAAGTCCGGTTTCGACGCTTCATCAATGGTCGTAATCAGTTTCAGACGTTCATTCAATTCAAGCAAGCTTCGGCTCTGATCCCAACTCATCGTATTGACTGCGCCGCCGGTCTGCGCATCGCCGCCCTGCTTCGCAGGAGCGCCAGATGTCAGAACCTTGAACTGCGCTTCTGTCATCACGCCTGGAACCAGCAGGGCGCGGCCCGGATTCAGCAACGCCGGACGTGCGCTTGTGATATGGCTGTTCATGAATTCCGTCAACGACTTCAAATCCGTCTTTTCCGGACGCGATTTCTTCGCCATCCAGTTGTGAACGTCTGAATCGACATCGACAACCATCAAGTTGTCCAAGAAGTTACGCAACCCCAACGTCTGCCGTTCGGCCTTATTGAGACCATCCGCTTTCTTTCCATTGGCCTGCCGTCTCACAAACGCGACACGGACTTCGCCACTGATTTGATCGATCATATCGACGGTGCCAACGCCAAACGCAGGCGTATAGCAGAATGCGCCTTTCTTCAGGACGCGCAGAACATCCAGACGCTTGCGGATCTTGTCCAACGGCTCAGTTTCCTTATGAAGCCAAAGGCTGTCCACCAAACCGTCCGGATTCTCCCAATCCGGGAACATCTGCTTGATGAGTGTCGCGTACAGGTTGCGGAACATGACGCCGTCAAGCCCCGCCTCCATCATCGCATCCGCCAATTTGACTTCCGCATCATCAAGCGTCTTGAGCGACGCCTTTTCCGCAAATTTCTGCAATCCGCTTTCCCATTTGAGACGCACGCTTTCGTCCCATCCTGCGCACTGCCGAGGTTCGGCCGACTTCAAAATCTCCGCCAGTTCCACAATGGCCGAACGATCGGGAACCGCCGCGGCTTCAAAAAGTTTTGCAAGCTCTGTACCAGTTGAATAAGTGTTGGAATCCGCCATCTTCATCTACCTGTTTTTTGTTTGTTGCTACTACTATTAAAAATTTGAATTTTTACCATCTTATTTGTTCGTCTTCCTGTAGTTGGAAACCACATTCGACGCGATCCGTCGCGCCTCCAGCTCACTCCAAAGCGGCGGAAGCATCAGGAAACCGCTCTCATCATACGGCGGAATCATCATCGTCCCACAGAAATAACCGTCCAGCAGAATCACCATCGTCTGGTTGCCATACTCTCCCGTCGCCTGCCGCCAAAGTCCCATCCCCTTGCGGTCCAGCTTCATCCGAAGCCCCCACTTTCCATTGTCGCCACGCACAAGCTCTGCCGCACCAAAACAGGACGAATCCACAATCGGGAAACGGCTCACGATATGTTCGTTCCGCCCCATGACGTCATAGACTGGCTGGATCAACGCCGTATCTGGCGCAAACGCATTCCGCCGAACCTCCCGATGAAGGCTAAGGCAGAAGACGGGTGTTCTCCAAGAGTCAAACAGCGCACATCCTGTCCCGCACAGCAACAGCAACCACAGACCAATCAATCCGATATATTGACTCATCCGCTTCATCTTACTCTACTCCGTTTCATCCAGTTTCCTGTACAACGTCCCTTTGCTGATGCCGAGCATCTTTGCGGTCTTATCCTTGTCGCCACCACATTCTTCCAACACACGGTTGATATATTCGCGCTCGTGGATTCGCAAATACGCTTTCAGTGTCAACTCCGCGTTGCGTTGTGGATGGCCGGCCAATATCTCAGCCATTTCGGCCTCGTCTTCCTGTTCATCCGCCTGACGCAGTTCCTCCGCCGACGGACGGAACTCGTCCGGCAAATCATAGACCCCCAGCGGCATCCCCCCGCGGTTCGACAGCGCCATGATGCGCCGCAAAGAATTCTCCAATTCGCGCACGTTGCCCAGCCAGTCCCGCCGAGAAAGCACATCCATCGCCTCTTCCGAAAAACCGCCGAAACCGCCGCCGCCCTCTTCGCTCCATTTATCTTGGAAGTAGCTGATCAGCAACGGAATATCGCTCCGTCTCTCCCGCAAAGCGGGCAGATAAAGCGGAAACGCGCAAAGCCGATAATACAAATCCTCTCGGAACACCCCCTCCTTCATCCTCTTCTCCAAATCTTCATTCGTCGCGGCCAACACACGCACATCCACTTTCGTCGCTGTCACACCGCCCACCGGCCTCACCAGCCCGTCCTGCAAAACCCTCAGAAGCGAACGCTGCATCTCTAATGGGATCGACCCGATTTCATCCATGAACAACGTTCCGCCATCCGCCACTTGGAACAACCCCTCTTTGTTTCGTACCGCCCCCGTGAAAGCCCCCTTCACATGGCCAAATAATTCAGATTCAAGCAAATTGGCGGGTATCGCCGTGCAATTGATCGCCACGAACGGGCGGTTGCCGCGTCGGCTCAGACGGTGCAGAGATTTCGCCACCAGTTCTTTGCCGGTCCCGCTCTCCCCGCGTATCAAGACGGACATGTCCGTCGTCGCCACCTTCTCCATCTGCTTGTACAACGCCTGCATGGAGGGATGCTCCCCGATCATCAAGCCGTAATGCAATTCCGGCGTGTCCAGTTTCTTGCATTCGCATGACGCCTCCTCCGTTTTTTCCACAACTTCCGGCTGCTTGCCAGCCCCTCCCGTCGCTTTCAAACGGTCATGGCGTTCCGCCAACACCTTCTCCAGCAACCTCAAAGCCTCTTCCGAACGAATCGGGCGGACAAGAAAACCGGAAGCTCCCGCCTCCACGATCGCCTTGCCTTCCTCAAGTTCCGCGTAATCGACCACCACCAGAATATCCGCCCCACATGCGCCAGACGGCCGTTCCGTCAGCAAACCACGACCGAACTCCAGCCCGCAGACAACGACATCCCACGCTTCCGCATGCAGGACATCGCCCCGGGCCTCCTCTTCGCCACATGATTTGACGCGGTATTCCAGGCTCCTGAACAAACTCCGCAGAACATCGCTCAGATTCGCGTCGTCAACGGCTATCAGTATCTTGGTCTTCATTCAGAATCAGTTTCTAAAACCTATAAAGTCAAAATAATGTATTCCATCATTCCAATATCGCAAGTCAACAGCCCCTTCCTTTGCCAAACTTCTGTTCTTTTTATAAAAAGAGAGAAAAAAATGAATGAAATAATGTGAAAGTTTTGAAAAAGGGCGTATAGTTACATCAAGCGGTTAAAAAAAAGGAAACAATCATAATGGAAGAATACATTTGGGAACAAGCAGAAAACAATGAAGACAGGGTGCAAGCTCTGATCAATGAAGCAGGAGTTACAAGACCCATCGCCCTCGTATTGGACATGAGAGGAATCGGTCCCGAAAAAATACGGGACTTCCTCAACCCGTCCATATCGGACATAGGAGATCCTTACCTCTTGCCTGGCACAAAAGAGGCCTCCGCCAGACTCTGGCAGGCCATCCACAACGGTCAGAGGATTCTCATCCATGGCGACTACGACACGGACGGCATCACCGCTTCTGCCCTCCTCGCATGGGTGCTCCGTCGCAACGGCGGTAACGTGGAATGCTATCTGCCACATCGCATCGACGACGGCTACGGCCTCACCGTCGAATCCATCAACAAGACTCACGCCAATAAGGCGGACCTCCTCATCACCGTCGATTGCGGCATCACCTCCTATGAGGCTGTCCAGGCATCGAAGGAGATGCAGTTCGATCTCATCATCACGGACCACCATACGCCGGGCGTCGAACCGCTGGAAGCGTATGCCGTCGTGGATCCGAAACTGCCTGGCTCACCTGTTGAAATTCAAGAACTTGCGGGCGTCGGTGTCGCCTTCAAAGTCTGTCACGCCTTCTTGAAGTACGGCCGTGAACACGGCTTCGGCGGAGAGGACACGGATTTGCGTCAAGGTCTTGATCTTGTTGCACTTGGAACTGTCGCTGACATCGTCCCGCTCCTCTATGAGAACCGTATTCTCGTCAAACATGGCTTGAAAGTCCTCGCGGGTAAGCAACGTCCTGGAATCCATGCGCTTTGCGAAATTTCAGGCGTCTCCGAAGAACTCGCCACATCAGACATCACCTACCGTCTGGCCCCTCGAATCAACGCCACCGGACGCCTCGGTGCCCCGACGGATTCTCTCCGTCTGCTAGAGGCGGACAACATGGTGGACGCCGCCAATCTCGCACGCAAGTTGGACGAGCAAAACCGCGAACGCCAGACCATTGAGGAAAGCGTCGTGACGGACGCAGAAGCTCAAATTGCAAGACGTTATGACTTGAATTCGACGCGTTCCATCGTCGTCTGGAGTGAAGGCTGGCATCAAGGCGTTGTCGGAATCGTGGCTTCACGTCTTACTCGTAAATACCATCGGCCGTCCGTCGTCCTCACACGCGATCCGTCTGGACAGTTCACAGGATCGGCCCGTTCCATCCGCAAGCTGAATCTGGTTGATCTTCTCGGTGTCTGCTCCGATTCATTGATCCGTTTCGGCGGCCACGCAATGGCGGCGGGACTCTCTCTGACGGAGGAGAATTTGGAGCTGTTCTGCAAGCAGTTCGACGAAGCCGTCCAGAAAGTCCTCGGCATCGATTCCATGAAACCAGTCATCGCCGCTTGTGGAAAAGTCGCATTCAGCGAGTTGGATGATGTTTTCTTCCAAGAACTTGAGATGCTGGAGCCTTTCGGACACGGCAATCCCGAGCCTGTTTACATCACGAAAAACGTCATACCGGAACGTAAAATGCCAGCCGGCAAGAATCACACCCGCGGCATGGTGAAGGACGAATCGGGAACGCGAATGCAGTTCATCGCTTTCGGACGCCTTCCAGACCAATTCCCGCCGCCGCCATGGGATATTGTCTTCTCGCCGCATATCAACCGCTTCAACGGCATCGCAATGCCACAACTCCGGATACTGGACATCAAGCCAGCGGAAGGATGAGCGCCATTTGATACATGCCCCGCCACCACGGCGGGGCTTTTTTTTACTTAACGCCATAAACCATAGGCCATAAGCAATCAGCCATCTTATCGGTTACGACAAGATGATATTTTCGCATGTCCCGCCATTTGGAATCATCGGCAGGACACTTTCCGAGGCCGTCGTGTGAATATCAAGCAGATACGGTTCTTTCGTCTTAAGCATTTCCTGTAGCGCCGCATCCAATTCGTCTGCCTTCCAAACGTCACATCCCGCAATTCCATAGCCTTTGGCGATCTGGACGAAATCCGGATAGGGGCGCTTCGCACGCTCCACCTTCATATCCGTATCCGCATGGACACCGTCGTAGAACTGATCTTCCCATTGCGACACCATCCCTAGTATCTGGTTGTCCAAAATAATCATCTTCAACGGCAGATTCAAGGCATAAACCGTCGCCAGTTCCTGAATGTTCATCTGGAAACCGCCGTCGCCGTCAATGAGCACGACTGTTTCATCTGGAGCGGCCAGCTTCGCGCCAATCGCCGTCCGGAGCCCGAAGCCCATCGCGCCACGACCGCCGCTCGTCAGCAACTGTCTCGGACGGTTGTAGTTATAGAACTGTGCCGCCCACATCTGGTTCTGCCCAACACCAGTCACAATCGTCGCCTCGCCCTTTGTCAGCTCCGCTAATCGTGCAACCACCTGTTGTCCTTTGATTTCCTGCCCTTCCCCTTTTTTGAATTTGAACGGATGCTCCGCCTTCCATTTATCCGTCAGCTCAAGCCAGAATTCATGGCGACCACGCTCCGGTTTTTCCAACATCGCGCGGAAAAGCTCCTTCGCATCGCAGACAATCGCCAAATCAGCATGCTTGTTCTTGTTGATT
>JAEEGJ010016738.1_pt1 | contig 16751 bp, 16 predicted proteins | sample 8958761 | NCBI WGS metagenome assembly JAEEGJ01 (sample SAMN16246546, study PRJNA631951) | gut metagenome | biome: gut microbiome; feature: rumen; material: RS-attached | host: Bos | place: Iran: Karaj | collected 2018-10 | reverse complement strand
CAAAGTTGTATGGACAATCGCCTGATCTTTAGACAAATCGCAGAAATCCATTCAAAACTTGTCCAAAAGAGCAGATAAATAACGCAACAAGATGGTGGCATGAGTATAGCCAGAATAGTATAACAGAAGAACCGTCCCGCCGTTATATTACGATTTTTGAGAAGCGCTTGAACGAATTAAATCTTACAGTCAGGACTCAGAATGGGCTCAAGCAGCTCAACTGCGATACACTTGGCGATGTGGTGAAACTTGATATGTCAATGTTGTTGAAAGCCCGCAATTTTGGGAAAAAGAGTCTGGCTGAGATTGATGAGTTTATCAAAAGGCTTGGGTTGCACTGGGGCATGAACCCTGAAAAGATGTCAGCAGAGGAGTTGGAGGCATGGAGAGTATAATCAAAAAGAGGTGCGTTCAAATGATGAACACACCTCTTTAATCTCTTTTGGGAACCGCCTACATAGTTGAATCCTCTATGTCTTCATTCTTATTAATGACATGGAGTATCTCTTCAGCAGAGCGAGGGAAATTGTCTATGCCTATGCCACCACTAGGTGATGGCTTGTAGCCACCCTCTGCATCAAACTGACGAGAATCCCACATCAGCAACATGCGATCCCATGCCTCTAAGCCAGACCTTTCAGCATAATGCTTACGGGCCTCTTCTGAGAATGGGCGTATCAGCAAGGCGCAGATATAAATATCAACTACCTTGCGATGCGGATCTTCGCAGCAAACAATCTGGGCATCCCAATAGCCAAAGTCAGGGTGGGCAGTACCCCACACAACACTTCCCCCAGAATAGGTGTCAAAGCGACGGCTATGCCCCCTCATCAAGCCAAGCATCTCGATAGCAGGCAATTTACCCATTGTCTTTGGTTTCCACACTCGGACAGTACAACCGTCCATCATTACTTCAGCTGTCTGAACATAATGTTCCAGAATCAGCCACTTTCTACTCAATTTTTTCATACCTTAAATGAATTTATTGTTAGTTTGTTCTCGTTGATGGAACAAGATTATAATAATGTCAAAGAACTATTTCCGTTACAACAGGTTGTAAACCGCCTACAAAGATAGGAATAATTTTTTAAACGACTATGAAAAAACTCGAAAATCTTTCCACAACGTCAGTTTTTTATAAGATTTCCGGTTAAATCCTTCTTTATTTCCGTTTTTATTCTTACCTTTGCACCCGCTGACTCCTGGTGGGATAATCCCCCAGCGAGTTCGTTTATTGTTTCATGAACACCCTTCGTGAGAATCGTGTTGTTTGTTTAAGGTTAGATTTAAGCACCGCATTGTTCGTGAGAATTATGCGGATTTTTTTTATTCTATAAAATATCCTCGAAATTCTTTGTATTCTGAGAAAAATCTATTATCTTTGCACTACTAATTCTGACAACATGGCAAATACTAAAAACTACTCCCTGAGGGAAAAAATAATCGACACCTACCTGCGACGCGGGTGGTATACCCGTCAACAGATAGAAGATGCCTGCAACCGGGCACTGATGGCGCATGGCGAAAATCCCGTTACCTCGCGCCAAACGTTGATGAACGATTTTCTGGCCATCTCACAGAAGTATCATGTCACGATAGAGAAGAAGAAAGACGGGCGCAACATCCTCTACCGCTATAAGGATCGCGACTTCTCTATCTTCAAGATGGAACTGAGCGACTTAGATCTGAGTCGTCTGAAAGAGGCACTCAACGTACTCAGCCAGGTGGTGTGGTGCAGATAGAAGTTATCCCCAACTACGAGCTCGAGGATAAGATCCTTGGCATGGGCGAACATGCAAAAGTACTTGCCCCGGAGTCGTTAAAAGCCAAAATCAAGGCCAGAATTGCAGAAAATTTAAAAAATTATGAATAAGTCCACATCATTTGGACATATTTTTATTATTTTTGCATGCGATATATAAACTATAGATATGATTACAGGAAAAATTAAGAATCAGGTAGACGCCATCTGGATGAGTTTCTGGACGGGTGGCATCACGAATAGTATAGACGTGCTGGAGCAGATGACCTATCTCTTCTTTATGAAGATGGTCGACGATGCCCAGCTCTCACAGGAGGCCAAGGCAGCTATGATGGGCATGGGCGATGTGGAACTGCCCGATGCAGTCTTCAAGAAAGGCCTCTGGCATAACCCCGATACAGGTAAGGATGTGCCATATAAGAGCCTGCGTTGGAGCGAGTTCCGCAACTATACCCCCGACCAGATGTTCAACACCGTACGCTTCGATGTGTTCACCTTTATCAAGAACCTCAACGACGCTAAGACCTCTGCCTACAGTCGTTTTATGAGCGATGCTGTGTTCCTTATCCAGCAGCCTCGAACCCTCGTCAAGGTGGTGGAGGGTATCAACGCCCTCGATATGAACGATCGTGACACCATGGGCGATGTCTACGAATATGTGCTGGGTAAGATGGCAGCCTCAGGCACCAATGGCCAGTTCCGCTCACCCCGTCATATCATCCGTATGATGGTCGAATTGATGCAGCCCAAAGTCGATGATCGCATCTGCGACCCCGCCATGGGAACAGCAGGGTTCCTTGTTTCGAGTGCGCAGTACGTGAAGGAACACTATTCCAAGGAACTTCTGAACAAACAGAACTCGCAACACTTCCGCACGAAGATGTTCAGTGGTTTCGATACCGACCCCAAGATGCTGCGTATTGGTTCTATGAACCTGATGTTGAATGGTGTCGACGATCCTGATGTGAAGTCGCAGGATAGTCTCTCTAATCAGAATGCCACTGAAGGTTATTACTCCCTCTGTCTGGCCAATCCTCCCTTCTCGGGCACTCTCGACTATGAGGTGGTCAACGATTCCCTCCTGGCACTCACCAAGACCAAGAAGACGGAGTTGCTTTTCATGAGCCTTTTTATCCGCATGTTGGAGCTGGGAGGTCGTTGTGCGAGCATTGTCCCCGATGGCGTGCTCTTCGGAACCTCCACCGCCCATATCGCCCTGCGCAAGGAACTAGTTGACCATCAGAACCTGCAGGCTATTATCTCTATGCCTTCAGGCGTGTTTAAGCCTTATGCTGGTGTGAGCACCGCTATTGTTATCTTTACTAAGACCAATAGCCAGAGCACGGATAAGGTATGGTTCTACGACATGAAGGCTGATGGCTTCAGTCTCGACGACAAGCGCAATGAGATCTCCGACAACGACATCCCTGATATCATCAAGCGTTTCCACAACCTCGAAGCAGAGTCCGGGCGCACTCGCAAGGAACAGAGCTTCTTCGTGCCTGTGCAGGAAATCCGTGATAATGACTACAGCCTCGCCATCAATAAATACAAGGAAGTAGAGCGTGAGAAGGTGGTCTATGATGCCCCCGAGGTCATCCTTGGGCGCGTCGTGAAACTTCAGAACGAGATTAACGAAGCCCTGCTGGAGTTCAGAACAAAATACATGAAATAATGAGTGAGTTACAATATATCGACTCCCAACAGGAGGAAGTATTATATAATGATGTGTGCCATATAATTGATGGTGCACGTGATAGGATGGCAACATATGCCAACACCGAGGCATGCCTTACAAACTGGTATGTAGGTAAGCGCATTAAGGAAGATGTGCTTTATAATAAACGAGCAGAGTATGGCAAGCAGGTAATAAAAAATCTCTCAGTAAAACTGTCTGAACGATACGGTTCTGGATGGGGAGCTGAGAAACTAAGACATTGTGTACGCAGTGCGTACACTTTCTCTGAGGATGAAATTGTGTACGCAACGCGTACTCAATTGACGTGGACTCATTTACGCTCTCTCATGGGAATCAAAGACCCGCTCGAGCGCCAATTCTATGCTCAGATGTGTAGTTCAGAGCATTGGGACACACGTACTCTTGATGAGAAGATAGATAAGCAACTTTATATTACGACAGCGCTTAGTCGTAAACCAGAAGAGGTGATAAAGAAAGAATTGGCAGAATCGAAAGAGAAAAACCAGTTACTTCCAGATATGGTTTTCCGCAGCAGCTATTTCCTTGATATTCTAGGACTGCCTGATATATACTCAGAGAAAGACCTTGAGAATGCTATTTTGGGGCAAGTGGAGGAATTTCTTTCTGAGCTAGGTTCTGATTTTACTTTCGTAAAGCGTCAAAAGCGCATCACCGTTGACGCTGTAGATTATTATATTGATCTACTGTTCTTCCATAGGGAATTACGCAGGCTTGTGGCCATAGATTTGAAACTAGGTAAATTCAAGCCTGAGCATGAGGGGCAGATGAGGCTATACCTACGATATCTGAATCAGAACGATCGCAAGCCATGGGAGGAATCACCTATAGGCTTGATTCTCTGTTCAGAAGGTAATACGGAGCATATTGAATACTTGATGCTCGATGAAGAAAGTCCAATCAAAGTGGCACAATACTACACAAAGTTGCCTGACAAGAAACTATTGTCAGAGAAACTTCGGAAGGCTATAGCCATCGCTAGGGAACACTATAAGAAATAAGATGAATGAGTTCAGAATAAAATACATGAAATAGTAGATATGGCAAAGATTGTACCTATCAATCAAACAATCATTGATTCGTGTAATGTAGTACTCGATTTTGTAAATGAGCGTTTCCGAGAAATGAGTTTTCAAGAGAGGGTTGAAAAGTATCAGATCTATCTGGAATTAAAGGAAATGTTTGAGGATATGCTGAAAGAGGCTCATGAGGAAGCAGAGACCTATCTGAATCACGATATAAAGGAAGCAAACATATGAAAGAAGGCTGGACATACAAGAAGCTTGGAGAAATCTGCGATATAATCAGTGGAAAAAATCAACGAACCGTTGAGAATCCCGATGGCCTCTATCCCATTATGGGTAGTGGAGGTGTTATGGGGTATGCAGATGACTATCTCTGTAAAGAAGGCACAACAATTATTGGAAGAAAAGGTACTATCAATAGGCCAATATATGTAGAACAGAAATTTTGGAACGTGGACACAGCTTTCGGATTACAGCCCAAAGATGTCACAAATAGTAAATTCCTTTTTTATCTCTGTAAGAGTATAAACTTCGAACGATATGATAAGAGCGTAACGATTCCCAGCCTGGTAAAGTCAGATTTGCTTAAGATTAATGTGTATGTGCCCGAGACACAAGAACAGCAATTAATCGTTTCAGAACTGGATTTGTTGAGTGATGTTATAGAGAAAAAAAAGACACAGATAGAGGAGTTCGATAAACTAACCCAATCCATATTTTTTGATATGTTTGGTGATCCTGTAACAAATGAGAAAGGATGGGAAACTAAAAAGCTTGGGGAAGTAGTCTTATTTATGCAGGGTGAACAAGTACCTGTTGGAAAACAAAGCGATACGCCCAAACAAGGTTATATAAGATTTCTTAGGATTATTGATTTTACTCAGGGCAATGATGCTCCAAGATATATTAAGCATGCAGATGATAATCATGTTTTGCATGAAGGCGAGATTGCTATTGTTCGATATGGAAGCCCAGGCTTTGTATGTTATAATAAGTATGGGGTAATTGCTAACAATCTTTTTAAGGTTGTTCCAGTTCATAAAGATATTTTTATCTTCCAATTTTTAATTTCATGGTTTGAATCAGGTGCATTTCAAAATAAAGTAAGAGCAAATCAATATGGTGCTGCATTGCAAGCAATTAAGTTTGGAACAATCAAGCCTATTCCTATAATTATTCCTCCTCTCGCCCTCCAACAAGCTTTTGCTGCGAAGGTCGAGGCCATTGAGCAGATGAAGGCTAAGGTTCGCCAGAGCTTGAAAGAATCAGAAGAGTTGTTTAACAGTAGAATGGATTATTATTTTAATTAAGATGACAAAAAGAGAGGCATTACAGATATTTGAAGAGAAGAAGGTTCGTACCGTTTGGGACGACGTTGAAGAGAAGTGGTATTTCTCGATAGTTGATGTGTGTGGTGTTCTTACGGAGAGTAAGGATGCTCTGACAGCACGTAAGTATTGGAACAAACTCAAACAGCGTCTTAAGGAGGAAGGAAATGAAACGGTGACAAATTGTCACCAGTTGAAAATGAAAGCCGCTGATGGTAAGATGCGACTGACGGATGTAGCTGATACAGAGCAGCTTTTCCGTCTAATCCAATCCATTCCTTCGCCCAAGGCCGAGCCTTTCAAGCAATGGATGGCTCAGGTGGCCAGCCAAAGACTTGACCAGATGCAGGATCCCGAGAAGAGCATTGATCAGGCTATTGTCGACTATAAACGATTAGGTTATAGCGACGCATGGATTAACCAGCGTGTCAAGAGCATCGAGGTGCGCAAGGAACTGACTGACGAATGGAAACGTACGGGCGTGCAGGAGGGATTGGAATACGCATCGCTCACGGATATCATCACCCGTGAGTGGAGCGGATTTACCACCAAGCAATACAAGCATCACAAGGGCCTGAAAAAGGAAAACCTGCGTGACAACATGACGAATCTGGAGATTGCACTTAATATCCTGGCAGAAGCCTCTGCCACAGAAATCTCTAAGCAGCGTGACCCCAAAGGATTCCGTCAACAGGCAAAGGTGGCAAAAGAGGGTGGTAGCGTGGCAAAAGCAGCACGCAACCAACTGGAAAGCAAACTCGGACGTTCTGTCATCACAAAAGACAAGGCCAGTGACTATCTCTTGCCTGATACTTCGGTAGATGAAAACGAAAAGGAGGATTAAGCTATGGCAAAACCAGAGATAAGATTAAAAGGATTCGAAGGGGAGTGGGAGCCCAAACTCCTTTCAGATATTGCTAAGTTCTCTAAAGGTCATGGCTATTCTAAGTCAGATTTGTGCGAACATGGTTCTCCTATTATCCTTTATGGTAGGTTATATACTAATTATAGTACAGAGATTGATGATGTCGATACATACGTTGAGATGAAAGATGGATCAGTTCTATCTAAAGGAGGAGAGATAATTATTCCTGCTTCAGGCGAAACCCCAGAAGATATTGCGTGCGCCTCTGTTGTTAAAAGTGATGGGATAATTTTAGGTGGGGACTTAAACGTATTAAGTATTGAAGAAAAGAAATACAACCCAACTTTTACAGCTCTTTCTATATCATATGGAAGAGTACATAATGAATTGGCAAAATATGCCCAAGGAAAGACTGTCGTACATCTTCATAATGCTGAAATTAGTAAAGCTACAATTCATTATCCTCAAGAAATTGAAGAGCAACAAAGCATAGCAGATTATTTCAAGTCTTTGGATTCGATGATTCAGGGGGTGAAGAAGAAGATTGCTTCGCTGAAGCAGATGAAGCAGGCTTGTTTTGTTTCGATGTTCCCGCAGGCAGGTGAAACCACGCCCCGTGTAAGATTTAAAGGATTCGAAGGAGAGTGGGATAAGAAGTTGTTGAGTGACTGTCTTGAGATCTCAAATGAGAAGAATCTCGATAATAGATATGGAAAGAATGATGTACTTTCTGTTTCAGACGATTTCGGAGTCATGAATCAGATAGAATTATTGGGAAGAAGCTATGCAGGTAAGTCAGTAAGCAATTATGGAATTTTGAAGACTGGAGAAATTGTCTATACGAAATCTCCATTGAAGTCAAAGCCCTTTGGCATCGTCAAGCAGAATACTGGTAAAACAGGAATTGTATCAGTCTTATATGCAGTCTATTATCCTAAAGAAGGTACTGCTGCAGACTATATTCATTACTATTTTGATCCTGATTGGAGATTGAATGCATATTTACGTCCTCTTGTTAACAAGGGAGCAAAGAATACAATGAATATCAGCGATGAGACAGCATTAACGGGTCATATCATGATTCCAAAGGATATCAATGAGCAGCAACAAATCGCTTCATTCTTCCGCAGCCTGGATTCTCAAATCTCCTTGCAGGAGCAGCGTTTGGAGAAATTGAAGCAGATTAAGTCTGCATGTTTGGATAAAATGTTTGTTTAAGCTTGTAAGATTATGGCAAAGAAAAATAATAAGACCAGCGACCAAATGCGTCAGGAAACTATTGATGCTTTGGAGCTATTTAAGAAGAATCTGAAAGAGTATCTTAATAAGGGGAATTATGAAGTAAGATACATAAACCGTCATTATGATACACAAGAGATTAGTAGTGTTGATATGGAATTAAACGGAACCAGGCTTTTCATTGAAAAGGATGAAGCAGAGGTTAATATACGCGTCTTTGCCAAGATAGAAGAGCTTATAAATCCTCAGGTGATAAAAGTCTATAATAAACTGACAATAGACCGTGATATCCACTTCTATGAGGAGAAACTAAGGAAACTAAGGGCACAGAAAGCTTTAGCCTATAATGAAGAGCCGCAAGAAACGAACGAGGATAATGTGCCTTCATAAAAAATAATAATTTGATATGGAACAGACGATTCACCCATTTCAGAAAGAGAGCGGCTTTGAATTGGCTCTTTGTGATGTACTTACTCAGCATGGCTGGGAAAAGGATATTCTGGTGCAGCCTTCGGAAGAAGAACTGGTGGAGAACTGGGCGCAGATCATCTTCGACAACAATCGTGAGCAGGAGCGCTTAGGCAACTATCCGCTGACGACTTCGGAGATGCAGCAGATTATTGATCAGGTGAATACGTGGCATTCGCCTTACGAGATCAATAAGCAGATTAATGGTTGCTACGTCTGTATCAAACGTGATAATCCTAAGGATACCCACAACGTGGGCAAGGAGGTTTATCTGAAGATCTACGATCCGCAGGAAATCAGTGCTGGGCAGAGTCGTTATCAGATAGTAAGACAACCACGATTTAAGGCTGCGAATCCGCTGGCAGGTGACCGTCGTGGCGACGTGCTGCTGCTGATCAATGGTATGCCACTGTTCCATATCGAACTGAAACGTTCACGCGTGGATGTGTCAGAAGCTGTGTTCCAGCTGAAACGTTATATGCACGAGGGCATCTTCAGTAAAGGTATCTTCTCGATGGTGCAGATCTTTGTGGCGATGACGCCTGAAAAGACGTTGTATTTTGCCAATCCGGGTAGCGAAGACCGATTCTTGGAAGAATTCCAGTTTCATTGGGCTGACTTCAACAATGAGGAGATTCATGACTGGAGGCGTGTGGCCACAGAGCTGCTGAATATCCCCATGGCTCACCAGCTGATAGGCTATTACACCATTGCTGATGATAAGGACCAGACGCTGAAGGTATTGCGCTCGTATCAGTATTATGCCACCAATAAGATCTGCGACGTGACGCATAACACCAATTGGGATGGTCATGAGCATAAGGGAGGCTATATCTGGCATACCACAGGCTCGGGAAAGACGATGACGAGTTTTAAGAGTGCGCAGTTGATAGCAAACTCTGGGGATGCTGATAAGGTGGTATTCCTGCTGGATAGGGTAGAACTGAGTATACAGTCACTCGATGAATACCGAGGTTTTGCGGGAGAGAATGACGACATTCAGGATACGCAGAACACGTTGATGCTTGTAAGTAAACTCACTAGTACGGATAAGGACGATCGCCTGATTGTGACCTCTATCCAGAAGATGGCGAATATTAAGCCTTCGGAGCTGATTCCTGCGGATACCATCAAGAAGATAGGGCAGAAGCGACTGGTGTTTATCATCGATGAGTGTCACCGCAGTGTGTTTGGCAAGATGCTCATTGATATCAAGAACACCTTCCCCAGAGCATTGCTCTTCGGATTTACTGGTACGCCAGTGTTCGTGGAGAATGCTCACAACGAAATCACCACTGAGACACTATTTGGTGATATGCTGCATAAATACACCATTGCCAGTGCTATCCCTGATGAGAACGTGCTGGGATTTGACGTGAACATGGTAAATACCTATGAGGAGGAAGATCTCAGACATCGTGTGGCCTGCTCGCGCCTGAAGATCAAGAGCGTGGAAGAGATAGAGGATGATGAAGAGGCGATGCAGAAGTACAACCGCTATATGTATGAGCTGGAGATGAAGGCTGACTATGAGGAGGGCGGTGAGACGGTGCATGGCATTGAGCACTATCTGCCAAAGGATGTGTATCAGCAGGAGATTCATCATAAGGAGGTGGCGAAGCATATCGTCGGTAAGTTTGACTTGCTGAGTCATGGGTATAAGTTCCATGCCATGCTGGCCACACAGAACATCCCTGAGGCCATTGCCTATTGGAAGATCTTCAAGGAGCAATATCCTTCGCTGAATGTGGTGACGGTGTTTGATAATAATATCGACAATAGCGATGAGGGCATTGCCAAAGAAGATGCCATACTGGAGATGCTGAAAGATTATAACCTCAGGTATCAGACCAACTTCGGGCTGCCTAACTATGGCAAGTACAAGAAAGATGTGGCCAAGCGATTGGCGCATAAGAAGCCTTATACCCATATAGAGCATGACCATACACAGCAGATTGATCTGCTGATTGTGGTAACACAAATGCTGACGGGTTATGACTCCAAGTGGGTGAATACCCTCTATGTGGACAAGCTGCTGAAGTATGTGGATATTATCCAGGCCTTCTCACGCACGAATCGTATCTTTAATAAGCATGAGAAGCCTCATGGCATCATCTATTACTATTCGTTCCCATACACGATGGAACAGAATATTCAGGATGCGCTGGATGTATATGTGGATCGTCCTTTGGGTGTGTTTGTGGATAACCTCGAAGGTAATCTGAACAATATCAACAGTCTGTTCCTTCATATCCGCGATATCTTCCATTCGCGCAAGATTATGAACTTTGAGCGTCTGCCAGATGAGGATGTAGATCGTAAGATGTTTGCCAAAGACTTCTGTCAGATGTCTCGTAAACTGGATGCTGCAAGGCTTCAGGGCTTTGTGTGGGAGAAGAGCGAATATGAATTCAAGCATGGCGACACCTATACGAAGGTGAAGATGGAACTGGATGAGCAAACCTTTTATGTGTTGCTGCAGCGTTATCGTGAGCTCTTTGTGCATGTTCCTGGGGGTGGAGAAAGGCCTGATTTCGATTATCCTATTGACACCTATCTCACTGAGACAGGTACGGGTACCATCGATGCGGACTATATCAACTCGAAGTTCGTGAAGTTTATTAAGCAGCTCTATGCTGAGGGGCCTGGCAGTGAACTGACGAAGGAGGCGCTGAAAGAACTGCATAAATCGTTTGCTTCGCTGCCTCAGAAGGATCAGCGCACGGCTATCCTGATTCTGCACGATATACAGAGTGGTGATCTGAGACTGGAGCCCGGAAAGACCATTCAGGACTATATCAACGAATATCAGCTGAAGGAACTCTATGAGCAGATGAAGACGCTGACGGAAGCGACGGGCGTGAACCTCAGTATGCTGAAGAACATCATGAGTGCTGGTGTGACGGAGGAGAATCTGGACGACTTTAACCGATTCTCTGATCTCCGTATTACTGTTGATAATACCAAGACCAAGGCATTCTTGGAGAAGATTGGTGGCAAGCCTGTGGCATCGCCATTTGTGGTGGCCAGATGGACAAAGGTGCTGAAGGATTTTATCCTGAATGCTGATATGCGCGAGAAAATTCTGAAGGCTTGGCTGAATGAGGGTGAGACCATTGACTCTGCTAAGGTAGAAGAACCGAATATCGATGATATGTTTGAGGATCTGCAGCAGCAACAGCAGCAGAGTACACAGACGGTGACTATCGAAAAGATTAAGGCAAGGATTGATGATGTGATTACGTTTACACTGTCTGGTGTTGATAAGTATATGCGTCCTAGAAAGGAAATCATCGATGCGCTGATGTATGTGATTGATAAGGAGAGTATACCTAAGCTGGATAGCGTGGGTATGTATCTGCATCGTGCGTTTACGAATCTGTATAAGGATAATCCTACGATTGTGGACAAATCGGTGGCTTTCAATCTGCTCGTCACCAAGTTTGAGGCTTATCTGAAGAAGCTCTATTATTTATATAAAGGTGAAGAGGTGAAGCCTCAGCATGAGGGTGAGGATGTGACATGGGCGAATGTGATCCATGATGTATCGTGCCTCTGGCAGCTGAAATACAGTAATGATGAGACTCGCAAGCGTCTTTATCAGTATCTGTTGCAGGTGAAGGAGTGGCGTAATGATGAGTCGCATATCTCACCCACAGCCTCAGAACAGGAGATAGATGGCGCAGTGAATATCATCCTCACGATGTATTGCTACGCCACAGGCAATTGCATCTCCGACCTCGAAATGGCTGGGCATGATATCGAATCGCCTGTGTCGTACGATAGGGCTGCAGAATCGGATTCCTCAAATAACAATTAAAACTATAGCGATATGAGAGATGCATTTGTGGGAAAAGTATTCAATAGGTTAGTTTATGGTGAAATAGATTGTTGTTTCCGCTGCATTATTTGTGAAAATCGTGTGGCGGTTTTTTATTGATAAAAATTTGGTGGTGTCGAAGAAAAGCATTATCTTTGCAGCCGTTTGTAAAAGAATTCCTAAGAACCTTGTCATGGAGGAACCGTTGCTTAGATATAAGTGTAAGGCACCCTTGCTTTACAATGATGACTTGGAAGGTATGGCGTTTAACACGCCAGTGCCTTTCTATGACACGTCGGTAGCTTGCGGAAATCCGAAAGATACTGGTGATGTGCTGCCTGTCATGATGATGATGCCCGACGAGATATTAGGGCCATATGATGTGTATTGTACACGCGCGAACGGTGACTCCATGAAGGATTTAGGCATCTATTCCGGTGACTTGTTGGTGATTGAGACACCTCCAGTGTATGAAAGTCGTGACATCGTGTTGGCTGAAGTCGATGGGGAAAAGACGTTGAAAACTTATTATGTGGCAGAGAACGGTGAGCAATGGCTGGTTCCTGCCAATAAGAAATATCACGCCATCAAGCTCGATGGCAGCAAGACTGTCATTTTCCGTGGAAGACTGAAGCAGCATCTGCGACGTTCTCCCCACGATCCTTTAGAGCATATCGTGGAGAGTATCGAACAGGAAAGAAAGTTGATGGAAGCTGGACGTGTGCAGTCGGAGGATTTCAAGACATTGGCGTTCAGTCCGGAGTGTGCTGACAAGGTGATTTCACGTCTGCATGTACTGATGGCTGACAAGATTAAACCCCGGGATGTGCTGATGCCATTGCGTGCTGCGATAGAGGCTGGTGCCATTCGCCGTCCCACCTGGGCAGAGTTTATCTCAGAATTCGGCAGCAAGATAGCCTCAAAGTCATCGCTCAGCGGTTATACTGACCCAACGAAGGATATATATGGCGATGATCCGCAGTTTGGGGCGATGGTCGATGATTTCAGGCAGATCATCCGCAACAGATAATAATAAAAAAACACTTTGATTTCTGGTCATTTCTGGTCGTTCAGAAATGACCAGATTCTTTTTGCACGTCTTTCAGCCCTAAGCTGTAATTTTGTCCCCCGATAAGATTATTGTTGAACCCGGGATTTGTGAGGTCTCATGAGGGAAGTCCGGACACCGACCACAACGTCTCACAAAAATCGGAAGAAAATGAGAAAAGTTAATGAAGAAAACAATTGTCGCGAGGAAGCACGCCATCAGGCAAAGTCGGATTATCTAGAATGGAAGGAGTGGCACGAAGACTTCACGTTCCAGGGGCTGGCAGATAAGGTCAGCAACGAGATCGTTGATTTTCTCAGGTCTGGCTATCTATTATTTGCCCCTTCGCCAACAGGTCGCGAAGTAAGGGAACGTTCAGTGGTGATTGATGATGAGTCGCTGGAAGTGGATCAGGTTTTCGGTACGAATCTGGATGTGGAATGTGCCAAGCTGTCTTATTTCGTTTGTTGGACAGGGCCTAAGAATGAACTGCTGACACTGCGTTATGACAGGTTGAATAAGTATATGACGAAGAATCAGGCGTTTCTAACGGAAGATGATTTGTCTTCTTTCTATTATTTCGAGGCCATCCTGGAACTGATACATGAGGATATGGCTGTGATAAAACCGCAGTTGGCTCCTTACCTGAAGGACTTTGAAGAACACCAACTGGAGCGTACCAGAAAGGAATGCATAGAGATGATCAATGTATGCCAGCCTCTTTTGAAGTCTGGTATCAGGGATGGTCTCTTAGGGGATGTCATCTGGAAGTTGTTGGATGATAGCAGCATCAGGGAGGAGGCCCGTACCAAGTTGTGCAGCATCAAGACGCGCAACAAATACCTTTGCGAGATCATCGCTGCCTTGGACTGTGACTGCGTCTTCAAGTCTGATGTATCTAGAAAGAAGCTGGCAAAAGTGATGAGTGAGAAAATGGAGTCAGTGAGTTGTGGTTCGGTGGAAGATTATATCAAGAAATACCAGAGCGCGAGGAGTGGGGCTCTCTATGACTGGATGAGGAAAAACATAGCTGACCTGAAGGCTAAACCTTATAATCCGTTCGAGGGATTGATATAAGGATAATAAAAGGATTTTACAATTTTCTCTTGGGCGCAAAATCCCGAGTCTCTTGGAATCCCTCTGAAATAAGGCATTTTCAGAGGGATTGTTTTTGGGGATGATAGAACTTGATATGGCTTATAATCCTTCATAACTTTGCACTCGGAAATCAGAAATCAAGCTGATTTGAGAGTAAACAATTTCATGAATAAAAAAATTAAAAAATGTATGGAAGAAGAGAATGTAATTGATCTGTTGGATCTTGGAACGGAAGATCTGGAGGCGATGGAGCCCGAAGAGGAAGAACTGGTACTGGATGAACCTCCGACGGAGGAGCCTGAGACGGAGGAACTTCCAATCCCGGAAAGTATGAAAAAGGATGAGCTCATCGCTGAGGTGTATCGCCTGCGGAAGATGGGTATCGCCAAGGATGAGAAGGAAAAGGGACTGATCGTCGAGGTGGACTATCTGAGGAAAGAACTGAAGGAAGCCAGAAAGCAAATCGTGGAGATGAAGTACCACATTGAGGATCTGCAGGAGGAGTATGGAAGGGAGCGTGAGGTGGCGAGCAACTGCGCGGGGATACTGAAAGAATTCTTGTTTAAGTGGCTCACGAAGGATAATCAGGCGTTTGTGAAGCGGGTGTTCAAGTTCTACGATTACTACGACCAGACGCGCATGATTTACGCTCTGCTGAGTTATCTGATTTTTGATAAGAAAACGAGTTTTCACAAGCCTGTGCAGGGGTGGCATTTCAGGATTATCTGCGACAAGATTGACGAGGATGCGGTGACGCTGCCAGCGCACTCGATGATGGTGAAACTTATGAAAAAGTATGGACTTTTTCAGGGCATTGAACATTGACCATTGAACATTGACCATTGAACATTGACCATTGAAAATTGAAAATTGAAAATTATGGAATCGGTGAAAGTAACAGTAGTGAGAAAGAACAAGCGCCTGGTGAGGGTGATTGTTGAGGATTTGCAGGATGCGTATGGTGTGGATATCGAGGCGATGGTCATCATGGAGTGCATCAGGGCTCATGTGAGCACGACGCTCTTTGATATGCTGATGATGCAGTTGCCTGCGTTCACGGGTGAGATGCAGGTGGAGATGGCTGACAATCTTCTGGACTTCGTCAACGAGGGCACACTGAAATACACGGGCTGCACCAGTGCTGACATGATCCTCGACGCCTGCTATAAATGGATTGAAGAAGAAAAGGAAGGAGGTGTAATATGAAGTGAGACAACGCATTATTATCAAGGGCTAATGAAAGGTAAAAAGGTAAAAAGGTAAGAAAGTAAAGAAGGAAAAATGAAAAAGGAGGTTTTATTGTTGAATGCGCTCGCAGTCATGGCTAGACTGGAGCAGGGTAAAAGTGTTGAGGGCGGTTTGTCGCTCGATCCGAAAACGGGTTGCATCACGTTCAGACCGTATAACCGATTGTCGAGGGAACCGGGGTATGTTCCGCCATCAGTGACGCTGCATGAGACGGCTAATGGCGCACTGCGTCAGACTGCCCAGCGTAACAAGGTCGTGGTCAGCGTCAAGCGCAAGCTGGGGAATGTCCGTTGCGCTATTGAGATCCTGGCGCAGGTCCGCGAGCTGACGGACTACTTAAAGACATTGAAGATTGAACAAACACTCTAGCCCATGGCAGGATTCTGTTATCAGAAAAATTTTGGTAATCCAACGTTGCCCGTTGACGAAGCGCAGTTCTATGCGCTCGTCAGGGCGACGAAGTGGAACGAGAACATCGATAAGTACCGAAAGACAGGGGAGGCTAGCCTAAAGAGAAAGCTGCCTGCGTTTATCTTCCAGGCGACATTCGACGAGACGGAGTCAGCCAAAGGAAAGAAGGGGCGCTGGCGCAAGCAGGCAGCGACCAGGCTGACGGGCTTGGTGGTGATGGATGTGGATCACGTGGAAGAGCCGCTGACCCTCTATCAAGGATGGGTTGAGAAGGGGTTGGACTGGAAACAGCTGGGCATTGAGCTCATCTATATCACCCCCTCTGGCAAAGGTCTGAAGATCGTCTTTAAAGCTGATGTCAAAAAGGGTAATCTCATCGACAACCAACATGCGATGGCGAAGGTGCTGGGTGTAGAGGTTGACGAAAGTTGCAAAGACGCATCGCGCATGTCGTTTATTTGCAAGGAATCGGATATTTTATATATTGACAAAGAACTGTTTACGTATGAGAATAAGAAATTTGGTGAGCGATATGATGCTCTATATCGGGACGGTCGCTCACAGGGTACGAACAAGGATTGCGGCAGTGCACTGGGGACAGACCCCTCTGCGCAGCAAGCAGCGCATTTGGGTCAGTCCCCATTGCCCGCCGAGGCTGCGGAGGGCTCTGACATCAGCCATCAAACATCTGACATCTTAAAATGGAGAGGCTATGACATTCA
>JAEEGJ010016737.1_pt1 | contig 16752 bp, 11 predicted proteins | sample 8958761 | NCBI WGS metagenome assembly JAEEGJ01 (sample SAMN16246546, study PRJNA631951) | gut metagenome | biome: gut microbiome; feature: rumen; material: RS-attached | host: Bos | place: Iran: Karaj | collected 2018-10 | reverse complement strand
AATGGTGAGCTCGAAGAAGCGAACATAAGCAATGCAACCTTAAAAGCCAGTACATCACATTGGTTTGGTAAGAAATTTGTGTATTCGGCTGATGTCGATATCTCGTTATATAATAAGATTAAATCCGGAAAAGTGGTTTACACAATTAAAAAAGGTGAGAGTTTTCAAATGACAAAAATCAAAATGGTAAATGGTGAAGCTAAGTATGCATATATTAAACTGACAGAATCAAAAAAGAGTGGCTGGATAAATGTAGAAGGGGATATATGGTCTCATCCTATAGTAACCGAACCGGCATTTAATAATATTTAAAATGGCGATAGTGTGGTAATAGAAAATGCCGTATGACAGTTTTCACTGCCGTACGGCATTTTCCGTTATGATTTTAAATGAACAACAAACTGACTCATGTAACTTTCGTTTTTTGATCCTTACCGATCATCTCGTTAATGACTTTTGAACTTTAGTTCTTAATATCATTATATATATGAAGAAAAGTAAATAAAGCCATAATAAAGCAAAATAGGAAGCCTTAATCTGCGAATCCCGATTTTTACTTGCCAGTAGGAGAGATGTGTGTTAAAATCGGAATTGATTATTAAAGAAAAGGAATGGCAGCAACATGACAGAGAATAATGAGAAGTATCTGTTCTTTTCCGACTTAGACGATACTCTGCTTACTTCCGATAAAAATGTTTCACCCAAAACTCATGATGCTTTGAAACGGTTTGTTGAAAGAGGCAACAGCTTTATCATATGCTCCGGGCGCGGACTTGACAGCGCACTATGTGTACAGAAGGAGCTTGGATTGGAATTTCCGGGTACATACATAGCCGCTTACAATGGATGCCAGATATATGACTGTGACGCAAAAAAGACGATATTCAAGGTTGGGCTCCCACTTGATATTGTGAGGGAGATTTTTAAAATGGCCGATGAATACGGCGTTTATGTGCATACCTATAATGATGAATATATCCTTTGCGGAAAGGATGACGAGGAGATACAGGACTACAGGAAGGTAGTGAAGACACCTGTGATCATAAGCCCCGATCCGCTTGAGTACCTCGACTCCGATCCCTGCAAGGTCATATGCATAGAGCTTCACGACCACGAAAAGCAGGAACGCTTCAGGAATGCGGTGACATCAAGATATGGGGAGATTATAGATACCATGTATTCCTCAGCTTACTATCTTGAACTTATCCCGAAGGGATACGGCAAGGGAACAGCGGTGCATGCCTTGGCGGATAAGCTTGGAGTACCAGTATCGCGTACCATAGCCGCAGGAGACGCCGAAAACGATAACAGTATGCTCGAAGCAGCGGGACTCGGCATCTGTATGCTTAACGGATCGGAAGGAACAAAGGCTTCGGCCGATGTCATTACAACCCTGGACAACAATCACGATGGTCTCGTGGAGTTTCTGGACAGGTATTGAGTGTTTTCTGAAAAATCAAGCAATATCTGTAAAAATCACATAAATATATGTTTTGTAATGGATTTTTAAAAGTAGTAAAATATACACTGTAACAAAAGATCAAGGGAGGAACAGCCTTTTTAGGCATAAGATCAAATGAAAAAGACAATTATTACCTTACTGTTATTATTTACAATGTGTCTGGTTTTCGGCTGCGCAAACAGTACATCTGAAAAAGATACTAAAACTACAGCCACACCGGAACCCACGACAGCTGCGGAGCCTACACTGACTCCGGAATTGACAGCGACACCTGAGCCCACAGCTACACCCGAGCCTACAGCGACTCCGGAACCTACAGCTACACCCGAGCCCACAGCTACATCCGCACCCACGGCGACGCCTACACCTGTACAGGCGCAGATTAGTCTGACCATCCCGCTCCAGTACACTACGGCGGTTTCAGAAGGCGGCGGAACGGTTGAAAAGATAACATACATGGCAAAAGACTATCTAGGAGACAACGAGCCTAAAGAAAAGTATGCATATGTATATCTTCCGCCCGGATACGACGAGAGCAAAAAGTACAATGTGCTCTATCTCTGCCACGGTATCGGCGGAAGCGAGAATGAGTGGGGGCTCAACACTGACCAGAAATCCAAGGTAAAGAGGATAATGGACAACTTGATCACAAGAGGCGACATCGAGCCCTTCATAGTCGTAACTCCTAACGGAAAAGCGTCGGCACTTTCGAACACAACGGGTAACGACATGTTCTACAAATTCGGATATGAGCTCAGGAATGACCTTATTCCCTATATAGAAAGCCACTATTCAACATATGCGGACTATGACGAGAACGGATACGACATGCAGGCGTCACGTACACACAGAGCCATGGCGGGACTTTCCATGGGCGGCATGCAGACCATCAACATAGGAATGTGTGAATGCCTCGATCTGTTCAGCTGGTTCGGAGCATTCTCCGCAGCACCCACTTCTTACAATGCTTCAAAGGTAAAGGATACTGTGGAGAAATCGGAATATAAAGTTGATTTCTTCTATAATATATGCGGTGTAAATGACACCATTGCATATGCGAGCGCATCTGCGGCGGCCAAGAATCTTGCAAACATAAGCGACATATTTACCGAAAAAGAGAATTTCCTGTGGCAGGAGAAGCCGGGCGGACATGATTTTAATATCTGGTATCTCGGATTTTACAATTTCGCCCAGATAGCTTTCAAAGGCTATACCGAACCGAATGCATAATATGATGCTAAGGTCAAGAGTCCCAAAGCGGTTCAAGTTTGCTTGAAAAGCCTTTACGGCTTTAGATCGGAACATCCATAATATTGCTCTTTAGGATGAAAATATTCAGTGGGATAAAATGAACATTAATAAACATAAACGAAGGAGGGTTTAGCAATGGCAATGATGGAGAGGCCGGAGGTCAGGATATTTGACGATGGCGGAAAGTATTGGGAGCATGATTACGAAAAGTTTTATCTTAAGTGCTATGTACCGAAGACGGACATAGACGGACAGGTAAACAACTATGGGTTCAGGGCACCTCTGCTCCTTGTTTTCGAAGAGACAAGGAAGACAATGGAGGAGGCTGTGGCGTTCGCATCGGAGAGCGGACTTGCAGACATCGCATCCAAGGTGGATTCAAGTGTGCTTTTCATTTACCCTACATGTGAGGGCGGATGGAAGAACGCTGACGAGGACCTATATGCATCCGTTATAGCGGAGATAAAGATGAACCCTTCATATAAGGATGGCATCGTAGAGATTATGGACTTCTTTACAAGGGAATTCAAAGGATATTTCATAAGGGGAGCTATTTTCAGAGCCGACATCTACAGCTACGGGGCATCGGCTGACTATGTTGCGACACATCTGTTGAAGAAGCTTGACGGTGAATATCTCTGGGGACCCGGTGAGATAACTCCTGCCATGTGCTCGATGGAAAACTTGAGCGTCGTGCCTCAGGTTGAACGTAAGGACATCGGAATACTCAGCGTAAACAACAGTAAAGAGATAAATGAAGCGTTTAAGGCTTGCGAGAACCTTCTGGTAAAGGATTCAGCCGACTATAAGGCAGACTTTGCCGCATTTGTCAGAAAGTTCAAGATGTGGTGTGGAAACATGGAAATAGAACCTGATTTTTCTGCACTTGACATGACAGAAGAAGATGGTTATACTTTAGTAAGTACATCTCCTGATAACAGAGGACGTTTCAAAGATACAAAAGAGCATAAGGTAGGATATTTCGCATATTACAACAACGGAATATTCGACAAAGGACCTGTACCGCTTCTTATGGGCTTTCATGGCGGCGGCGATTCGTCAATGTTCTTAACCTTTGTATCGGGATGGTGGGAGGTCGCTCACAAGTACGGTTTCCTTTATGTCGCAATAGAAAATCATCAGGACGTTACTGCTACCGAGGCAATTCAGGTCATTGAAGATTTAAAGAAGAAATACAATATAGATGTTCACAGGATCTATGCATCGGGATTCTCTATGGGAAGCGGCAAGACTTGGGATATGTATCAGGAATACCCCGAGGTTTTTGCGGGAGTTGCACCGGGATGTGCACTGTTCCCCGTAAGGAACAACATGTTCGGAAAGTCCATAGAGGACGGCATCAATACAGATGTTCCTGTACCGCTGTTCTACTCGGGAGGCGAAAAGTCACATCTTCCCGAGCTTCCGTTCCAGGCAGAATCCGGTATAGAGAGGATCCAGTACGCGGCAGACGTCAATAAGCTTAAGAAAAAGTTTGACATCAGCTATGCGGATAAGGATAACTGGGAAGATCCGATTTGGGGCATTAAAGGTGATCGTGTAGAAAAGATACATGATGATTCGCGTGATTCGACCCTGACTATCAATTATTATGACAGCGAGGACGGCGTATGCCGTACCGCATTTGCAAGCATAGATAATCAGGTACATGAATTCAGGCATCATACATGTGAGCAGGCATGGAAGTTTATATCTCAGTTTACAAGGTGAACAAGGGTTTTGCCCGTATCGATGAAGAGAGGTATCTATGAGTACAAACGACAGTGAAGTTGATGTCCTTTTTGCGACGAAGCGTAAGAGACAGCAGGCCGAGGAGGCTCAGAAAGAAGCCCAGAAGGCTGAAGAAGAAAGAATCCAGGAACTTGAACGTCAGAAAAAACAGATGCTTGAAGACATTCAGAGACTTGAAGCAGAAAAAGCCCAGCAGGCAGCCATGGCTGAAAATGCAGCTTTAGCTGCAAGAGCTGCACAGGCAGAACGTGAGGCGCAGGAAGCAAAGGCTGCAGAAGCAGCGAGACTTGCGCAGGAAGCCAGGGCAGCAGAAGCAGCAAGACTTGCACAGGAAGCCCAAGCGGCGAAGGCGGCACAGAAGGCACAAAAGGCAGCGGAAGCAGAGGCAGCCAGAGCCGCAAAGGCAGCGGAAGCGGAACAGAGAGCAGCCGCAAAGGCAATGGCAAAAGCTTCGGCACCGGCACAGGCAGGTGGCATTAAAAAATACCTTCCTTTCATAATTGCAGGAGCTGTAGCAGTTATTGCTATCGTAGTTGTTGTCATCGTCATTGCCACTTCCGGTTCAAAATCTTCGGAAACGAAAACCGCTGACAATGATACGGGTTCGAAATCAAAATCAAATATAGAAAATATGAGCGATCCGCCCGAAGACGAAGGATATGAAGGCGAGGGTGAAGAGATTCAGGAATATGATGAAGATTACGGTCTGACTCTGGATAAAGTTTTAGATGAATCAGAATGGATATATGTGGTTGATGAATCAACCAGTCGCGGCTTCTATTATCCTGATTGTTTTGATATGTCTCAGGCTAACGGCGGAGCAAATTACCAATTTAGCTACAATGGTTCTTCAACTCAGGAAATCTGGTTCAATATAGAATTCGAATATCTCGGAGAGGAAGGACTGAAAAGTTATATAGGTTCCACCCAGGATGATAGGAATCATTACGGAAATTATCGTGTCAATTCTATCATGCAGCAAGGTGGAATTGATCCTTCTGAATATACGATATCTTCAGAAACAGACCCTTACGGGCAGGAAATCTATTATGCTTATACTGCTTTTGATACTCCCTCTAGTGATGGAAACATGTATGTAGTATATGTGACATGGCAGGATGGATGCGTGATCACATTTAAAGCTATAATAAGCAAGGAAGCAGAAGGACACTCAAGATTTGCTGATTTAGGAGATATTACAGAATTATACGGAGTAATACTCAAAACTATAACAGACACCTCAACTGCTAAGGGTTGATATTTGTCATCCTGAGTGAATCCAAATTTGTCATCCTGAGCGAATCCAAGATTGTCATCCTGAGCGAATCCGGGTTTGTCATCCTGAGCGCCAGCGAAGGATCTTAAGCAATGAAAAAATATACGGCGGTAGCGGTTTTCCCGCTACCGCTTATTTTGAGATTTAAAAAATTAATGATGAAATATACAACAGACTGATACCGAAAGACTTATATCCGGAAGCATCAGCCGGGAGGAAACATCAACAACATGGCAAAGAAAACAGAGGATTTTGAGAAAGTAAAAAGCTTTCTTGAGAACGTCGAAAAAAGCACGGAAGCCGCTGCTGAAAACGCAGTCTACCTTGAAAAAATCGAAAGCTTACTAAATACTAAAGAAGAAAACAACACCTGTTATATATGCACAATCCACACCGTTTCGGGCGTGCTCGTAACGGACGGATCGGAATGCCTGATAGCCGCAAACAGCGAAAGAGCGCTAAGGGAGCTGATAAGATGTGTTCCAAACCATAAGGAAATGCATTTCTACTTTGACTGCATATATAACAGCGTGATGAAAGAATATATCACCGGTCCGGACGAAGAAGAGCCCTGTCACATAAAAGGACAACGCAAAGCTGATCCTGCGAGGGACTTTTCGATTGATTTCCGAAAAGGCGAAAGGATAATAGCAAACAAAAAAGACGACATCGTAGCGGAGTTCAAGAAATACATCGCGCTGAAGGCGAGGATAGAGACAGGCCATGTGGTCATGGAAGGCATGCTCATGGTAAAAAGGTCGCTAAAGGACTGTCTGCCGGTTGAAAAGGTAGTATATACTGACAATATAGACGCAAAAGACCGTGAGGAGATAGCTGAGCTTTGTGAAAAGAACGGGATTGCATATTACAGGGTAAGCTCCGGCATCATGTCGTCTATGACGACCACAAACCCAGTGCCTGAAATCCTGTGTATTACAAGGATAAAGAACCTTGAACAGAACGAACTGATAATCTCCCGGAAAAAGAACTTCTTTCTGATACTTGACGGCATAGCGAATCCGGACAATCTGGGTATGGTCTTAAGGACTGCCGATGCCTCGGGTGTGGATGCGGTCATACTGCTCAGCCCCTCAACACATCACTTTAACAAGAACGCAATAAGGGGCGGGCGGGGAGCTGTTGGCAGACTGCCGATATATTTCTGCTCGGATGACTTTGAACTGATGGACTTACTGCGCGAACATGGATTTAAGATATGGGGAACCAGTGCAAGATTCGAATCGGAGAACTTCTATGACATGGATTTCTCTTCCGACAATCTCGCGGTAGTTGTCGGGAACGAAAGCAACGGCGTAAGAAAAGAAATACTTGATAAATGTACCGACTACGTGAAGATACCTATGGTTGAAGGCCAGTCATCACTCAATATCGCTGTTGCAGCAGCTCTCGTACTTTATGAATACGACCGCACCTTTTATACAAGTCTCTGAAATTTTAGCGAGAAAGCTTAAGCTTTGCTTAAGCGCCGCGTTAAGAAATTTCTGAGACAAGTCTCTGAAATTTTAGCTAATCACATTGAAATTGTAGTCTCAGAAACATCTGAGACAGATATAAAACTATGGAGGACAAAAAATGGCCAAAAAGAAAAAATTCAGATGGAAAAGCCTGTCTTCAACAGTAAGGACCTGCATCATCTTTGCGCTGGTATTTATGGTGGTTGGACTTGGACTTTTTATTTATGGCGCTCTTTTCTATAAGGGAAATGTAAAATCCGGAGACTTAAAGCAGGCTCCCGCAAAGCTTACATCCATAACGGAGAGAAAAAGAAATCTTTCTGAAAAGGAAAAGGAAGACGAGAGAAAGAAAGGTATAAAAGAAGCTAACATAGAAAATATACTTGATGTGGAATATACTTATACCGTTGATGGCAAGGAGCACGTATATAAGACCACGCATCCCTACGACAGCCTTGACAGCATAAAGGTTGGGGACAGCGGATACCTGACTTATGCTGTTGTAGACGGCGAGATCGTGATCAACCCCGAATCGGACATGAAATATGTAATATGCGGCGTGATAGTGCTGGCACTTGGCATGGTTGCGGCACTTATCGGATTCTATATTTCACCCAGGAAAACGAAGAAGAAAAATGCAGACAACTGAGATCAAAAATCTTGAAGCTCCGGAGCTGGAAGTTTTTTCAAAGCTGAAGGAAGTACAGTTATACAGATATTATGAGCCCGAACCGGGGATATTTCTTGCGGAAAGCGCAAACGTTACGTTAAGGGCGCTTGAGGCGGGCTATGAACCCATGTCAATGCTTGCCGAAGAAGAAAAATTCGACAAGGAGTGCAGACCGGTTCTCGAAAAGATCACAGAAATATTCGGAAAAGAAAAGACGGAAAGCATTCCAGTGTATGTGGCAGGACATGAGATTGTGGAAAAGCTCACAGGATATGCGCTGGTAAAAGGACTCTGGACTGTATTCAGGAGAAAAAAGGTACAGGGTCTTGAAGAATTCTGTCTTGATAAAAAACGACTTGCGGTACTTTATGACGTGGTAAATCCCACAAATGTGGGCGCCATCATAAGATCCGCCGCAGCACTCGGAGCAGACGGAGCAGTGCTGACACATACATCCGTAGACCCGCTGACAAGAAGATCCAGCAGGGTCAGCATGGGGACCGTTTTCCAGATACCGTGGACCGTTACCGGAAAAGAAGAAAGTAAGGGAACGGCGCTTATAGACCGCCTGCATTGTATGGGTTTCCAAACCGTGGCAATGGCGCTGACCGAAAACGCATACTCCGTCAGAGACAAACAGATAAAAAACTCAGAAAAGCTTGCGGTCATACTTGGAAATGAAGGCTTCGGACTTCTCGAAGAAATAATAAACGCCTGTACCTACCGGGTAATGCTCCCTATGTACAACGGTGTTGATTCCCTAAACGTTGCAGCCGCAAGCGCAGTTGCGTTTTGGGAACTCTTTGCCTCGGAAATGTGAAGCTGTTGCGAGGTGTCATTCTTAGCGAAGCGGAGAATTACCTCATCAGTCAGCTTCGCTGACAGCATCACCCCGGGGAAAGGCATAATTTAGTGACAGTAGAAACATAACTTTGTCACGATCATTTATTGACAATAAGAACCATTGCTTCGTCAAAAGAGCTTTGGCTGACGATCGGAACGATAACAGGACCATCGCCTGGTTGCCCTTGTCACCTCCTTGCCGTATACACCGTCCCGGCGAGCACGAACGCGGTGAATACACCGGCTATGATGTAGGCGATACCTATATCGAGCGAAAAACCTATCGGCGCATTAAAAAGATACGCGGATGTGATGAACGAATAAAAGACGAGAGGAATGGCAGGCATCCATGCAAACCTTGCCTTGCCGGAACGCACAAGGTAAACAAAGATTGATGAAGTTGCAAATACGGAAACGGTTTGGTTTGCCCAGCCGAAATACCTCCATATTGTATTGAAACCGTTGCTGTCATTTTTTGCCCAGATCACCAGTCCGAGCGCGAGCATAAAGATCATTCCGGAGAGCACCAGACGTCTCTTTACGGAATCCTGCCTGATGTGGAAAGTTTCCGCGATCATAAGCCTGAGCGAACGGAATGCCGTATCCCCGGTGGATATCGGGAGTATGATGACACCGATTATCGCGATGATCCCTCCCGCATTACCAAGCATATATTTACATACAACTCCGACCACACTTGTGGCGGAGATTTTTTGCATTACCCCGTCGACGCTTTGGAAATATCCCCAGCCACTCTCTGTCATCTGCATGGTAATACCCGCATTTTCGGCACCGAGCCCGATCACTGCCATGGTTCCGGCAGCCCATACCATAGCTATAAAGCCCTCGCATAGCATCATATTGTAGAAAGTCATCCTGCCGTGCTTTTCACTCTCAATGGTTCTTGCGATAAGTGAAGTCTGAGTACTGTGGAAACCTGACATAATGCCGCAAGCCACCGTTACAAAGAACGCAGGTATGAAATGCTGAGCCGTAAAATAAGCCTTGAAATCAAAACCTCCGAGAGTCTGGTCGCCCCAAAGCTCACAGAGAGGATTCCCTGTAACAAAAAGCATTATAAAGATGCCGATCGCTGAAACTATGAGCAGTCCACCGAAAACAGGATAAACCTTGCCTATGATCTTATCTATCGGAAGAACGGTTGCAATGAGATAATAAATAAAGATCGCACCGTATATTATCCAGGTTGAAACCTCACCTGCGGTTCCGCCGAATCCGAACAGCTGGGTTGCAGCTATATCACCGGGAGTATAAACAAAAACAACGCCGCACAGGAAGCATGTAATGCAAACAAAAGCCGTGAAGAACCAGAAGACACCCTTTTTTTGAAATCGTCTGATCATCTCGGGCATCTGCAGCCCACCCTCGCGGGTACATATCATGCCGGTAAAATAATCGTGCATGGCACCGCCGATCACACAGCCTATGGGAATAGTGATAAAAGCCACAGGACCGAAAAGAATACCCTGTATCGGTCCGAGGATCGGACCTGTCCCCGCGATATTAAGCAGGTTGACAAGGCTGTTCTTCCAACGCTTCATGGGAACATAGTCAACATTGTCCTGTTTGGCATAAGCGGGAGTTTTTCTGTCGTCGGGTCCGAAAACGTTCTCGCAGACTCTCCCGTATATCAAGCCTCCGACCACCAGTATGGCCAGACCTATAATAAAAGTTATCATATAAAATAATGCTCCTTGAAAAGTCAGTATTTATTCTAACTAAAACCATTTTATCATCATGTAGAATTTAGTCAAGAGCAATTATTAAAAAAATATAAAAAAATACTTGACAAACTAATGTTAGTTGTGTATAACATTATGTGTTACAGATAACTAACTTATTTTTTTGACAACGGGTTAGTCAACTCTAATAAATGGGAGGTGCATTGATGATGCCGTTATTATATGCTTCACCTGGTGAAGAAAACGTGATAAAGAAAGTGGGCGGAGCTCCTGAGGTAAAGAAACACCTTGAGAACCTCGGATTTACGCCGGGAGGAGTAGTTACGGTAGTGAATATCCTCGGAGGGAATGTCATAGTAAAGGTAAAGGAATCAAGGATAGCACTGAATGAGGATATGGCAATGAAAGTAATGATCTGAAACCTTTGCCTGAAACTGTCAAAGGTACGGATCAAAAGAACATACAGGAGGATGAGGATGAACACATTGAGAGACACTGCTGTCGGAGAGACTGTTTCAGTGGTAAAGCTTCATGGCGAAGGCGCGATCAAAAGGCGCATCATGGACATGGGGATCACCAAAGGTACCGAGATTTACGTACGTAAGGTAGCACCGCTCGGAGATCCGATAGAGATAACTGTAAGAGGATATGAACTGTCACTCCGCAAAGCCGATGCGGAGATGATCGAAGTTATGTAAGGAGGTTCAAAGAAATGAGCATCAAAATAGCGCTGGCAGGAAATCCGAACAGCGGAAAGACAACACTTTTCAATGACCTGACGGGATCCAACCAGTTTGTGGGTAACTGGCCTGGCGTAACCGTGGAAAAGAAAGAGGGAAAGCTTAAAAAACATGATGATGTAAAAATTGTCGATCTTCCGGGTATCTATTCGCTTTCCCCCTATACCTTAGAGGAGGTTGTGGCAAGAAACTATCTGATAGGTGAAAGACCCGATGCGATACTTAATATCGTAGACGGTACAAACCTTGAAAGAAATCTGTATCTTACCACACAGCTGATAGAGCTCGGCATCCCTGTGGTCATAGCCATAAACATGATGGATGTCGTACGTAAGAACGGGGATTCCCTTAATACCAAGGAACTGGCCAAGAAACTTGGCTGTAAGATCATCGAGATCTCGGCGCTTAAGGGTGAAAAGACACTGGAGGCTGCAGAGCTTGCAATAGCATCGGCAAAAGCCGATAAAGATATTCCGATGCACACTTTCTCGGGACCTGTAGAGCATGCGCTGGCACATATCGAGGAGGTTGTGGTACACGGTCTGCCCGAGGAACAGCAGAGATGGTATGCGATAAAGATATTCGAGAGAGATGACAAGGTACTTGAACAGCTTAATATCCCCAAGGATAAGCTGGATCACATCGAAAATGACATCAAGGCAGCAGAAAAAGAACTTGATGATGACGCAGAGAGCATTATAACAAATGAAAGATATGTATATATCGCCGAAGTCCTGAAGGGTATCTATAAAAAGAAGGATGCAGGTCAGCTCAGTAAATCGGATAAGATCGACAGGATCGTAACCAACCGCTGGCTCGGTCTTCCCATATTTGCAATAGTAATGTTCGCAATATACTGGATAGCCATGGTAGGAGTCGGAGCTCCTGCTACAGACTGGGCAAACGATGGTCTGTTCGGAGACGGCTTCCATCTTTTAGGCATCGGTTCGGGAGACTCGGATGAGGCGACAGACAATTATACGGCCGCTATGCAGGCAGTAGACGCTTATGTCGGTTTTGATGAAGAAATGTCCATAGAGGATATGAAAGCATATACGACGACCGATACTGAGGTTTCATACACGATAGAAGACGAAGAAACACTGGAACAGAGCGAGATTACGGTATACTATGAATCAGTGCCCGAGGATGCTGATGAAGAAGTAGTAAATGCCATGAGCTATCTCGACGCCGTTAAATATTTTGAAGAAAACGGCATGGAAGAACCCGACCCCGCTGATTATGGCGTATGGGTACCCGGCATCCCTGTTCTCGTAGAGAACCTGCTTGACAAAATGGAATGTGCTGAATGGCTTAAAGGCCTGATACTTGACGGTATCATAGCCGGTGTTGGCGCAGTACTCGGATTTGTACCTCAGATGCTGGTACTGTTCTTTATGCTCGCATTTGTTGAAGCAAGCGGATATATGGCAAGAGTTGCATTCGTGCTTGACAGGGTATTCCGCCGTTTCGGTCTTTCGGGAAAGAGCTTTATCCCGATCCTTATCGGTACGGGCTGCGGCATCCCCGGTATCATGGCCTCAAGAACCATAGAAAATGAAAGAGACCGGCGTATGACGATCATGACGACCACCTTCATCCCCTGCGGAGCAAAGGTGCCGTTCATAGCAATGATCGCCGGCGCACTCTTCGGCGGAAGCGCATGGATATCAACAGGTTCATATTTCATAGGAATAGCTGCTATCATATTCTCAGGTATCATCCTTAAGAAAACGAGAATGTTCGCCGGTGATCCCGCTCCCTTTGTTATGGAGCTTCCGGCATATCACTGGCCTACATTAAGGAATGTATTAAGAAGCATGTGGGAGAGGGGCTGGAGCTTTATCAAGAAGGCCGGCACGATCATCCTGCTTTCGACCATCGTGATCTGGTTCCTTTCACGTTTCGGATGGACGGAAGGCGAGTTCGGTATGCTTGAAGAAGACGCTATCGGAGACAGTATCCTCGCATCCATCGGAAACGGCATCGCTTGGCTGTTCGCACCTCTCGGTTGGGGTAACTGGCAGGCATCGGTTGCATCAGTTACCGGACTTGTTGCAAAAGAGAACATCGTCGGAACTATGGGAGTTCTGTACGGCGGCGAAGGAAGCACCTGGGCAGCACTCGCAGCAGCGTTCACCACTTCCGCAGGTATGAGCTTCCTTATCTTTAACCTCCTCTGTGCACCCTGCTTCGCAGCGATCGGCGCCATCAAGAGAGAGATGAACAATGCGAAATGGACATGGTTTGCCATAGGCTACGAATGCGGCTTCGCATATATAGTATCCTTCGTTGTATATCAGCTCGGCTGTATGTTCGCCGGAAACGGAAACGTGTTCGGTATCATCCTGTCGTTTATAGTCATAGCTGCTTTCCTGTATCTTCTCTTTAGGCCTTACAGAGAAGCAACGAAATTTGAAAGAAAGGTTGTTGTAAAATGACATGGTTAACGGATAACATGGGAACGATCGTGGTCAGCCTGATATTGGCGGCCATAATAACCGGATTGATCGTCAGCATGGTAAAAAATAAGAAAAAAGGCATAAGCTCCTGCGGGTGCAACTGCAGCACCTGCCCCTCAGGCTGCAACTGCAGTACCCGTCCTTCAGACTGCAACTGCTCCAAAAGGTGACATGCTCCAAAAGGTGACATGCTCCAAAAGGTGACAGGCTCCCCGAGTTTGCCATCCCCCAATAAAATGCCATCCCCCAATAAAATGTCATCCCCAAATAAATTGTCATCCCCAAATAAATTGTTATCCCCAAATAAATTGTCATCCTGAGCGTAGCGAAGGATCTTAAAAGTATTCTAACAAGTGTCCCTTTGTGGGCACTTGTTTTTTTTCAATCAGCGAAGCTGACTGATGAGGGGGATAATCAGAGTATGGGAGTTACATTATATAGCATTATGTGATAAAAGAATCGTCCCTCTGTCGCTACTTGCTGCTTGCTTTTTGGGAGAAACGTTGTATATTTAAAATTGGGGTATGATATATTTAAAATTCTGCAAAATTTACGAGAGTAAAAGAGATTTTATTGATTTGATTGGAGTTTTTCTGTCAGGAGGTATTTTATGAAAGAAATCAGGAAAAGGATGATCGTGGTTCTCGCTGCATTTGTTTTGGGTTTCACTGTCTTCGTGCTTGGTTCATTCACGGTGGAAGTAAAAGCTGATGAGCCGCAAGAGCCAAAGTATTATGAAGAGTTGACGGTCAGTACCGCTCAGGAAAATGAGGAGTACACCGTAAAAAAACTCAAGGTTGTTTCCGGTGGTGCGATCACATTGGGATATCTTTTTGATGGAGGTAATCCTAAGACAACAACGATTAAGGTTACAGAGAGCGCAGAGGTCGAAGGCAGGATCACTCTTCTTGGAGCCTGGGGGATGGAAGGTGTTCTTGTACTCGAAGAAAGTGCTGCTTTGAAAGTCTCTCAGTCCGGATGTGTTGAAACGGAGAATGGTGGGGACGGGTTCATCTTTGTGAAAGAAGGAGCCTCAGTAATTGACGGCAACTCCTTTGTCAGTATAGTAGTCGATGGGCAGACTGTCACTTTGGACGGGGAACAGAACAGCTACTATTTTCTTTACCATTCGAATGACGTATGGAGCGGAACGAAGGTCAATATTGAGTTTCCGAGCGAAGAAGATCGTTTTCTTGAATTGCTGGATAGGTACCCTGATATTAAATTCGGTGAAGTGAAGATAAACCGGGAATATTGTCCTGCGAAAAGCTTTAGGGGTGAAAAACTGGTTATTCCGCAGGGAAATAAACTGGTAATTACTTCCCGCTTGACACAAAATGCTGAGATACCAATTAGAGTTGATGTTGACGAAGTAATAGCAGATGGCGACATTATAATAAATGAAGTTGCCGACTCCGGAGTCGGAGTAAATCAATTATTGATCAGAAACAAGCTTGTTTTAGGCGATTACGGATCGATCGAAGTATCCGGTAACGGTTTTCTTGATCTGGAATCCTACGGGCTTCCCCGTGAGATCCGCACTCCCGATCTTAGCCGTATTGTATCCGCCAACGAAGTTCTGATTACGAAAAGGACAAAGATCATTATCACCACAAAGGCAGAAAAATATCTCGAATGGGCGGTGTCTTTTGGGGAGTTAAGTGAAGCTAACGTTAAATTCGACGGTATTGACAATAAGGATGACAATTATCTTTTTGCATTCACTGATGGCAAAATGTCGGTAAAAGATGCCGGTCCCGGAATCTCGAAAACGGTTACGCTTCCCAGGGAAAAAGATATCTTTGACCATACCAAATATCGTTATGATTGGCTCAACAGGAACAATGGAACTTATCCTCCTGTCACATTTGACAGTATAACCGTGAACAGATTGGAACCGATAACCACCATTGATTGTAACATAAACATTAAAAAACTGGAAGTGACAGATGTCGCTTCGCTTGAGATCAAAGGAAGAGAAAATCCCCAAGACGCGGCTGATCATGCAGATTCAACGGTAAGGATCGTAACGGATGCAACGATTGCCGGGACTCTCGTGCTGAAAGGTGAACAGGGAAAGGCCGGACGCTTTGAGATCTCTAAGGGTGCAACACTTAATATCCTTAATGGCGGGAAATTGAAAACCGAAGGTAAAGGTACACTAGTTGCCGAAATGGGTGCGATCATTAAGATTGGGTCGGTTCCTCTCGAGCTTACTTTTGGTGATAAAAAAGTCGTATTTGACGGCTCTCAGAATATTAGCGCAGAGCTTTGGTTTGATGGTAATAAATGGACCGGTAATATAACTTATACCGAGACTACACCTACGCCGACACCCACGCCTACACCTACACCCACACCTACACCCACACCCACGCCCACACCTACACCCACACCGACACCCACGCCCACACCTACACCCACACCGACACCCACGCCTACGCCCACGCCTACACCCACACCTACGCCCGAGCCTACACCTGAGACCAAACCGGAAAAGGAGCCTGAGGTTAGGAAGCAGACTACCACTACGGATGAGGCTGATGACGGAACACTTACAACCACGACTTCCACAACCTACACGGACGGCAGCAAGGTTATCGAGAAAGTGGTTGAAAAACCGGATGGTTCAAGGACATCGACCACTACGACCACCAAGGCCGACGGAACCAAGATTACCGAGAAGGTTGAGGAAAAGGCTGACGGAACAATAGTTACAACAAATACAGTCAAAGATACAGACGGCTCCACTGCAACCGAGAAGGTTGAAGAGAAGCCTGACGGAACAGTTACCACAACCAACACCGTTAAGGACGAGGACGGTGCTACAATAACAGAGAAGGTAGTTACGAAGCCGGATGGATCCGTTACAACAACAAACACCGAGAAGGATGCTGACGGTAATGTCCTCAGTACTTCCAAGGTGGTTGAGAAGACTAATGAAGAAGGTACCAAGACCATCACGACTACGGAGACAAATGCCGACGGATCTTCAAGTACTTCTAAGACTACAGTGAACACAGACGGATCGTTGAAGACAAACACGACGATTCAGAATGCTGACGGCAGCACAACGAAGGAAAAGATCACCGGGAAGGCAGACGGAAGCCTTACACGT
>JAEEGJ010016736.1_pt1 | contig 16753 bp, 16 predicted proteins | sample 8958761 | NCBI WGS metagenome assembly JAEEGJ01 (sample SAMN16246546, study PRJNA631951) | gut metagenome | biome: gut microbiome; feature: rumen; material: RS-attached | host: Bos | place: Iran: Karaj | collected 2018-10 | reverse complement strand
TTCTGGAAGGCCGCGTACGCCGCCCCTCCCCCGTGCAGCCCGGCGAGGTTCGACCCGAACACGAAGACCTCATCGGCCCGAAGCGAAGTGATCCGCTCCGGCGTAAACGCCGGCCGCGGGATATTGTGGTAAGTTCTCATGGTTCCTTGTGTTTGCTCATGATGATGCGTTCGTATTCCTCGCAGAGGCGGCGCTTCGCCTGCTTGCTGCGTTCCTGCCAGGGGAAGAGGAGGTCGAAGGCGTGGGTGTCGCCCGGAAAGACATCGACCCGGGCATCGACCCCGGCGGCCTGGAGGTTCCGAACATAAGCGAGCGTCTCGTCATAGAACGGCTCCCCGTCCAGCACGTAGGTATAGCAAGGAGGGAGCCCGGCATAGTCCGTCGCACGGGCCGGAGACGCATAGGCGGGCACATCGGCCCTGCCATAGAGATCGCCCAAGTACTTGCGCCAGCCCTTGTGATTCCGTTTCGTGCCCCAGGTCAATCCCGGGTTATCGGCCGATGACGCCGTGTCCTCGCAATCCAGCATCGGATAGAGCGGCAACTGGAGGGCGATGGGAACCTCCCCCTTGTCACGCGCGTAGAGGCAAACCGCCGCCGTGAGTCCCCCGCCCGCGCTCTCGCCGCCGACGACGATCCGGGTCCTGTCGATGCCGAGCTCATCGGCATGCTCATACATCCACACCAGCGCCGCATAGCAATCCTCCAACGCGGCCGGATACGGCGCCTCCCCTGCCAGCCGGTATTCCGGGCTGACCACCACCGCCCCATACCGCTCCGCCAGCATCTTCCCGCACGACACCAGCACCATATAGTTCCCGCCCGTGATATATCCCCCGCCATGGATCCACAGGATCCCCGGAACGGGCCCATCGGCCTCCTTGGGCTCCAGCACCTTCATCTTCATCTCCCTTCCGCCCGTCTCAATCCCAACCGTCCGGAGCGCAAGCTCCCTCCCCTGCGCAAGCACAGGGAGAAGGGTAAGCGTTAAGATGGATAAGAGTCGGGGAGGATTCATCTTCCAGACACTCAGCTTCGCAAAGCCTCAACCTCCTCTTCGGAAAGGCCGGTATAGCGACATATGGTATCAACCGGGAGATTGTCCTTGAGCATGTTGAGAGCGGACAAACGAATACCTTCCACTCGTCCTTCCACTCGTCCTTCCTCACGTCCTTCGTCCCGAGCAAACTCTATCTGATTCTTTATGTCTCGTTCCGTTGTCATATCGAGTTGGTATTTTGCTCTTTCGTCGGCTGTAAAATTAGCCAATTCTGCCGAATTGAACAAGAGTTTGAAGATTTCCTGCTTGAGTTCCTCCGGCCGCTCGGTAAGATGCTCCATCTCATGGAACGCATAACAGATATTGTCCAGCACGGAGGCTTGCGGAGTCAGCGCCCTCCCCAAAGAGTTGGGAAGTTCCAGGAAGACATATTGGATCCGGGGTGTCATGAGTTCTCCGCTCTTGTCTTCCCGAATCGAATATCGAAAATCCACCCTGTCGGCGTCCTTGTGCAAGGTGAAGTCCATCAGTCCGATGAAATAAACCGTCGGGAAATCATAATCCCCCTCCCCCGCCTGTTTCTGCTTTTGGATGGCAAGCGTCGAGTTAAAGACTGCCCTTTCATAGAAATGATGCTGCGGAGATACCTGGACCTCGCAGACAAAACGGGTACCATCCTTGTCGTAACACTCGACGTCCACTCGGACATCCTTGTTGTCATCCAGGAGATTGATATGTTCGACATTGTCCGTGCGGATTTCAACAATGTCGTGCTCAGGAATGACTTCCTGCAGAAAGAGTTGAAGGAGACGCAAACTATCCTTCTGAAACAAGAACGACCGCTTGAACCAGCGGTCCAGGATGATGCGCGCATAGCGCCCCATCGCGGGTTGTTGCATATTGCCCATAAAAACCGGAATACGGCCTGCCAAGGGAAAGGCCGGCCCAGATAACTCCCTCGCAGGTCCCATCACACAAGGGCCAGCCAGAACAAAGATGCGAAGCATGACGCACATCCTCATCCAGACCGAATGCCGGTACTTTCAACTTTTTACGTTTTTTATGCCGATTATCGGTTTCCTGCCCGATAATCGTAAGAAAAAACCAAGGATAAGAATTAATTCTTACGACTCGCGGTGGCTGGAAGACAAAAAATACAGGGGATCCCGAAGGTCCCCTGCAAGGAGGCGCACCGCAGTGCCCTCTAACTTCCTTGAAGCTGTTGCAAAGTTAATTACTTTTTGGGGATTCTCAATAGTAATCTCTCAATATTGCCCGCGACGTCGCTGCCGCAGGCTCCATGACAGTTTTCAGCATCACGCGGAAGTATCAGACATCGTCTACCATGATTCAAGGGTATCTTTGATCTGCTTATACAATTCAACCTTTGCTTCGGAAGTAATGGCGTTGCCTTGGGGAAAAGGGACATTGAAGAAAACCGAGTCGGATCCGTCAAGCAGCTTGCCCAAGTTGCCATATTCAACATCTTCCCTGCCGAGGAAATGCTTGACGAAGCTGTTAATAACCTTGCTATGAAGCAGCACAACCACCTTAGGCTTGCACTCAAGGATGGTTTGCTTCAGTTTCCTGCAGTTTTCAAGGGTTGGATTCACCTTCCTGCTGTCGCTTTCAGCGAGATAATTCACAAGGTCTGTTATGCCATACTCCCACCCATTCGCATTGATACTTGATGAACCAAAGACCACATCATCTGCAACATTCTTGTCCACAGGACGCGTAATCAATCCCGAATCATACAACTGATTCCACAATGCTGAATTCGAAGAAAAGTAATGCCCCTTTTGGCTCGAAGTTTCCCCGGGATTCAAGCCAACAATCAACATGTCTAATCCGGGTCTGACAAATGGATGAAGCATTATTGATTATGTGGGTTTTAGGGTTAATTTCCAGTACAAAGATAACAAAAAAGCCGCTTGTTCCGCACCTGCAGCATCAGTAACGACGCAGATGTCTGCCGCCTAGACATCAAGGCATCGACCGCTTTCATTGTGCGGACAATCGCATGTTAATGGTGATTTTTGTTATCTTTGTATAACTTAATATCCAATAAAGAATGACCGACATTGAGACCATCTTGGCCGAGCTCCGCAAGTTCAACCAGGAGCGAGACTGGGACCAGTTCCATAATGGGAAAGACCTCGCCATCGGATTGTCCATTGAAGCGTCCGAATTGCTGGAGTGCTTCCTTTGGAAGAATCCGGAAGATGCGTCCATCGACAAGATTAAGGAAGAGCTTGCCGACGTTTTGAACTTCGCCTTCCAGATGGCGGACAAGTACGGTCTGGACATCAAGCAGATTATGCTGGAGAAGCTTCAGCGGAATGCACAAAAGTATCCTGTGGAGAAAGCCCGAGGGAGCGCGAAAAAGTATGATGAACTTTAATCGGCAAACGCAATGATAGTCTATAATGCCAACAAACGGACGTTCGTCCAAGATGTCAAGTCCAATCAGATTGCCCCGAAGATTCTCAATCTCATCCGGGAGAGAGGACTGAACGCAGGGCAGGATCGAGAATTCGCATCCTGGCAGAATTCAATGAATTTCATGCGCAACATCGTCGATGATTCCGAGATCGATGACGAAGTCCAAATTGCCATCGAATACAACATCCCCCAAACATCAAAGCGCGTGGACTTCATCATTGTCGGCGCTGATGCGAAAGACAAGGAAAACATCGTCATCGTGGAACTGAAACAATGGACCAAGGCGGAGAAGGTCGATGACGAGATGCATTTCTGCGTTCGGACATATGTGGCCAACGATAACAGAATCGTCTGTCATCCTTCCTATCAGGCCTACTCCTATTCACGATTCTTGGTCAATTATTCCCAAACGATTCTCGAGCGGAATATTCACCTGGTTCCCTGTGCCTATTTGCACAATTATATGCCGGCATACAAGTCGGCGCTTTCGGATGAGATCTACAAGGATTGGTACACTTCTGCGCCATTCTTTATCATGAACGAGGTGCAGAGATTTACCGAATTTGTCAAGAAATACATCACGAAGAAATCCGCACATGGTGACCTGCTCTACTTGATTGAAAACGGGAGAATCCGTCCCACCCAATCCTTGCAGGATGCTCTTGCAACGATGGTCAGGGGGACCCCTGTATTTGACCTTCTGGATGAGCAGGCCGTCTGTTTTGACATGTGCGTCCGCACGATGCTCCAGTGTCTGAAAGACAGGAAAAAGCGCACTATCCTGATCCAAGGCGGACCCGGAACCGGGAAGTCGGTCCTCGCAGTCAATCTGCTCATGCACTTCATCACATGCGCTTGCAACGCGGCCTATGTTACCAAGAACAGTGCTCCGCGACAGGCTTTCCTATCCATCCTCTCTGGTAACAGAGCGGAAAACATCGTCGAAATCAGCCAGTTATTCCGCTCCCCTTTCGGGCTCTCGCAAGTGCCTGCCAACGCCTATGACTGCTTGATTGTAGACGAGGCCCATCGGCTCGTCAAGAAGATGTATGGGGATTGGAACGGAGAAAACCAGGTAAAAGAATGCATCAACGCATCCTTGCTCACCATCTTCATGCTCGACGAAGACCAAGCCGTTACGACCAAGGACATCGGAAGCGTCCAGGAAATCAGCAAATGGTGCAAAGCGCTGGGCTCTACGATTATCATGCGTGAAGAGACCAAACTCGTATCCCAGTTTCGTTGCAACGGCAGCGATGCCTACATTCAGTTCATAGACCATCTTCTCCAACGCGGAAAAGAAACCCTTCCAGTTTCCCTGTCCGAACTGAATTACGACTTCCGTATCTTCGACGACCCCATCCAGATGCGCGATGCCCTGCGAGAGAAGAATGCAATCGACAACAAGGCCCGCATGGTCGCAGGCTATTGCTACGACTGGAATGTCAAGAACGGCCGCGGCGACATCGACATCGATCTCCCCGGTGGCTTCCAGGCTAAATGGAACCTGGCCAACGACAAGATTTGGGCGATCAATCCTCGTTCCTTTGAAGAAGTCGGCTGTATCCACACAGCCCAAGGCCTGGAATTCGACTACGTCGGCGTCCTCATCGGCAAAGACCTCACCTACGATAAAGCCACCGGCCGCGTCATCACGAACAAACTCGCCATCTCGAGAGACGACAAATCCTCCGGCATTCGTGGCGCTAGCGACGACGTCGCCCGCCGCCTAATCCTCAATACCTATAAAACTCTACTCACTAGAGGGCAGAAAGGTTGTTTTGTTTATTGTGAGGATGAGGGGTTGAGGGAGTATTTGAAGGAAAAGGCAATCTGAGTCAACCTAAATCCGGAAAGGACATGCTTTCTATGTAGTAAAATAGAGAATAATCTATATTATTCTTTGTCCATTCCACTGAAAACCTCGTCCATCTTTTCTCCAAAAGCAGAAAAAGCCTTTTCTAATTCTTCACTATTGAAGATACTCTCAAGACTCTTTTCGATCTCTTCTGAATTCTCATCAAGGCCATTCATCAAACCATCTAGATAAGATGGCAAGACAGCCTTTAGTTCCTCAAGATAGGCGGCCGTCAGCTCTACACCATTCTTTATCAAAAGAGAATGATATCGACCAATAGCTCTTGCGGCCATTTGTTTCTCCCCTTCCGTGTATTGCTTGCCAGATGATTCATACGCATTGACCAAGTCCTCGAATCGAGCCATTGACCGCTGCCAGTCGTTTGCGTCATAGCCATCACAACTAAGTTCGGCCTCATCAACAAAAGCATCCAACTTCTGAGGGGCATTCGCATTGGAACATGAAAACACTACGGCAGTTATGGCTGTGACTACTAAAATAAAAAGCCTCTTTGACATATTATAAAGACTAACGAATCAACCTATACGAGAGATATAGCAAATAACAAGCGACCAACACATCTACAATGTTCCAGATTATGCGACCAAGAGCAATTGGGGCAAAAGGCTGAAACAAAACAGCCAGTACTAAAAAAACGACCAACCTGTCAAAATTATGAGATTCGAATTCCAGATAAGCCAAATATGCGAAAGCCGCCATTGACAGGAACCGAACAAGTTGGTAATAGCCATAAGGCATAGAGAATAAACACAGGATTAACAAGACTGCCAAACCTATGTAAACTATAAGACGAAGCTTTCTTTTACTGCTCATCGAATTCTCCAGAAACCAAGGTCCACCCCATCCTCAACTGTTTCCTCCACTGAATCGTCCAAAGCTGGGAATAAGTCAAGTCCAGTAAGTGCCTCCAAATCGTTAATACTCAAATGACTCTCCGAAAGTCGCTGGGGCGTAGAATTATTATACATTACAAACGCAATTCCATGATATGCCTCATTGGTATATACCAAAACAGCTTTAAAGAATGCATCTGGGACAACGACCCCGTGATATCCGATTCTTCCTCCCTGGTTCTGGCCGATTATCGGACCTGTCACTACGAAGACACTTCCAAACTGCCGAGCCCAATTTCGGACACGTTTCTCTAAAGTATTCCAACTTCCATTGTTCAGTCTTTCATCTTGAGGGCAGCAGTTCGTATAATTGAATGTATCCCACATTGCAAAATCATCCCACTGGAAATCTCCGGCTGGTGCCATATGTCCCCGAGACCATCCAGAACCTCGATAATCATAGTCGTCAGCTTGAACCGCCCGATCATTCTCATCAGGGCGAAAATCCTTCCCATCACGACTAAATGTGCCGTACGTTTCTTCTTCAGTTAACTCATAAGCCACCCATACAGGGATTCGAGAGGCCTCGTCATAAGACACGACATAACCAGAGTATTCAATAATGTGCTCATTATCACCACACGCGGGCAGTTCCATTCGGAAATCAATAGAAGAAGACTCCGAATCAGGGTAACTGATGCAGCCCACTAGTGATTGTAGGGTGCATAGGATGATGATACCTATGGGGAACATCCTGGACATCATCTATTGACTACAGACTTCTGCGAATCATCCAAGCGTATGTTGCCAATGACAGGCACAATATGGATTAGGAAGCGTTGGTTGAACTTTTCGTCGGTTGTGTCACGAGGAACTCCCTTTTCTCCACTGCCACTAATTACCAACTCACATTTGTCCATTGAGGAGAAATCGATGTTGTTTTCTTTCCAGAATTGATTCAAATAAAGAGCTCTTTGGTAACTCAACACATCATTGTTGAAATACTTATCATATTTTCCATTACGCCAACCATAGCCGTCTGCAGAAGCCTGTCCTTCAATTACTACAAGATACTTGATATCTTGCTTTGTAATTGTCGTGTCCTTGACAAGATTAGATATTGTTTCTTGAATTTCCAGGCCAGCTTTTTTTACATTAGCCCGGAGGGTATCTGCCAGAGCCTTATTAGTTCTATCAGCTTCGAGTTTGGTTAATTCGAACTCACCTGTTTGAAAAGTGACCTGAATCTTGAATATGAACTTAACCAACTCAGGGTTAAATTCAAAATAAGTAGAGTCAATATTTTCTACAACCCTGTAGATTGACTTAATTTCTTCGTATTTATCTGCTATTTTCTTCAGTTCAGCTTCCTTCACTCGAAAACGACTATAAGATACAGCGAAAAGCACCACCATGATTGCAAACAGGGTGGTAACAATGTCCACATAACTAGGCCAGAAGGATTCCTTATTGTTATTCTTTCGCATTCTTAAGACTGCTTACGTCTGAATGGCCAAAACCAGCGTTTCTTGTGCTTGGGACCACTCGAGGATCTGCTAGACGAAGATACTACTATGGGACGGTGGGCAAGGTCATCAATCTTGGCATTACCTTCGCGAACTGCTTTGGAGACATCTGCAATTGCAGTCTTGTCAGCAATTGCAGTCTTGATATCACCAAGCCCCTGCTCTAGCGCCTGCAGACGATCAAGATTGGAGAGTTTGCGGTTGGCATCCTCGACATCAAGCGTCTTGTTAAGGGCGGCGAGGAACTCTTCCAGTTTCCGCTCAACACCGCTCTTGCAATCTCGTACGATGGTATCGTAGGCGGTCTTGAACTCCTGCATTGCCGTTTCAATATCATCCTTATTCCGGGAAACGGTCCGCTGGAACGCATCAGACAAGTCCTTAACGGCCTTGGCCTGATCCTTATAGATCTTGTCAAGTTCCTCGACCTGGGTATCCTGATACCGATAAACGAGGTTATGTTTCGTCTTGAGGGCATCCAATTGCTGCTCGATGGCGTTAATCTGCGTGTTGCCAAGAAGCTGTGTCTGAGCAATATTGACACCCAAGGCATTGATGCTGTTCTCAAATGTCGTTACCCGATCAAGGATGACATTAATCTGCTGAAGAAGATTGGTCGGAATCTCAAGAGACTTATTGTAAGACTCCTGTTTCTCCGCAAGTGCATTAGTAGAGGTGAGAATGCGCTCTTTGGCTTCTTCCAGTTTCTGAATGGACGTGGTAACCGAATCAAAGCTATTGGCTGCCGTAACAAACTTGTCCAAAGTAACTACGACTTCTCGCTGTCTCAGGGTACTCAAAAGCTGATCCTGCTTTTGGATGTTCTCATTGATAAGCGTCATGTTGCTACCCATTTCGGCAACAGCCTTGGTAAGCACCTCTGCATTTTCCGCGAATGTTCCCTTGAACATATCCGTACATTCGCGAAAGGCTTCCTTGAACTCCTCGATAACGGCCCTAAATGATGGCTCAAATTTGCTGATTGTACCCCTTAGGCGATTGAGCGATGAAGACATGTTCGTCCCTAGTGTCGGGATTACCTCCATCTGGATGAACTCATAAAACTCATCTTTCTGGGCATCAATCTTCTTCTGGACCCGACTTGCATGTATATTACTGATAGTCATCAAGAGAAGACCTATCAGCGAAGTTACCATGGATACGATGATACCGCCAATGAGCTCCTTGACCATCTGGTCTGTAATCCCACCATCACCTTCTCCAAGGCCAGCCTTAAAACACCTCAAACCTATGTAAACACCAAAGAAGGTTCCCATCAAACCAAGATATGTCGGGAAAGAAACCTTTGATGTCGCAAACTCAAAAAGAGAATCTATTTTGCGTTCGGTTTTATCCTTGATGACCGCGTACTCAACAGCTCCATTGGTTTTGACAATGTAGTCGTTTATCTCGCTCACCATCTCCTCTACACCCGTATTCCCTTCCGGTTCTGCAATCAACGTCAATTCTTCCTCATTCCCCCTTGTCGCCCACTTCTTTGAAGGGAAGAAAAGACTCAGCTCTTTTAGTCTCAAATAAGTATGGGCAAAGAACCAAAGCTGAAATGCAAAAAAGACAGCTACAGTTACCCACGGATGAAGATCAAGATACTGAATGACTTTCTGGACAACGGCCTCAGTATTTGACATATAAAAAGCAATCATCCCTTATAAATTCCTGTTAGTTTCAGAATAGCTTCTACGACTGGTAAGAAGAACAACGTATCATTAAAAGGCTCCTGCAACATATATTTGTCAAGGATTTCTGTCTGGAACTTTGAGACCAGCGCATCCTTAACAACAGAATCCACGACTTCCTTCATCTTTATAGAATCCACCTGCTCGATGACCGACTGCTGGATAAGAACATCCAGGACATCCTTATAGATTTTGTTCATCGTGGCGATTTCCGTGGAGAGTTTGTCTTTCATACCAGACATGTATGCGGAATTGACAGCATCAACGTCTTTGTACACATTATTCTCTCCATCACCAAGATAAACAACAGGCTTCGGCTCAACAGCACCAGCACGATGATAAAGACCTCCGTAACAAGTGCTTTCTTTGCGTTCATTAGGGAGCACCAATTCTATATCGGATATGGGCTTGTCGTAGACCTTCGAGACAACAAGTTCGGTGATTGTCTTTAAGAACGGTACAGAATCCGTGATGTAGTTGTCGATATACTTACTACCATTACCACTGAAAATTATGGTCCTAGGGTAAGGAAGGCCGTATGCCTTGAACATGGATGCCATGTAGTACACAAGGGCAGTGTAGTGATAGACAAAGGTCGAGATATGGTCTGTTCTCAATTTCTTGGAAATCTCAGTCTCTTTGTCGTTGCTAATCCAAAGATTGATGATGTCACGAGTCGATGTATGGTTCGACTTGAGCATGGCCCCATATAGTTCTTTGAGTTCCGGAGTATCGAAATGAATCTTGTCTTTGTAGTGCTTGAAAATGCCATTGTCCCGGGCATTCACAAACTGATTGTAACCATTCTCCCAGAGTACGTCGCAACCAAAGTGGACGGAATTGGCAATTTTAGCTTCTCCCTTGGCGTAATAGACTATATCGGTAGAACCACCACCGATGTCCATCACTGCAACAGATTCCACGTTCTGGAAAGCAGCTTTCGTTGCGAAGTAGTAATACGGTGCTTCAGACTCGGTATAACACTTCAGTTGCTGATCAGCAGAATCAAGATTCAGAATGTTGGAAGCCTCTTCCTTCCAAATCTTCTCAAAGCTCCTACGGATGCTCTCCTTAAAACTCAAAGGACGGAACCAGATAACTTCTGTTCCAGAAATGACACCGTTCTCCTGAAGGATGTCCGCTTTAATGAGCAGGAGGATTTCTCGGATGAATACTCTAAGGTTCTTCTCATCCTCGGCCCATTTGATGTTAGTGATGACGGTCTGGTTACCGGCCCCCCGGAACTTCTCGTAGAAGAAAGCAATGTTGCTATTGTCAAACAATACAGGCTTCCTGGTATCATCACCGGTTACGCAAAGGGCTGTACGAATCGGGAAGCGATAAGTCTTGTCATCGATGAGCGCCGGGACAAACTCTGTCTTTACGAGAGTCTTGAATGCCTCGGGAATCTTGCCTTCAATTCTGGAGATCAATCCCTTCTGAACAGATTCTTCTTTCGCATGGAGATAATTGACAATCTGCTGATCCATCTTGAGTTGCTGAGGCTCAGTCATTTTGCCGCTTTCCCTGCGCGAGATATAGGTATTAGATGTCCCAAGGTCGATGGCATAAGAGAACTTCTTCTCTGACGGTTCAGACTTATCCCAGATAGGAATAATAGTGAATGGATATGCCTTCCCCTCCAGGTACAATTCGGCACATATGGCATCGAAAGACGTGTTGAACACCTCGTAATACTTGGTGCCGCAGTTGTTGTCGCTATCTTGCTGGGAACGGATAAATGGTGCCCTCACGCCGTTCTCAAAGGTGTTATCAGTTGCCTCTGCGACGTGGTGGTATTTGCCCCCCCTGTCTGTGGCATAGAAATCCAGAGCGAGATTGGCGACAGAAAAAGTCTTGTTATCGTTTTGGTCCGTGGCAGCCACTAGGACCTTGAAATAATTATTCTCTTCCGACTTGTAAGACAGGACGTTCGGGAAAAGAGCAATGTCGAAGTTAATTTTAGCTGTTGCCAAATCAAGTACGGTTCCCTTGCCGGCACTCGGGTTCTTCTCCGTCGTATAATAACGTTCATGCTTCTTGCCGTTGCATTCCAAGGTCACTGCGATGTCTCCGAAGGATTTCTTCGTTCCAGATATTTTGAGGTCGCCAGCCTTAAGATGCTCAAGGCCTTCTCTGGTCAACGGGAGGAGGTAATCATAGTCCCTATCCGCACTATCTGGGGTAAAGACAAGCGTCACGAACTTATCGGAATCAATCTTATATGGTAGCCTGATGATGACATCGGTGAGGTAGTTGATAACATCGGTTGCCTTGCTGCAGAAGACGGGAATTCCGTTCACCTCAAGCGGCGAATTGTCAACAGAGTATACCGGCTCCAGTTCATCGTCTGACCATCGGTTTGTAATCTGTGGATCTGCGGAAAATGCTTGGATATAATTTCTCAACTCCGTGAAACGAACATCAATCGATGCGCCGCCGGAGAAGAGTTTGTTATACATATAGTTCTTGAAGTCTTCACTTCGTTTTTCAAACAATACTATATCCTTGAAATACTTACCGCCTTCCTTCCTCGCTAATGGAGACTCGTTGAGCGCCTTGTATATTTCGCCGATGAAATCTTCTTCTTTCCTTCCAGCCCTTGCGACAGTCTTGAGGTCAAGATCCGGAGGAGTGATAAACCCAGTCATCGGGGAACTTGTTGCCAAAAGGCATTCCTTGCCCCTGTCCTCAAGAATGATGAAGAATAATTTCCTGGAAGCATCTCCAAGGTCTTCCTTGAAATAACTCTCAATGACGTTGCCAAGAATGGGGACATCGTTCTTGAGGACTCTCATCTGGTCCGCATAATTCCATTCTTTGATGACAATCCTGCGGTCTTGACTCTTCCAACGGTTCTCATGAAACTTGAGATTGTAGAGAAGTTCGAACACGTCAAGGGTATTGGATACAAGATGCTCGTAAGCCTTTCCAGCTGGCTTGTTCTCAGGATCGAGTTTCTGCTCCAGCACACGGCGGAAAGCCTCTTTAAACACAAAGAAACGAGCAAAAGGAGTGGGAAGCGCATTGAGCGCCCCGCAGTTGTCTGTGCGCTGCTCACCGATTTTACCCAAATCTGCAGCAGTGATTCGTCCCTGCTCGGCCGACCATTCAAAATTGTTGGTAATGCCTCTCTGTATGATATTGATATCTATGCTACTCATAATTCAACTACAGATTATTGGTGTAAACATTGATGGCGTTATAGGCGAAGTCCAGGAAGTAGCGGAAGATGTTCTCGTGCCTTTCGCCATTGCCCTTATTGCTTGCCTTGATCATCTCCAGAAGGTAGTAGGACTCATCCTTTCCCTTTAGAGTGTTGCCTTTTACCCAAGCCGTAAGTTCCTTGCCTGGGCCTACCAAGTTAAGAGGAGTAAAACCGCGTTTATTGTCCGCCAGTTCTTTATACCACTGATGGAAACCCTTGGTAAACTTGTCAAGCGCAACAAAAGCGTGGTCCCTATAGAAATCTTTGTTCATTCTGCGGTCCTTCTTTAGTGGGAACTGTGATTCCTCAGGAAGAATCCTCACAAGAAGATCCAGCAGCATCATGTCTGCAACATTCTTGACGACACCTTTATAGCCAGAACCCAGGGATGCCAAGTCAAGTGCAACCTTGTCATCATAGATCGCTCGGGTTAAAGCTTGTGGCGCATCAGGTTTCGGTTTGGACAGGAAGTCAAACAGAGCTGTTGCGGCAACCAGTTCAACGAAGTGAGCATCATCTTTCTGCTCCTTCTCATTATTCTTGTAGTTGGCCCGGAGAGTCTGCTCACCGACATAATAGAGATAGTCAGACTTGACGGTATTCTCGTAATAACTGAGAGCCGACTTCGACTTGGTAAAGAAACTGGAGGAGTCGATGTCGCTACCAGAAACGGTGGGGTCTTCAAGGGAGAAATAAGGAAGGACTGTTACTGCACCCATTATTGCCCGCTGGACATTCGGGAAACCGTCCGCATCGCGAATCTTCTTCTCGATAAGAGGATATCCGGATGCGCCGGTACCACCGAAAATCGAACTTATGATAAAGACTCTGTCACCATTCTCACAGTGACGGGTAAATGCGCTATACCAATCTGCGCCGTTAACCATCTCATTAAGAACGACGGTTCCAATGTTCGGATTACCCTTAAAACCGACAGCAAGACTGTTATTTAGATTCTCTTTTGAGAAGAGCGTCTGAACGAGGAAATTGTTCACGTCATCATTACTGAGATTGCCGACATTCATATAATCACCAAATGTGCGGCGCTCTGCCATGCTGGCGCTAGTATTATTCTGTTCATCGTCAATCTCTGCGAGACGCTGGAACTGTGTGTTGAAGAATCCCTCAAGCGGATTCATCTGCTGACCATCGCTCGTCGTCGCATACTTGTAGATGCTGATATAGTCGTTGATAAGATTGTCAACCTTAGTCTTCTCTTCCAGGTCAATATGAGGATCGATGATAATCGGGACGATGGAAAATCCATTCGTCTTTACACCAGATGCAGCGAGCATCGTGATGGCTTTCATTACCCGGAGACCGGTTCCGCCAATGCAGAAAACGAATACTTTATTTGCCATAACTACTTGCCGATTTTAAGGAACCTGTATGCATTTGTCTTCAGAAAAGGCGCATTGCAAACGATAAGAGCAGCAATGAAATAAACCCCAATACTATAAAGTACATTGATTCCACTGACCCTTAGAATAAGTCCATATCTCGCCGCGAGTGGAGACTTAACCATAATCAAACCTATCACAAGCGTTACCACAAAAGTAACAACTGCAGAAATGATCATCCAAATAAGCCAATGCTTTACCTTGTAGTGACGCCCCGGCTTATTGTTATACGGTCCGTAGTAAACGATGGCAAATATCAATGCCAAAACGACGAAGGCGACGATAAACCAAACAGTGCATGCATCAAGCTTTCCCCAAAGTGCCCTTGCTTGATCATAAAGTGTAGGGTTGTGCTTGTAGTGGTTGAGAAAATCCGCCTGCTTTGGAAGTCCCCATCCATAAATGTCAACAATCTTCATATGTTAGTTGCTTTTTGAAATCAAGATTCGATAGGGCTCTTTATCCCAAGTATTCTGGAGGCCCGCAAACATCCCGCTGATAAACCTATTCAACGAGTAAGACCCAGTCAAATCGTTTTCTTGAGCTGCATTCTGGACATTAATAAAGGTTTGAGTCATCACATGTTCAGGATGATCAATCGACCATTCAATGACATCAGCACCCATAGGCATATTCCATAGCTTCAACTCAACTGAGGCAACAGCAAGTCGATCGAGTTCTTTATTGAGATGATTATCTATCTGAATATCAATCTTTCCAACCTCAAGTTCAGAACCATAAGCCGCCTTGACATTGAGGCACTTACGAAGGAGTCCTTCGTCACTTGCTATAAGCCAACGAAAATCGGAAAGGTCAATATTAAGTATAACCTTACATGTATCAGAATAAGAGACATCATAGTTATAGAAAGTGGGCTCCTCGTCAAACTGAATAGCGTTGTCTGGAACACCAAATCCATAAGCAGGTCGTTTGTAATCAAAGCCAGTCTCTATGTTATCCAGATAATTGTTCTTTTCCGATAAGATGGTAGTAATACAGTTGCGAACCTCAGCAACATATTCTCCCTTACCAATTACAAGATAATAATACGGAGACCTCTCGCAAACGACATTCCCCCTCTTGTCAAGATAATCCGAATATGCTCCAATTAGGCTATATGCTACGCCAGGGCAATTCCCACCGACAAGATTTCTTATATCTGTCTCATACTGCTCGAGAAGGACAGCTGCATCATGTGCTCTTTCCGGGCTGTATTTCATATCAGAAATTAGGACAGATACAGCATTCATATCATGATTCTCAAGAATCTTTTTTAGCATATCGGGAACCTTTGTCTCTGCTTCCGAAGTAAATTTCCCTCCATTCATACGCTCCCGGAACTCTTGCCCAGAATAATGATGTGCATCTTTGCCAGTATCAGTAAGAACCGATACTCCAGGATTTCCAAAATTAGACACAATGGACCAAACATCGGCTTTAAATGAAGTAGGCTGATTAGCACGGAAGAAACCATTCATGCTACCACTTACCTCGACATAAAACGCAACATTTGACGGAATCTCGGCCTTGAATGTCGCGCCAAGGCTATCAAGAAAGACGCCGTCTTCATCAAAATGCGGATCACTAATGCTGTTGATGGGGGACGAACAAGATATAAAGAAAAGGGCAGCACTTAATGCTACGAATGATACCGATAAGCGAAACGATTTCATCTTTATAACGTTCTAGTGGCGATTTGAATAACAAAAACAAAAGTAGTAATTTTTAACGAGAATAAATGACAAATAGGTAGATTGTAACAAGAAAAAAGATTTGGAACTAAACCCATTTCTTTTACTAAGTGTTACGTACATCCAATCAGTTTTCCAATAATCAGCTTTTTTCCTAACTTTGATGCGGGGAATGAGGCTTATAATCAGTATCTTTGCAAGAATATGTGCCACTTGTTCTCAAAACCTATTATTCAGTTCCTATGAAAAGAGTTATTTTCCTTTCGCTCTGCATTCTTATGGTTGCATGTACGCCTTCACCTCAAAAGAAGGCGGAGACACTTATAAAAGAAGCACTTTTGAAGGATTTGGTCCTTCCTGACACATATGAGCCTGTTGAGACGACACTTGATAGCGCCTTTGCTCCTTACCACGATCCGGCGTTAGTGAATAAGGTCCTTGATTTGGTTAGTAAAAACGCTGATTATGAACAATTGCAGGAACAATTGAATCGCGCAAAATCAAGTATGGCTATCTGGTCTGGGCCATACATGACTGCATACTCGAAAGAAAAGTATCGCCAGGCGAAAGAGGAATTTGAAGCAACACAGGCTAAGGTTGATGCGTTGACAAGTCGCCTCCAGAAAATCGGAGCGGAGATTTCCGAGGAACTTCAAAAGGAGCCTGTGTTTATTGGTTGCAGAGCGTATCACCGCTATCGTGCTAACAACAATGCCGGGAATACCCTTTTGGGTGGAGAGTATTTTCTCTTTGATAAAGATGTAACCACAATAATCTCACGATGGGACGAGGACGAGATCAATGTATACAATGAGTTCTTGAAACAAGTCTCTGAATTGACCGATAACGTCCAGTAATCACATTCGAATATAACATCTTGATAACAAGCAAATTACGTACAATTGCCTGATCAAATCCGACCAGGCAATTATTGTTAACACCCTGTCCATCAACCCCTTCCATTCAACACCCGGAATCGCCCCTCGGGACGACGGTGGCGCAGGCGGAATTACAGCTTTCAGCACCGGGTGAGCAGGCGGGAAGGTGCGGTCCCGGAACGGGATGACGGAGTTT
>JAEEGJ010016735.1_pt1 | contig 16754 bp, 8 predicted proteins | sample 8958761 | NCBI WGS metagenome assembly JAEEGJ01 (sample SAMN16246546, study PRJNA631951) | gut metagenome | biome: gut microbiome; feature: rumen; material: RS-attached | host: Bos | place: Iran: Karaj | collected 2018-10 | reverse complement strand
TGATCGAAGAAAGGAGAATTATTATGCGTAAAAAATATGAAGACTTAAGTCTTATAGATAATTTTATGATAAATGCAATGGCAACAGATCCGGAGAAGGCAGAACCGGCATTTCGTGTAATACTATCTGTTCTGCTTCAAAGGAAGATAAACAGGGTGTCCGTGACAGCAGAAAGATTTGTTCCCGGTATGATGCCCGGGCAAAGAGGGGTTCGTCTGGATGTAGAAGTAGAAGAGTATGAGACAAACCCGGAAGCAGGAGATAAGATCACCACCAGTGTTTACGATCTGGAACCACATATGAAAAGAGACATGGATTTTCCGAAAATGATGAGATTCAGACAGGCACGGATAGATAGCAGGAAGCTTAAAGCGGGTGAAAAAGATTACAGTAAGCTGCCGGATCTGTTTGTGATACTTATCACGGATTTTGATCTGTTTGGAAAAAATCAGATGATCTATACGTTCCGTCAGAGCTGTATGGAACGTCCGGATATAGATTATAAAGATGGTTTAAGGTTACTTTATTTTAATACTAAAGGGAAAGAGGGTGGTAGCAATGCGATCAGGAACATGTTAGAATACATAGAGAACAGCGGGAAAGATGCGGCTGTTGACGAGGCAACGAAAGAGTTAAACCGTTATGTTGAGGATATAAAGCAGAATGCACTGCTGAAGGGAGAGTATATGACTTTAGGATATCTGATTGACTGTGAACGGGCAGAAGAACGGGAAGAAGTAACAAAAGAAGTAACAAAAGAAGTAACAAAAGAGGTAACAAAAGCAACCCGGCTTACTGATATTATGGAACTTCTTGAAGATGTGGGAATGTTATCAGAAGAGTTACGGAATCGTTTGGGAGCGGAAACGGAAGAGGATCGTTTTAGATACCTTCTTAAACTTGCGGCCAAGGTCAGCAGTATTGAAGAGTTTGAAGAAAAATACGATGGCCGGGCGGAATAAACAATGTGACAATATGGGAAAAGGGCAGATCGGCGAATCTGCCCTTTTTTGTATTATGTTACCTACAATATAGCTAAAAATACGGTCAATATCTTGTAATTGACGAACTACCCCGTTTTTTAGTATAATATTAACGATATTGTTAGTGGAGTAACTATGTTTTTTTGGTAAATTTTACAAGGAGGTAAATGCTCTATGAAGAATGTAGGAGCAAAGAGGCTTTTATCATGGCTTATGAGTGTAGTCATGGTAGTCGGCGAGTTCGGCGGTATGCCCCTTGCCGTTAATGCGTATGAGGATGATGCGGTTCAGGAAGCCGTTGTTGAAGCATCCGAAGACGTAACAGAAGAGGAAGTAGTCGTAGAGGACAATACTGCTATAGAGATTGCTGAAGCAGAGACAGAAAATGCCGCTGCTGTTGATAATGTTTTCGAAGACGAAGAAGTGGTAGTTGAGGATGCACAGAACGATGGGCCTCCTACGCAGGTAAACGAGAGTCCTTCAATAAACGCTGTCACCGGCGTTATCAGCTGGAACATTACAGAGATGGATACCGCAGGGAATTATGATAACATAGATGTTCATGACCGTTATGATGGTGTGAAGGGCAGGAAATATATATCGTATTCCTCTTATGAATTTGGTGTGGGTGAGATAAATACTCTTACGGGAACCGAAAATTGGGAAGATGATGAAAATTATATACGCTGGCTTGGCGGTACAGATCTTGTAGAAGATGAAGCCGGAAATATATACGGAAATCTTGATGTTGACCGTGTCATAGCAGAGATGCTTATCAGGGACAGAGACAGCTTAAAATGGGAGAATCCGGGTCTTGAATTTGAATCAGGGGATTATTATGTTTATGTGCAGAATAACGAAACAAATAAGATCTCTAAAGCATCAGATAAAACATTTAGTTTCACACAATTAACTGAACAGAACACTAATGATACACCGACTGCAAAGTGGACTGTATATCATGATAATATTGTCAGGTATGATGAAGCCAGAGACAGATGGGTATGGTATGAAGATGATTACAGGGATGCTCATCCCGGAGTACGTAATGAAGATATCCCTCGTCCCGAGGTACCGGCTGAAGGTTATACGGAATTTGGTTATACATATCATTCTTATGATAATTTTAAGACCATTATGTTCGATGCCGACAATGATGACAAGATAGTTGCATATATCATCAGAGCTGCAGAAGGCGGTCTTTTCAAAGATAAGGATGATGAATTTGTTGTATACAGAGGTGATGGGGATTTAAGAGATGCCACTTCTGCCTATGCGATGATGGATGGTTTTAACGGCATAGAAGTAGCGGCAGTCTGCAATGATGGTACTATAAGTAAATTCGTTCAGGCAACTATGGCAGCTCCCTGGGAGGCAGATGACAGATATGTTGTTGTTCCTTCATATTTGAATGATGATGGCAAAACTGTAACTTTTGATGCGCCTGCGTATACAAGGGATAAAAATAAATACCCTGTCAGATTTGAGCAGAATGATCCGAATGATCCGGATGACGACATATATTATGTAGAAAGAGTGGGATTCAATGTATATATAGATAATCCCGATTCTGAAGATTACGGTCTCAGATACATTAGACGTGGTGTAGAAAATGAAACAATAAGTAATAATGAGGCAAACAGAACCAGTATCCATAAAAATGCTGTTTTAATGGAAATGGTTTATATGTACGAGGAGGAAGGAGCTGAGTTAGAATCAGGCGTTTATAACATAAATCCTCAGACCTTCAATGAGGACGAAGATAAAGATTATGTGTATGTAAACGGCTTTACAGTAAACTTCGTACAACCTACAGGTACATCTACGGTAACCAAAGAATTAAAGTATCGAAGCAACAGAAACTGGGTAAAAGAAGTCGGAACCGGAAATAATAAAAGACTGCAATACTGGGATTGGATAGATGGTAAAAACGAAGATGAAAATGCTTATGCTGCGTTAGTAGAACATAAGGATGAGGGATATTATGAAATAAAGAATATCCGCCTTACCATTGATGAAGATCCCGGAAGTACGGATACTATAGGTTATCTTGTAAAGACAAAGAACGAAAATGATATCATCTACGATTATAACAATTTCGGTGATGATGCATACGGGGTTATGAATCCTGACGGTCATTGTGAGATACATATAAGTGTAATGCCGGACTTTGACTATAATGATATTACTGTTACCAGGATAACAAAAGATGGTAAGAAGGCTCCGGTAACGCTGGTTGCAGAGCACGATTATGATCGTCTTGCACAGGGGATTAATGATCTTAAGTATAACAAAGAGGATAATAGTTTTAGTTGGACAGCTGTTGACGGTTCAGTACATATAGTCGGTGAAGGTAATAATGCACATCCGGAGTGGAACGGTGATAATTGGTATTACGGACTGGTAATAAGCAATCTTGATGACTTTGATGCTGCACAGAGTTACTGGTACGGACATAATATATGGCCGGAAACAGAAGAGACAGTCATGGCTGATTACAAAACTCTTGTATCGGCTGTCGTATGTGACAGTTTAGCCGGAGACACAAAGCTTACTCCCGGCAGATACAGTGTTGTTGTGATCGCAGGTGACAGAAGCAGAGGAGAAGATGAATGGGTAACACGCAGTAATGCAGTTACTATAGATCTTTCCGGGCTGGCACAGCTTAACAGGGAAGCTTCCAAGGCAGAAGTGCTGTATCAACCGGGCTCACAGGAGTATGCTCGTGAGTTGGAGACCAGGCCTGAATGGGACAGCTGGGAGCGTATTTCCGAGTATTACGGAAACGATACGGGTCTGGATTTCTGGAGAGAAGGTTTCTCAGATGATGACAGAACGGCTTACATCAACACAACCAATGCGGCTTTGGCTGCAGCAGGTGAACCTACATTTGAAGATCATCTTTTCGGACCTACAGTATGTGTGCGCTGGGCAGAATATGATTATGGCAATCCCGGAGATGGTGTGATCGATTGGAGTGGTTGGGAGTACATAGAGCAGTACTACAACGATAATGTCGGTGGTAATTACTGGGATCTTTCTCCGGAACAGCAGGCCACATATATCAATAATACCAATACAGCTTTGGCTGCAGCAGGTGAACAGGTATTTACCGATCATCCCAACTTTGAATCATATGTCAAGTCTGCGGATGCTTCGGTGATAGGATATGTAGTAAAGCTTCCGGAAGATAATAATTTCCTTGATAATGGAGGTTCCAAATTCCAGTGGGCTCAGAGAGGTAATGAGGAAGATCTCGAATGGAACAGGGAGACAGGTTTATATGGTCTGGTTGCTAATCCTGTTAACGGAGCCAGTGTTGTTGCAGTTTATCCTGACGGCAGTATCTCCGCATGGAATGAAGGCCGTGAGTTCATGTGGCAGGATGAAGCTGCTCCTGTAGATGATATAGGACTTACCATAGACAATAAGACCGGTATCATTTCCTGGCGTCAGGAGTTCAAAAAAGATGAAACCGGTGCGGTTGTAATACAGGATGGTGAACCGGTTCTCAAGAACGAGACCAGTGTACATCTGGTACTTGATGGCGGAAACGGTACCTGGATGCCGGTATATCCTCAAAATGTTGAGTATGACACAGTGAATAATAAAGCAAGCATGTTCATTGGTGGTGTACTCACAGAGATGGCTTATGGTGTATACCATAAGGGAGAAGATTTTGTTAAAGGTAATTATAAGCTGTATATTATCAGGGATACCGAGATAACAGTCATTGAAGATGAAACACATTCTCACACGGAACAAAGAAATCGTCTTTCAGCTGAAAGTGTTACGATAGCCTTTGATCCTACAGCAACTGCAGATGCTGAGTTCAAGGGATACTGGTGGAATGAGGGTGATATATACTTAAGAGAAATTGATAATCCTTATTGGATTGAATATGATGAGAAAAATGAAGCTACAGAAGGCTATTTCAAAGCTCTTAAGTATAAGATCGGATTCAAGACTGACAATGCTAACATAGCAGGATATCTGGTTCAGGTAAAAGACTGCGTGTTAGAGCCTAATTGCGAAGATGATGACTATGCATCTGCCTATGTAGGAATAGATGCAGAAGGTGAATGCAGTACTACCGCACAGTACTTCCTGACAGTAGCCGGAGAAAAGAACATTAAGGCAGCTGCTATATACAGGAACGGTACTATAAGCAAGTGGGTTGATGTACAGAAGGGTGCTTCTTCCATAAAGGTAGATACGGCTCCGACAGCACAGCAGTTTGTAGGCGCTGAACTCAATGTTACAGGCGGTACTATAGCTGTTACATATCCGGATGCGGAAGCAGCTGTTAAGGTTAACATGAGTGAAACCGAGATCACCGGTTATGATAAGACCAAAGCAGGCAAGCAGACTCTTAAGATCAGCTATGCCGGCAGAGCTACCACACTTGAGGTGGAAGTACTTGCAGTAGTTCCTACCAAGATAGAGATAGCATCACTTCCGACCACAGTGGAGTATGATAAGGGCGAGGATATCAATCCTGCAGGCGGTAAGATCAAGGTTACATATAACAACGGTGATGTAAAGACCATAGATATGACCGCAGATATGCTGAGCGGTTATGATAAGAACAAGATCGGCGAGCAGATCATTACTGTTACATATGAGAAGCTTACCACGACCTTTACCGTAACAGTATCCTATGCGGAATATATCTTCGATCCTACCGTTCCTGAGGAGCCGGTTGTAGGCGAAGGCATGAGAGTATTCTTTGATGATGAGATGCTGGTTCTCGGTGAAGACGAGAAGTATCATGTGACATACACAGGTAAAGCCCTCAAGCCGGTAGTCAGAGTCACCGATAACAGAGTGATGCTTAACGAAGGCGTAGACTTTAAGGTAAGTTATTCAGACAATGTGAATGCAGGAACAGCAGTAGTTACCATAAAGGGTATGGGAAGCTACAGTGCAGACGAAACACTTAACTTCATCATTGATAAGCGTAACATCAGTGAGGCAGAAGTAGGCGGACTGGTTACCAAGAATGCAAACAAGGTTAAGCCTGTAGTGGTATTCAACGGAAAAGTACTTAAGAACAATAAGGATTACAGCTTTACTCTTGCTGAAGAAGTCGTGACGATAACAGGTGAAGGCAACTTTGAGGGCACTACGACTGAAGGCGTTGAAGTGGTAACGGCTGCGGAACTCAGGAAGGCCGGAATAAAGGTATCACTCAGTGAGAAACCTGATCTTACATATGACGGACAGCCTCAGTCAATTGATGAGTACCTGATAGTAAAAGACGGAACAGGTGAAGAGATAGCAGAATACTCAGTAAGCTATTCCGATAATGTGAATGCCGGTACCATGAAGGTTGTCATCATAGGAACCGGAAGCCATAAGGGTAAGGTAGTTAAGTCATTTAAGATCAAGCCCAACAAGGCAGCTCAGTTTGATGTATCATATACACCTGATGAGGTTGAGTATACCAATGCCAAGACGGGAGCTAAGCCTTTCATAGTAGTATCTGCGAATGATACCAACGAACTGCTGGTACAGGGCAGGGATTACACCGTAAGCTACAAGAACAACAAGAAGGGCGGAGCAACGGCAAGCTTCTCACTTAAGTTCAAGGGTAACTATAAGGGAGCTTCTTATCCGGGTATCACAAGCTACAAGGTAAGCAAGCCCGATCTTGAGAAGTCTGCTGCAAATGTAAGCGAAAACAACATAATCGTCGGAAATATGGTATACTCCAAGAAAGCCAAGTATCAGCCGAAGGCATGGATAGTGATAAACGGAAAACTGGTCAATGCCAAGAAGGATTATGCATTAACGTATTCCGAGACCGGCAAGCTTACAGGAGCTAAGGACAATCTGGTAGTAACGGCTACAGCAAAAGAAAACGGCAACTACAGTAATAAGGTAAGCGCAAGCTACAATGTAGTTGAAGGAAAAGGCAAGACCGATGTGAACAAGGCTAAGATCAAACTTACCGATTCCGGCAAGAACAAGGTATACGGAGGCGCAGGAGATAAGGTAACGCTTACACCGGGTACGGACTTTATTATCACAATAGGAAAGTCCACGAAGATAGAAAAAGCCGAAGACATCACGAACAACTTTGATATCTTCTATGCCGACAATGATGTGGTAGGCACGGCAACAGCGATACTGAAAGCTAAAGACGGCAGCAACTACGTCGGAGCCTTTGCAGGAACATTTAAGATCAAGAAAGCAGTTATTAAGAAAAAGTAAAAACGTAACGGACAGGTGGGGCTTATCAGCCCCACCTGTTTTTTTTGCTGTTTTGTGCTATAATGGGATGATTCCTTAAGGAGAAAAGACGGATAATAATGACCTTACAATTCGGAAGTCTGACATTTATAATACTGGTTACGCTGTTCGTGGCGCTCTTTGTGATAGCGGTGCCGCGGATAGACGTTTTTATCTGCAGGAAACTGAAGGTTGATCCCCGGGGAGGAGTGAGCAGAAATCCCGAAGGAGAGAAATGGCTTAAGATCAGGAAAGCTTTGATATATACGGTTTTCGGTATATATCTGGCAGCATTTCTCGGGCTTACTTTCTTTTCTACAAGAGAGACGGAAGAAGTATTTCTGGTAAAAAACAGGCTTTTTGAAGATCTGAGATTTATGTTCGACACTGACAAGTTCATGCGCCTGCTGATCTTTGACGGGATAAAGGAGGCCTTCGAATATGCGAAGCAGCAGAGAGAGCAGGTGAACATTTTCCAGCTGTTTTCTCTGGCAGAGATGTATCTGAACATCATGCTCTTTGTACCTATGGGGTATCTGCTTCCCTATGCATTCAAGTGGTTCCGTAATGATCTGAAGATAAGGCCTGTACTGGCATGTTTTGTTTTTTCCTTCGTGGTTGAGAATCTGCAGCTGCTGACGCAGCGAGGCCTGTATGATGTTAATGACATTTTCAACAATACTGTCGGAGGAATACTCGGTGTCCTGCTCTTTGCTTTCTTTGCATACTCTGTAACTAATCCGAACTGGAAAAAGGATATGAAGAGATACCGCAAGTGGAAGAGGGAAGCAAGATACAGGACCCTGTATCCTTTTGTAAGGAGACTTGCTTTATCAAGAGTTACTATCTCAGGTTCCAGTGAGGAGGAGGTATATATATTCTATGTTAAAAAGATGGGCTTCATGCCGATAAAGCAGATCGTGAATCTGGAGGGCAAGGGCATGGACTATCTCTTCGTGCTTGGCAGGAGTGAGCTGGAAGTGCATTGTTCCAATGAGAAGGAAGATTTTGACAGACAGTATGTGAACATCACTGTGAACAGACTGGGGCCGATCAAGAAGAGACTGGAAAGACACGGAATACAGACTTCCGATATAATACAGGATCCGTATCATCATTTAAGAAGCATCAATTTCGAAGCACCGGATAATGTGCTGATAACGTTGATAGAGAAGTAAGGGAGGAAATTTATGAAGTATAAACGTTTATTTGCCACGGTATTACTGGCAATGGCAGTAACGGCCTGCGGTTCTAAAGAGGAAGAAGTTACTGTGGAAAATACAAACGAACATGTCCGTGATACTAAGGAGGAGAATACCGATCCGGGTGAAACAGATCCCGTTGTTGATGAAGAAGCGCTTCCGGGTCTTGCCAAGCGTATGGAAGGCAAATACAGTTATCATCTCGGAGGAGAGAACGGTGAAGATGAATATCTGATAATGAACGTGGTTTCTTTCGGAAATAATCTCTACGCGTACTGCGGAGAGGCCATCGGCGATGGCAGCGGAGAGCTTGAGGCATACAGCTTCTGGGCTACGGAATTCATTCCTGATAATGCGGCTGACATGTCAGATCCCGAAGCCGATTCAATTGAAGTAACGGCACTCAATTTCTCGGTGATGTCAAATGCAGGGAAATACTGGGGATCAGGTGTGAAGGGAAGCATCACCCTGGATCGTGACGGACTGGTGTTTGAGAATTTTGATAATGACGGTTTCCTTGTACCCGAGCATGATGCCAGCAGACTGTTTCTGAAGGATGAAAGAGTAGAAGCTGTCTTCCCCTATCTGAATAATGATATCTACAGCGGTGACGGAGCGCTGCAGGGTTACTGGGTATATGATAAGGGGACTGCACCGGTGTATATGCAGTTCCTGGGAAGCGATGTGTATGTGTACTATAAGCCGGATAACATCATGGTAAGCTTTTCGGGCGGCGGATGCGCGTATGAGACAAAGCATTTTGACGCCAATATGAATACTCTCGGAAACGGTACCATGCCCTGGGAGTGGAGCGCTGATTACGAAGTGGACGGTGATGAGCTGAAGCTTACACTTGAGGGAGATCCGATCCCCGGCGGTTTATCAGGTAAAGTAGTGATGAAACGCTGCAAGGAAGAAGAAGTCCATACCTTCATAATGAGTGAGGCAGTGTTTGATGAGGATTCTTTCGGCTATTACGGAGAGCTGACAGGAGCTTATGAGGATAACTATGAGAACGGATTTTACGGAGTATGGACAGGAGCCGTAAAAGACAGAGACGACGCGATCACTCAGGCCAAAGCGCTTAATGAGCTTGGCTATGACAGTTTCGTGGCATACAGTCCGGAATGGGAGAACTTAAACAGTGATCCCTATTACTGCGTGTCGGCCGGAAGATGTGAGAGCGAAACAGAGGCTGAAGATATGCTGGATGAGATACAGCAGCACGGACAAAAAGATGCTTATGTGAAATTTTCCGGCGCGCATAAATATACCGTAGTATGCTATTACAACTACGGGAATCTGGAACCGGAAATAAACAAAGACAGTGTGGTGCTTAAGGATGTAAGTTACGGGATCACGGGGGACTGGTCGGAGTTTATGGAAGGTGATGATGCAGAATATACAGCGGATCTGGTGATCGATAAGGATACCGTATTTGATGAAAACTGTGAGACAGAATTCTTTGGGAACTATGAGGACGGGGATACGCCGCTTGACTGGTTCATAAAGAATTATGAATACATGGAATCAGATCCGGATATGTACATGTCCAACGGTCCGGCATTATCAGGCGTATTTGCGGTAGGTATACGCGGTAACCATATCGAGAGATTTTTCGGAAGTTATTGGTGGGATTGATAAATGACAACAGTTACTTTAAAAAAAGGTGAAGGACGCACGATCAAGAGCGGCGGCTTCTGGGTCTACGATAATGAGATAGAGAGCGTCATGGGTCATTACAAAAACGGTGATGTGGTTTTTGTGCAGGACTTTGATGCATATCCTCTGGGCAAGGGATGCATAAACGCTGACTCAAAGATAAGAGTAAGGATGCTGACTTCAAAAGATGAAGAGATCGATGAGGCTTTCTGGAAAGAACGCATCACACGCGCCTGGGAGTACAGGAAGAAATGTGTTGATATATCATCCTGCCGTGTGATATTCGGCGAGGCTGACGGATTTCCGGGATTCATAGTAGATAAATATGAAGATGTGCTTGTAGTACAGAGTCTGAGTCTCGGTATGGACCGTCATAAAGATATGATCATAGCGCTTCTCAGAGAAGTGCTTGCTTCCGACGGAATACAGATACGCGGCGTATATGAACGTTCCGATGCAAAGGAACGTGAAAAAGAAGGAATGGAAAAAGTAAAGGGCTTCATCGGAGACTCGTTTGATACGGATGTAAAGATAGTCGAAAACGGAGTCCGTTATACCGTTGATGTTGCAAACGGACAGAAGACCGGCTTCTTCCTGGATCAGAAATATAACCGTCTGGCGATGCAGAGATATTGTAAGGATGCAAAGGTGCTTGACTGTTTCTGCCATACGGGCTCTTTCGGTCTTAATGCCGCATACGGCGGCGCTAAGGAAGTGGTATGCGTGGATGCTTCCGATACGGCTCTGGCTACGGCTGCAGTAAATGCAAAGCTCAACGGCTTTGAAAATATCATAAGTTACCGTGAGGGCGATGCTTTTGAGATACTTGCCGATATGAAGGAAAAGAACGAACTCTTTGATGTGGTGATCCTGGATCCTCCGGCATTCACAAAGGCAAGAGACTCCGTAAAGAAAGCAGCAAAGGGTTACCGGAATATAAACACAGCGGGTCTGAAACTGGTCAGAGACGGCGGTATCTTTGCCAGCTGTTCCTGCTCTCATTTCATGGATGATGAGTTATTTACCAAAGTGATAAAAGAAGCCGCATCCGCGGCGCATGTACGGCTGCGCCTTATCGAACGCCGCCATCAGAGTCCTGATCATCCGGTATGGCTCGGCGCCGAGAATTCATATTATCTGAAGTTCTATATCTTCCAGGTATTCAGTATGTAACAATAAGCATGGAGTGGTTTCATAAATAGCGTTCATAATCACGTTCAAACAATTCTTCATATACCTGGGGCCATAATATGTCCTCAGGTATTTTTTCGAACAGCTTTGTGTGAATGTACGCTTTACTTTTGCCTGTATATTTCGGCATTTTGTTCCTGGCAAGTATATTGGCTAATTCCGGACGCCAGAGTATGCTGATCTTCTTATCGGCTTTTACCTTGGGATTATCCGAGGCTTCACGCAGCAGATAAAAATCCGCATTGCCGTTTTCATCCGTTTCTACGCTTATTATTCCCCAGTATTTCGGTACATGCTCTTTTATGTGTTCTGCATGGGAACTCCCGACCACTACAATGTTTCTGTCATAATACTGATCGTAATACCTGACCTGCTTTTTTAATCTGACATAGGTATCGGCATCGCTTTTTATTTCTATGCCGTATATCCCGGACATGGTGATCATCACGGCATCCGCTCTGGCTCTGCCAATCACCTTCTCTTCCAGTATCCTTATCTTTCCGTAGTTTTCTTCCAGCCAGAAGAAGAGAGGTTCACGTATATCTTTGTCATACAGAATTTCAGACTGCGGCATAAAACACACCTCTTATGGCTGCTTTGTACTCTGCAAGATTTCGGGCTTTTTTCAGAGCCTTGAATTCTTTCTCTTTGCCGGGAAAATTTATACACATATAAGACCACAGTTCCTTCATGTGGGAGATCAGAGGCTGCGGTCCGTCAAACAGCGCTTCGTATTCGGAAAAAATGCGGTCATGAAAAGCTTTAAGTTCTTCGGCAGAAGCTTTGACACCGCCGTATATCTGCCGTCCGAGAGAAGGGTCTGCGATCACGCCACGACCGATCATAAGCGTATCGGAAAGACATTTTAAATCTTCCGTTGTTTTTATATCGCCGTTATAGATCACTCTGAAAGGCGCATCGGCAGCCATTTCAAAACACTCTTTCCATATTTTGCCGCCGTACCCCTGCTTCTGCACACGGGGGTGTATGATGAGTTCGGAAAGAGGATACTTTTTATAGATTTCCAGAAGCTGAGACCATTCATCAGGATCAGTCACTCCGATACGGGTCTTAACCGAGATCTTTACCTCTGTCTTTTCAAAGACTTCAAAGAGAAAACGATCCAGATATTCCGGATCTTTAAGCATGCCCGAGCCTCTTCCGTGTGATACTACTGTTCCCGATGGACAGCCGCAGTTTAAGTTTATCTCTTCGTAGCCGAAATCAGCCCTGATCTCATGGGCAAGTGAGAGGAATTCCTCAGCATCCCGGCTCATGATCTGGGGCACCAGAGTGATACCTTTATTGTTATCGGGATGCATATCGTTTCTTTCCTTGGAACGCATGCCGGCTTTCGGGCGCGGTGTGATAAAAGCAGTGAAGTATTTACGGAAATGATCGCCGAATAAATCTTTCAGGGCGTTTCTGTATATATAACCTGTTATGCCCTCCATCGGGGCGAGATAAAGCTCCATCATCAGCTCCTTTTTATTGTCCGGTCACATAATGATGTCAAAACATTTTCAGCTTGTCAAGAAAAAGCGTGGGGAGAAGTCAAAAGTTGATTTTTCAAAGGTTTTCGTGTATAATAAACAAGGTTATTTGCACTCAAAACAAAGGGTTTTGAAGGGGGGTTAAATATATGAAAGTAAGAAAAGTCAGTCTTACCACACAGATCCTTATCTTTAATATTGCAGTCCTGCTGCTTACTACGATCATACTTGGTACCGCAATGACGGTCAATATGAAATCCGTGATGATGCATCAGATAAGACAGCGTATGCTGGATCTGGCCAATACTGCAGCGGCCGGGGTCAACGGTGATTTTGTTGAGACCGTTTCCGAAGTTTATATAGGCACTGCCAGATATAATGAGGTAATGGATGTAATGGGCGTTTTCAGGGATAATACTGACCTCGAGTATATCTACTGTATGAGGCAGACGGGACCTGACAGCTTTGAATATACCATTGATGCGGATCCGGAGGAGCCTGCGGATTTCGGATCTCCGGTTGAGGTTACGGATGCCCTGCTGGTGGCGGGTAGCGGAACTCCGGATGTGGATGATGAACCCTATGAAGACGACTGGGGCAGGCATTACAGCGCATACAGTCCCATTCATAATTCAGCCGGGAAAATAGTCGGCGTATTAGGTGTTGACTTCAGTGCACAGTGGTTTGATGACCAGGTAGCCACACAGATAGGGACCATATTGATCATCGGCGGCATTATCTTTGTTGTAAGCATGGTGGTCATCTTCCTGATAATGAGCAAGATTAAAAAGGGTTTCAGTACCCTTAATGATAAACTCTGCGATATCGCAGACGGATCAGGAGACCTTAGCAAGAATATTGAGATAGAAACCGGTGACGAGTTCGAGGTGCTTGCCGGCAGCATGAACACCTTCATAGGCCAGATAAGGGATATAGTATCCGGAGTTAAGAGCAATGTGGAGGATTCGATAACTTCTTCCGGCGAACTGGCGGCGCTGGCAGAGAAAGCATCGGATACCATGAGTAATCTTTCACAGGCTATAGCGGGCGTATCCAGTGGGGCCATTCAGCAGGCGGATGATGTGAACGCTGCCTCGGGCAATGTGGTTTCCATAGTTAACCGCCTGTCGGATGTTGCCGATACTATAAGTGTTGCGGAAGATCATACCGTTGCCATGAGTGATAATTCCATTAAGGTAGCTGAGAACTTTGATGAGCTGATAGAAGCTATTCAGAATTCCATGACCGAGCTGGAAAGAGTGACCAGCGAGATAAGCATGGTGGGTAATTCCGTTGACGAAGTCATCAAAGCGGCCGATGTCATCAATGCGATAGCCAACCAGACCAACCTGCTGTCCCTGAATGCTTCAATAGAAGCTGCCAGAGCCGGTGAAGCAGGCCGGGGCTTTGCGGTGGTAGCGGAAGAGATAGGAAAGCTGGCTGTACAGTCAAATGATTCCGCAGCTTCCATAAAGAAGATAATGGACGAGCTGAAGGTTCAGACCGGAAAGACCATTAATCTGGTAACCAATCTGAATGATGTGATGTCAAAACAGGAGGAGACCAGCAATAACTCGAAGGGATATCTGTTCACGCTCTTTGATGATATCACCAATACCAAGGAAAGCTTCGATGCCATAAGGATGAATGTGGAAGGCATCAAGGCAGCCTGCGATGAGCTGAATTCCTCAATAGAGAGTCTTTCCGCGATATCGGAAGAGAATGCCGCATCTGCGGAAGTAACAGCCGGCTCATTCTCGGATATAGCAGGTATCATCGGAAGCGTTACCGAAAGATCCGAGGGTATCAGCGCCCAGTCCAATAAACTGGGAGAGATCGTCAGCAGTTATAAGGTATAAGATTTGCAATTTTTTACCGAAAGTGGTAAAATATCATGCGGAAAAATATGTACTTTGGAGTATTTGATGAAGAAACGCCTTTTTACAATGTTAATGAGTCTTGTGCTGGCTGTGGGTTATCTGCAGCCTGTGAGCGTTTATGCCATCGAGGATGCGGTGGAGGATGAGAGCAGCGAGATAGAAAATATCGATCCTACCGCGGATGATGACAGTTCCAGCGAAAACAAGACCGAAAAGAAAAAGAAGAAAAAAGAAAATAAAGAGACCACTCAGCAGGAAAGCGCACCGGTACAGGAGGAAGCTGTGGAAGATGAGCCCGAAGTCGAAGTGACTCCGGCACCCGTTGTAACAGAGCAGGTTCCCGTTGTGGTGCTTCCGGATGAAGAAGCTATCAGCGAGGAGGAATTCGACGAGCTGTACGGTATCTCATTCAATGCTGCAGGAGTTGTGTCGGATATCAACCGTTCCGCATTAAACAGCATCATCCTTTATGAAGAAGGCATGACGGAAGTATGGATGATAAGAGGGCAGAAGATAGAACTGCCTGAGGACGATTGGACTTTTGCCGATCTCGAATCAAAGAAATACTTTTCAATAAAGAAAAATATAGGCAAGGCAAAGGGAGTTTCAGAAGATGTTCATATCATGTCAGGCGGAACGCATTCCAAGAAGCTGACAGTGCATATCTATAAGCCGAACATGCAGAGCGGAGTCCTTACTCTCGGCGAGGGTGAGACGGAGGAAATCCAGTTCAATTATGACAGGGATCATTTTGACGCGGCATGGTACAGTTCCAATCCCAATGTTATCAGTGTTTCCGGTAATAAGGTCACCGGAATCAGCAGGGGCACTGCTACCGTTGACGTATATGTCGGCGGCCAGAAATACAGCAAGAAGGTTAAAGTTGAAAGTCTTTCCAAAATAAAAGATTTCAGCGCGCCTATAGACCTGACCGTAGGCCAGTCGGTAAAGGTACGTTTTAAGGACGGTTTTGTTGCCAAAAAATCCAAATGGGAAGTGGTAAGCGCCAACGGCACCGGAGAAGTCGATCTGACTAAAACGGGTAAGCTGACAGGCTTAAAGCCCGGAGCGACAAAGATACAGGCTGTGGACAAAAATAATAAAGTAATGACGCTTGATGTGAATGTGGTAGCTCCGGAGAAGGAAGTGTACCTCGCGCCTAACAAGAGCAAGACGGTCAAGTTCTATAAAGTAAAGAACAGCGGAGAAGAAAAGGCAATATGGACAAGTGCGGATACAAGCATTGCCACGGTTAATGAGAAAGGAAAGATCACTGCCCAGGCAGTCAGCGGCAATACGGTCATCAGCTGTGTATACAAAGGTGTTGAATACAGGACCAGGGTCTATGTAGAGAAGCCCGAGTTTGCAACGGATGATTTCCTCAGCGAAGTTGACGGCCAGTATACGATAGATCTGGAGGAAGGCAGATGTTATACCCTGGTACCTGTCGGAGTATACAGGGATATAGAATATAAGAGCAGTTCTCCTGCCGTAGCCTTTGTTGATGAATACGGACGCCTGCAGGCCAGAAAAGGCGGTCACAGCGCCAACATCACGGCTACCATAGGCGATAAGAAACTGAATATCAAGGTAGTGGTACGTAAATCCAGAAAAGTGGAAGTTCCCGAGAAGTACGTGAACGTGCTGGACTACGGCGCAATTCCTTATGACGGATTGCCCGACGAGGATGCTTTCAATGCGGCGATCACTGCAGCAGCAGCAGCGCCTGAGCTGGACTATACCGTCTATGTTCCTGAAGGCTACTACAATATCGATGTGAATAAACGTGCAGTTGCGATAAAGCTTCAGAGTAACGTGAAACTTATCATGGATCCCGAAGCTGTGCTCCATGTAAATGCAACGGATAAGACACAGTACAGCGTTATCAGTATAAAGGATTCTTCCAACGTGCTTGTACAGGGCGGACAGGTAGAAGGCGGCAGGAAGAAACACGAAGGATTTATAGACAATATCAGCTATAACCAGGAAGGTTTCGGTGTGGTCATAGGTACCTATGCCGAGAGCGTGGAAGTCAGGGATATGCTGATATATGATAACTGGGCCGACGGAATATATATTTATTCCTCCAATCGAGAAGATCCTCCGAAC
>JAEEGJ010016733.1_pt1 | contig 16754 bp, 17 predicted proteins | sample 8958761 | NCBI WGS metagenome assembly JAEEGJ01 (sample SAMN16246546, study PRJNA631951) | gut metagenome | biome: gut microbiome; feature: rumen; material: RS-attached | host: Bos | place: Iran: Karaj | collected 2018-10 | reverse complement strand
ATCAAAATAGCAAAAGTAATTGATTTGAATGAAAGGTGTTACAGAAGCACCCGGCTTGATTGACGCTAATCTTTTTCACTTTCTATAATGAACTTGAAGGAGTAAAAGCGCTAACTCTTAAAAATATATTATCAAAAGAATAGAGAGTAATTAAGGAAATGAGAATTTATAAAGAGAAAAATTATGAAGAAGCTAGCATAAGAGCAGCCCAGATTGTTGCTGATCAGATTAAATTTAAAAATGATAGTGTGCTAGGCTTGGCCACAGGAACAACACCTATTGGCATGTATAAAACACTGGTTGAAAAGTATAAGGAGGGAGAAATAACTTTTCAGGATGTTAAAACAGTAAACCTTGATGAATACAGGGGACTTGCCGACGACGACAAGAACAGCTACCACTATTTCATGAATGAAAATTTATTTTCCAAAGTAGATATAGATATAGCCAACACTCATCTACCAAATGGAATGGCTAACGTTCCAGAAGAAGAGTGCAAAGAGTATGAAGACTTACTTAAGTCACTTGGGGGAGTGGATTTGCAAATCCTTGGCCTTGGAGGCAATGGACACATTGGATTTAATGAACCAGGCACACCTTTTACAGAAACAACCCATCTTGTAAATCTAACAGATAGTACGATTAAGGCAAATTCTCGCTTATTTGAAAAAATCGAAGATGTGCCAAAGCAGGCGTACTCCATGGGGATCAAATCCATCCTGGATGCAAAGCGAATCCTAATGATTGTAACAGGAGAGTCGAAGGCAGAGGCCCTAGCCAAAGTTGTAAAGGGCCCAGTAACAGAAGACGTCCCAGGCTCAATCCTCCAGCGTCATCGTGACGTAATAATTATTTGTGACGAGGCTGCGGCAGCAAAGTTGTAGCTTCGGTTCAAAAAAACAATGGGTCCCCACATTTTGTGGGGACCCATTGTTTTTAGTATTCGCCGTTTTTGTATCGTGTGATAAGCTTTTCGATACGACCATAAGGGTTGAGGAGCTCTGAGATAGAGCAATCATGGTTGAGTGTATCGATGATGTATGCGATGTACTTAGACATATCACACTTGATAAAGTAGTCCTTGCTTTGAACTTCATCTGTGAGGTAGGTAAGGTTGGTTGTAACAACCTTGTATATGATGCCCTCAGCAACTGCCTGGTCAAACTTTGCCATACCGTTGGTGAAAAGACCAAAGGTAGCAACTACAAAGATACGATTAGCGTTACGCTTCTTGAGCTCTGTAGCTACATCTATCATTGACTCACCAGAAGAAATCATATCATCAACGATGATAACGTCCTTGCCGGCAACGTCATTACCAAGGAATTCGTGAGCGACGATTGGATTGCGGCCATCAACTATGCGGCTGTAATCACGACGCTTGTAGAACATACCAACATTAACACCTAAAACAGAGGCCATATATACGGCTCTCTTTGTACCACCTTCATCAGGAGAGATGATCATAAGATGATCATTATCAAGCTTTAAGTCCTTGCAGTTCTTGAGGATGCCCTTAAGGAACTGATAGGTAGGAGATACTGTCTCAAAGCTGTGAAGTGGAATAGCATTCTGTACACGTGGGTCGTGAGCATCAAATGTGATGATGTTGTCAACACCCATGTTAACAAGCTCTTGAAGAGCCATTGCACAATCAAGCGATTCACGAGCACTTCTACGGTGCTGTCTTCCCTCATAGAGGAAAGGAATAATAACAGTGATACGTTTTGCCTTGCCCATGGCAGCTGCGATTATACGCTTAAGATCGCAGTAGATATCATCTGGGCTCATGTGGTTCTCGTGACCACATACAGTGTAAGTGAGGCTGTAATTAGTAACATCAACAAGGATGTATAAATCGAGACCTCTAACCGACTGGTTGATAACACCCTTTCCTTCACCTGAACCAAAGCGAGGACACTCTGCATCTACAATGTAGGAATCACTACGGTAGCCAGCAAGAGTAATAATAGATTGGTCGCTTTTGCGTTCCTGTCTCCACTGAAGTAAGTAATCGTTAACGCGCTCTGCGATGGCTTCACAGCTCTTGTGAGGGATTAACCCAAGCTCTGCCATAGGTGGTGTGTTTTCCAACACGATTTCATTGTTTGGCATGTTTTGCTCCTTGAAAATATTTATTTGTTAATTACTTTCTTGATTCGGATATCCTCACCAATAAGCTTTATAGGCTCGTAGTAAGAAAATACCCGTGAAGTAATACGTTCACTGTATGTATCACGCATATCCTCTAGAGAGAGGTTGGTTGAAATAATTGTCGATTTGTTTTGTAAAAGTCTCTCGTTTAGGCACTGGAACAACCTTGCAGTTGTGAAAGAGTTTTGGAACTCTGTGCCCAAGTCGTCTATGATAAGTAAATCACAGTCAAATATATGCTCGTTTAAATCCTCGGCTGAGGAATTCTTTTTAAATGTCTGTTCTTCGAATACACGGAAAAGCTCAAATGCTGTGAAGTAAACAACTGATACTCCCTCATCTAAAAGAGCTTTTGCTATGCAGTTGGAAAGAAAGGTCTTACCACACCCTGTCTGTCCAAGCAACAAGAGATTACCACCATTTGTCTTAAAATTCTGCACAAAGTTTTGCGCTCTTTCTAAGGCTATTTGTGCAGTAGCCCGAGCGCTAACGTCAGAATTACCCTCAAAGTAATTATCGTCGTATACATTTAAGTTGAAACGGTCAAAATTTTCCTTTGAAAGAATGGTGCTAATGTTTGACTGTTTGTAGACAATGTTAATAGCTGCCTGCTTGAAACAGTGGCAGCGTTTGCCATCAATAAAGCCAGTATCCTTGCAATCAGGACAATCATAAGGTGGCTCAAGATAATCTGCTGGAAAACCAGCTGCCTCAAGCATAGCCGCGCGCTTCTCTCTCAATTCTGCAAGCTTGCGTCTAGAAGCGGCTGCCGCCTCTGCAATATCCTGACCCTCAAATATAGCGGTAATAGATGAAATTGAAACTTTTGAGACTTCTTCATCCAACTGAGAAAGTGCAGGAATAGCAGCATAAACTTCATCAGTACGATATGAAACAATTTGGTTGTTACGTGCCTGCTTATGATTGTATTGACGCATAAGTGCATCATACTGCTCATTAGATAGTGCCATGTAAATCCCCCTTTTTTAATTACCCAACAGTTTCTTCTCCAAAGCAGCGAAGTCGTACTCTCGCTGTGAAAAGTTGTGGAACTTGTTATTTGCCTTAGGCTTCTGACCTTGTGTGCTGCCGTTTCTAACACGGTTAGCAGATGAAAGCTTTGACACAGAAGCAGTAGCAAATTCCTGATCTAGGCGACCTATGTCGTCCAAGGTCTTGACCGCTGATTTCTTCCAGCTTGTAAGGATTGAATCTGCATACTTGAAAGATGGTTTGTTGGTGGAAACCACTGTACGCTTGCAAGCTTCGCAAATAATGTCTAATCCAAAGCTGTATGTGTTCGTCCATTTATCTATGTAGCTAAGCTCTGATTCAATAAGGTCCCTACCGGAGATGCCAAAGGCCTTCATGATGGAATAAACAGTGTTGTTGCGAGAAGAACTAGAATGTCTAGCTGCTTCTACTGTTGTGATACCATCCTCAGCCCAGTTTCTGGCAACTGTGTCCATGTAGTGGAAACTATTGTGACCATTGCTTAGGCAAGTCTCAATAAGATATTCAATCAAATCGAGACTCATGTGTAAGCCATCATACCAGAACAAAAGTGTATTGGTGTCTGAGTAAGATAGCGGACGACCTAAATAAGTCTGGGTGGCAAAGATTAAATCTTCAACTGCCTCCTCTTCCTTGAAGGCATCAAGCTCGTCGGCGCTGTAGCTTGGACGAACCGCCGCCTGTCTATTAGATGAAACTGCAGGAGCGACAGCCTCGGTAGCTGTGCTTAAACCTACAGCGTTATTTACGGATGTGAACGAAGAACCAGTTCCATTCACATCAACTAAGCAGATTCCTGAAAGCTCGTTATCTGAGGTGTACTCAAGATGAAGCAGGCCAACTTTCTCCCAATAAAGTAAAGCGCGCATTACGTCTTTTTCTGTGTGGTCCAAGCAGTCCGCCAACTGCCCGATGGAAAATTCGATTCCATCGTTGTTTAGACAACGAAGTAGATAAAGGTAAATCTTGACGTATTCCCCATTGGCATCTTTCATGAAATCATCGATAAAAGTATTAGAAACACAAGTGAATCCTGCGTTATTACTTGTATGCAACATGATGTCAGCCATAATATTATCCTCTCCTTAATAACCTGAGGCAAATTATAGCAAAATAATTTTAAAAAGAAAAGGGGAGAAGGGCCGCAAACCCTTGTAAATAAAGGGTTTGTGAGTGTTGTGGATAATGTGGAAAAGTATTACAAGTTTAGAAAAAAAAGGATAAAAAAATCCACATTTTTGTGCATAAGAATTAAGCAAAAAAATGTGGATAATGTGGATAACTACCTGTTAAGTAAGTTTTCGCCTACTAAATAGACGTTTCCGGCACCCATAGTTATCAACAAGTCATTGTTGACAATATTTTTTTCTAAAAATTTTTCACAGGCGTCAAAAGAACCTAAATAATGTACTTCAGTTCCAAGCTTTTCTATTCTATCTGCAATATCCTTTGAGCTGACTCCGTAAACATCTGGCTCTCTAGCTGCATAGATGTCAGCAAGAAGTACTACGTCCGCTGCGCTAAGAGCCTCAGCGAAATCATCTAAAAAGCTAAGTGTACGTGTGTATGTGTGAGGCTGGAAGCAAACAACCACTCTGTTGTGAGGATAGTTTGCAGCAGCTGATAAGCTAGCCTTAATCTCTGTTGGATGATGAGCGTAGTCATCAACCACAGTTGCACCCTTATAGGTACCTTTAAGTTCGAACCTGCGGTGAGCACCACCAAACTTTGCAAGACCTGCCTTAATGTGGTCATAGCTGATACCCATTTCCAAACAAAGAGCAATAGCAGAAAGAGCGTTGCTGATGTTGTGGTCTCCAGGTACATTTAGGTTAACTTTATCAAGAGACTTTCCGTTGTAAACAGGAACAAAGCTTGCAAAGCCCTTTTCATTATAAGAAATATCTGTAGGAACTATATCGGCATCGCCCTTTAATGAATAGGTGATGACCTTGCAGTTAAGCCCCTCAGTAAAATATTTAACATCTTCAATCTCGTTGTTGATGATAAGGATACCATCGGCTGAAGTATTTGTAGCAAACTTCTTAAAGGAAGCACGATAATTTTCAAGATTCTTGAAAAAGTCCAAGTGGTCCGCTTCTACATTTAAGATAATGTTGTACTTAGGAAAGAATGAATGATAGCTGTTGGTGTACTCACAAGCTTCTGTGATAAAAATGTCGCTATCTCCAACGTGCACATTGCTGTGAATGGCATCGAGGATACCGCCCACAGAAATGGTAGGGTCCTCTGCTGTCTCAAGGAGAATCTGGCTAATCATGGATGTGGTGGTTGTCTTGCCGTGAGTACCAGAAACTGTGATAGAGCGAGTGTAGTTGGCCATAATCTCTCCAAGTAGCTCTGCTCTTGTAAGCATTGGCTTGCCTGAAGCCTTGGCTGCAACAAACTCTGGATTGTCATCTGCAATAGCTGCTGTATATACAATAAGATCTATGTCATCGGTAATGTTGGCAGCGGCCTGAGGATAAGAAACCTTAGCTCCAAGAGCCTCAAGATGCTTAGTCAAGTCAGAGCATTCCCTGTCAGAGCCAGAGATAGTAAAGCCTGCGCCAAGCAATATTTCAGCTAAACCGCTCATGCTTATACCGCCTATTCCGATGAAATGTACATGTATTTTGTTGTCAAAGTTTAATTTGTACATGATGTATTCCTTCTTATTAAAAATTTCTCAACTTAAATACATTAAACCCAAACGCGATTTGTTTCAAGTCTTTTTGAACATTCAAAAAGGTCGAAGTTGAATAAAAAATATATTGTTTCGACATATTGATGGCAAGTTGTCAAACTATTAGCGAAGATACGGTAAAAAATTACGAATATTATTGCGACTATTTTGACACTTTGCTATACTGATTACATAGATTGTGGATATTGTCGAGGCAGACTGTCCATGCTTTAGATTTCCGAGTGCAGATGTATTTTAGAAATCAAGGGGAGTGCACGGGGTTTTTAGCACATCCTTCACTGACACCATGAGAAAGGCAGATGATAGGGATGATTAGAAAAGAGATGATTGCAATGCTTCTTGCTGGCGGGCAAGGAAGCAGATTGGGCGTGCTAACGTCCGATGTTGCAAAGCCAGCAGTTTCTTTCGGGGGGAAATATCGTATTATTGACTTCCCTCTTTCAAATTGTATCAATTCAGGAATTGATACCGTTGGCGTTCTTACTCAGTATCAACCATTGGTTCTGAATTCTCATATTGGAATCGGTATTCCATGGGATTTGGATAGAAACAATGGAGGTGTGACAGTTCTTCCACCATATGAGAAGAGCGACACTAGTGAGTGGTATTCTGGAACCGCCAATGCAATTTTCCAGAACCTTAAATACATGGAAAATTATAATCCTGAGTATGTACTTATTCTTTCGGGCGACCACATCTACAAGATGGATTATGAAGCCATGTTAGATTTTCATAAAAGTAAAGGTGCAGAGGTTACGATTGCGGTAATACCTGTGCCTATTGAGGAAGCATCAAGATTTGGTGTTGTCATAGCAGACGACGAAAAACGCATAAGCGAATTTGAGGAAAAGCCAGCTGAGCCACGAAGTAACTTAGCTTCCATGGGAATATATATATTCAGTTGGAAAGCACTTAAGGAATCACTTTTGGCGCTTAGAGAGCAGAGTAATTGTGATTTTGGAAAGCACATTATTCCGTATCTACACGAAAAGGGTTCACCAATGTACGCCTACGAATTTAACAGCTATTGGAAGGACGTAGGTACCTTGGGTTCATATTGGGAAGCCAATATGGAGCTTATCGATTTAATTCCAGAGTTTAACTTGTACGAAGAATTCTGGAAGATATACACCAACCAAAACATAATTGAGCCGCAATTTGTTGCAAGCACAGCGGTGGTGGAAAAGGCGATTGTTGGTGCGGGCGCACAGATATACGGAGAGATTTACAATTCAGTATTGGGCGCAGGCGTTGTAATAGAAGAAGGCACAATCGTCCGTGATTCGATTATCATGGAAGGAGCCATAATCGGTAAGAACTGTGTTTTGGACAAAGCAATCATCGCAGAGAACACAGTGATTGGCGAGGGAACTAAGATTGGCCAAGGGGAGGAAGCAACCAGCAAGCTAAATGCAAGCATATATTCATTTGGACTTGCGGTAATCGGAGAGAATTCAGTTATCCCTGCAAATGTAACTATAGGCAAGAATACAGCTATCAAAGGCGAGACTAGCGAAGCGGATTATCCTGACGGACAGTTAGCTAGTGGCGGCTACATTATCAAGGCAGGTGATCGATTATGAAAGCATTAGGTATTATTCTGGCGGGTGGAAACAGCAGTAGAATGCAGAATCTTACTGACAAGCGAGCCATAGCTGCTATGCCGGTGGGAGGCAGTTACAGATGTATCGATTTTGTCTTATCTAATATGACAAATTCTCACATCCAAACTGTTGCTGTGCTATCCCAGTACAACGCTCGTTCCTTAAACGAGCATCTTAATTCATCAAAATGGTGGAACTTCGGTAGAAAGCAGGGAGGTCTCTTCCTTTTCACACCGACAGTCACCACAAACAATAGCTGGTGGTATAGAGGTACCGCCGATGCCATTTGGCAAAATATTGATTTTCTAAAGAAAAGACACGAGCCTTATGTTATTATAGCTAGCGGTGATTGTGTTTATAAACTTGATTTCAACAAAGTTTTAGACTTCCACATCGCAAAACAGGCTGACATAACAGTGGTTTGTGCCAAGCTACCAGAAGGTGACGACATCAATCGTTACGGCGTGGTAGAAATGGATAAGGATGGCAGAATCACAGAGTTTGAAGAGAAGCCGATGGTTGCAAAATCGGATACCGTTTCTGCCGGAGTCTACGTTATAAGACGTAGGGCCCTTATAGATTTGCTAGAGGAGTGCAATAAAGAGGGCAGATACAATTTTGTTACAGACATTCTCATAAGATACAAGAGCATGAAGAAAATCTACGGATACATGATGGAGGGCTACTGGTCAAACATCGCTGATGTAGATAGTTACTTCAAGGCAAACATGGATTTCTTAAGAAAGGATGTTAGAGATAATTTCTTCCACACAGAGCCAGGGTTATATTCAAAGACCCACGACCTGCCGCCTGCTAAATATAATGCAGGTTCCAACGTTAAAAATTCTCTTGTGGCGGGAGGATGCATCATTAACAGTACTGTAGAGAATTCTGTACTGTTTAAAAAAGCATTTGTTGGCAACAACTCAGTTGTTAAGAATTGCGTCATTTTAAACGGAGCATACATAGGGGACAACGTGCACGTAGAGAATTGCATTGTTGAAAGCCATGAGACATTGCTCAGCGGATCCACATACATTGGGGAAGATGGAATCCGCATAGTTACCGGAAACAAAAACAGATACGATATGCCAGTTGGGGAGGTATAGGACAATGCAAATCACTGATATCAGAATTCGCAAAATCGAAAAAGAAGGTAAGATGAAGGCTGTAGTTTCAGTCACAATTGATGAGGAGTTTGTAATTCACGACATCAAGATTATTGAAGGAGATAAGGGACTATTTATCGCCATGCCATCTAGACGTGGTTCAGAAGGCGGTTACAAGGATATTGCTCATCCAATTCGCTCAACCACAAGAGAGCAGATGCAGACAATGATTCTTAACAAGTATAAGGAAGAGTTCCCAGAATAAGATTTATGTTTTTAATTGTTGGTCTAGGCAATCCAGAGAGAAAGTACGATGGAACCAGACATAATGTAGGCTTTGAGGCCATTGACGCTATTGCCCAAAAATACGGGATAGAAGTAAAGCACAAAGAGCATAAGGGCCTTGTTGGAAAAGGCAGAATAAATGGCCAAAAGGTTATGCTGGTAAAGCCTCAGACGTATATGAACCTTAGCGGAGAATGTGTATTTGAGCTGACAGAATACTACGATGTTGACCCTGTCACAGAATTAATTATTATTTCTGATGACGTTTCCCTATCTACAGGAAACATTCGAGTTCGAAAAAAGGGTAGTGCAGGTGGACATAATGGATTAAAGAGCATCATAGGATTGCTTGATACCAACGAATTCCCACGTATAAGAGTTGGAGTTGGTGAGTGTCAAAACGGAGATATGGTAGCCCATGTTTTGGGCCGATATGATTCCCAGGACAGACAGCGAGTAGATGATTCTTTCGAAAAGGTGATTGGTGCTGTTGAATTGTTCTTAGAAGGACAGTTGGACAGTGCGATGAACAAATATAACGTTAAAGAAAAGATAGAGTAGGATGACCTGCTCTATTTTTTTGTATAAAATTAAATAATAGGAAATGCCTGTAAAGCCTTATTTTACGGGAAACAATTATGGACATGTGTGGCATAGATTATAGAATGTAATAAAATATTTTTATAATGGCAATTTATAAAAAATGGGAAAAGCAGATTTGTCTAATATTCACGAAATTACTACTTAACGGGGTTTAAAAGGCTTTTTTTCAACTTAAACGATTGAAAAAAACGGTTAAAAGAAATAGAATGAATATCAATAATGATATTAGATACGAGGGGAAAATGTATGAATTTATCAAAACGTGAAGAGTCCTTAATGGACTATTTTTGGTGCAGCGAAAAGCCGCTGACAGCCGATGAATTAGAGAAAGAGCTGTCTGAAAAAGGCTGGAATCACGCATCAATCTTCAGGACAATCAAGTCGTTAGAAGAAAAGAATTTTATTAACGTAGTGGGGGTGGAAAGGCACAACAAGCAATATGCAAGGTTGTTTTCGCCTGCTATTTCACAAGAGGCGTACTATACTAATTATCTGTTAGAAAAAAGAATGCCTAACAACGTATTGGAGAGGATATCCGCAGCCATGCTTGGCGTGGGTAACAGGGGCAAAAAAAAGGAGGAGGTGATTGAGCGACTCGAAAACATTATCCAAGAAATGAAGAAAGAAGGTGAGAACGTAGAGTAAAAATGAAAATCACAATATTTTCTTTTGTAGCCACGGTGATTTACAGTAGTTCCATTATTTTGCTGCTGTATTTTTTAAGGACAAAGGCCAGGCTGGTAAGCGTCTGCAGCACAAGCAATATAGTTTTGCTATATATGTTTTGCGCCATCAGATTAAGTTTGCCACTGGAATTTGCATGGACATTAGCAGTTCCTATGCCGGTGATTATCAATCCAATCTATGCTGTTCTTAAACGAAGAATCTCTCTGGGCGAGGCAGGGAGTGTAAAGCTTTATTTGGTACTTGCTGCAGTGGCGCTGTTGATTGCTCTGATTAAGATAATAATTCTTATCAGAGAGTATTTTAAGATTTATAGCACTATAGTTAAGTTTTCTAAAAAACGAATATTAAAGGATAATGCGAACCGAGATCTTGGCAAAGAAAATATTGAGATTAGAGAATGTGAAATCATAGGTAGTCCATTCAGCTTTGGGATATTTAAGAAGATGATATTACTGCCCGCAAAAGAGTATGAGACAGAAACAGAAAAACTTATTTTAATGCACGAGTACATGCATCACGCTAACAGGGATTTGCCTGTAAAGATGCTTACAGAGATATTCGTTGCAATTTTTTGGTGGAATCCAATAGTTTATTTACTAGGAAAGGATTTAAACCAAACATTCGAGCTTAGGTGCGACCAGAAGGTCGTAGAAAAGCTGGATTTCCAAGGACGGATAAAATATCTGCAGGTTTTACTGGAAGAGTACAAGAACGCCGACGAGCGAGCACTTGCCTGTGGACTTGGTTTTTCAAATTCAGTAACAACCTTTATCGAAGAAAGATTTAAAGAGATTAAGAACTTCAACGCGGGAAAAAAGAAATATGGTAATTGCTTAGTTCCTATATTTTTTGTAGTCACATTTTTCTTATCCTATACTGTGGTGTTTCAATCGCAATACAAAGCACCTGACGGACAGATGAATACACATTATGGGGAGGAAGTTAGTAGAGAAAAGAACTACATATATGAGTATGAAAAAAAGTATTACATTAGCATAAATAATGATTTGATTGAGATTGATGATGATTGTTTACAAGATTTGTTAAATGATGGATTTGAATTGAAAGAGGGATTATGACTATGAAGAGACATTTTTACGCTTTGTTTTGTGCAACGGCTTTGATTGGACTTATCAATTTAGGAAATACTCAACAAGGCCTTGTCGTGTCGCAACAAACCATCATCGAGAAACCTTTTGGGGTAGCGTTATTTTCACAGGATTCGGTGGTGTGGAAGTACAGAACCTACAAGGGTAAATTACAGAGACGTAGATGGAATGAAACTCAGGGTTATTGGGTTGATAACTCCTGGGAAACCATTAGTTAATAGCTTTCTTTTTTAGGAGGGTTGCTATGGGGAAAAAAAAGAAAGATCAAATCCAAAATGTATTTGACCGTTATGAAAAGAAGTATGTGATGGATGAGAAGACGTATATAGCTTTTAGAAAAGAGCTAGAAGCTTATATGTTAGAAGATCAATATGGTCTTCATACAATTCGTAATATATATTACGATACGGAGTGCGACGAGTTGATTAGAACCTCTATAGAAGGTCCTAAGTACAAAGAAAAATTTAGAATTAGATGTTATGGCAAGCCTACATATGATAGCATGTGTTTCTTTGAGATTAAGAAAAAATACAAAGGTCTCGTTAACAAGAGAAGAGTTGCTATCCCAATGGAGGAAGCTGAAGCATTTTTGATTGATGGCGTGCAACCATCAAACCCAAATCAGATTTTCCATGAGATTGAATATTTCTTTGATCACTATGAGATAATTCCAAAGAGATATATTGCCTACGACAGAGTGGCATTATATGGAATTGAAGATCCTGATTTCAGGGTAACTTTCGACAAAAACATTAGAAGTAGGACAACTAATCTTACATTATATGTTGATGACGATAATGACTATTTATTGCACGAAGGTGAAAGGTTAATGGAGGTGAAGATAGCTGACGCAATGCCGCTGTGGTTCACACAGCTTTTATCTAAATATCAGCTTTATTCTGTTTCATTTTCTAAGTATGGGAATTTTTACAAGAGACAACTGTTACAAGCATGATAATTAACTAGAAATTGGGGGATGAGAAAATGGAAGAATTTATTTCAATGTTTACAAGCAATACCGGAGCTGCACAGTTAACACAGAGCCAGGCTATTATTTATTCAATACTTGCAGGTGTGTTAGGATTAGTAATTTCACTAACATATAACAAGACTGGTAAAAGGTCAAAGAACTTTGCAAGAACACTTATTATTTTACCAATGTTGGTATGTATAGTGATGATTGTAGTTAACGGAAACTTGGGAACAAGCCTTGCAGTAGTAGGTGCATTCTCATTGGTTCGTTTCCGTTCATTGCAGGGAAGCTCACGCGACATCGGATTTATTTTCTTTTCAATGTCAGTCGGTATTGTTTGCTCGATAGGTGCTATTGGACTTGCATGTATAATTACACTTATTATCTGTGCAATCCATTTCATACTAAACGCATGTGCATACGGTTCATGTGGGCCTGAGGAAAAGGATCTTAAGATCACAATCCCAGAGAACCTTGACTACTCAGATATATTTGATGATATATTTGACAAGTTTACATGTTGGCATAAGCTTTTGAGCGTTAGAACAACAAACATGGGAAGTTTGTATGAAATCAACTATCGTGTAAAATTGAAGGACGATTCATTAGAAAAAAGCTTTTTAGATGATATTCGTACAAGAAACGGCAATTTGACAGTTATCTGTGGTCGTTGTGATATCAACGAAGCTGACGAACTTTAATATTAACTTGTTATTACAGGAAGGACTGCCGATGCAGTCCTTCTTCTTGCTTAAAAATAAAGGTGTTTCAATTATGAACAAATTATAAAAGTTATTTACATTAGTAATTGAAAAATCTATACTAAAATCTATAATGATAATTGTGTGTATTAAAAGAAACATAACAATAATAGAGTAAATATTTTAGTTAGGGAGAAGGGAAAATTGGACCAGATAGTAATTAGAGCAAAAATGTTAGGCAAGGTTGAGTTTCTTTACAAGGGAAAGCCATTTACTATTGAAAGAAACAACACAACAAAGGTAAACCAGTTACTACAGATGTTGATGTACTATCCAGATGGATTGACAAGAGATCAATTGATGTTCAATCTTTTTCATGACGAGGAGATAGCAGATCCATCTAATAGTATGAGAGCCTTGGTTTTTAGGCTGAGAAAGGCTCTTCCAAAGGCTGGACTTCCAAAGGAAGATTACGTTTTTGTAAAAAGAGGAACTTACAAGATTAGCCCAAATGTTAAGGTGGAGTGTGATGCATTTGATTTTGCAGATGCAGCTACTGCAGCTTTTTCAGAATCTAATCCAGATACACAGATTAAGTATTTGGAGAAGGCCTGTGATATTTATGGAGGTGATTTCCTTCCAGGACTCAGTGCCGTTGAATGGGTTGTTTCAGTTCAGGTTAAACTTAAGAAATATTATGACAGATGCGTAAAGCAGCTTTGTGAGCTTTACCTTCTTAAAAAGGATTACGCAAGCTTATACAAAGTTAGCCACAAGGCGAACCATTTCTATCCATATGATGGATGGCAGTATTATGAGATGGAGGCTCTTATTGAGCTAAACAAGCCAAAGGAGGCTTTGAAGCTTTATCAGGATACTGAGGCCCTTATGATAGGTGAATTGGGTCTTGATGTGTCTCCAAAGATGAAGGAAGCCATGGAAAGGCTTGCAGATCAGATGCAGTATAGCACTGATGAAATATTTGAGGTTAAAAAGAACTTAGACTCTGCAAAGGATGATTTGGAGGGTGGTTTCTACTGCAGTTATCCTGTCTTTGTAGAGAGCTATAGATATATCAAGCGCGTTATCAAGCGCTCGCGTCAGTCAGCGTGGTTGATGCTTTGCACAATCAACAGAAACACTAACGACACAGAAAAGAACCGCGAAAAGATGAACATCTTTGCCGACGATTTAGCCGAGGCTATTAGAACATCTACTCGTGGTGGCGATATGTACGCCCGTTACAGTAACAACCAGTTTGTAATTTTGCTTCTAGACATTACAAAGGAGGACTGTGTACTAGTTCAGGCTCGAATCAATGAAAATCTACCAAAGGCTTCTATCAAGCGTTTCTTGGAGTACAACGTTATTCCGGTAAACTTAGAAAGCGCTGGTACAGCCAATGATACGGACGAATTAGAAGACATTGTGAGAGGTGAATAGTAATGGGAATACCTGTTAGAATGAAAAGAGCTAAGAATCTTGTGGCTATTGTACTGGATTCAAAAGAGGAAATGTCCGGTAAATTATATAATAGATATGAGACTGAGCCAGAAGAGTTTAGCGGTATAAACGAATTAATACATTTGATAAATGGCTTTATGGACTCTCTTGGAGCTCCTGGCCAAATGTACAAATACAGAAAGTTTCGCAAGACGAAAACGATTAATAAAAAGTTTGATGTAACAAGAGCCGACAAGGTACACGAACTTACTGATTATATTGAGGAAGCAGATACTTCAAAGACATTTGCAATCCTAATCCATACTAGAGATAAAGCCACATGGCAGGGAGCGGTATACAATGCATCTAAGCAAAAGAGCTCCACTTTTAAAAACGAAATGGAATTAATTAATATAATCAAAAAATTTTAATAAAGGGACAATGGAGGAAGCAAGTGAGACGAGCTAAATATTTGCTTTCACTGATTGTTCTGAGTATTAGTCTGACGGCCTGCTCTTCTGGGGGAGGCTTAACAGGCGAAGGCACTTCATCAGGGGCCGGGGAGTCTTCAGTGGAGGCTTCGGCCAAGGGGACCAAAGGCTCCAGAGACAATAGAATACGGGTGTTAGCGCCTAAGGCAAGCGGAACAGAAGTGTATGGCAATGTGGATGCTAGCATAGATGCAAGCAACGCTGCTGATGGATATGTCATGGTTAGATATACTGGCTCTGCGGCCAAGGTGAGAATGCTAATTGAGACTCCAGCTGGTAACACCTACAACTATCTCATGGACCTGAATGGAGAGTATGCAGTATATCCTTTATCCGAGGGAAGTGGCACCTACAAGATAGGTGTCTACGAAAACCTTCACGATGACCAGTATGCTGCGGCCTTTACTCAATCAGTGAGTGTAACCCTTAAAGATGAATATAGTATGTTCCTGTATCCCAATGCTTACGTAAACTTTGATGTAAAATCAGCTGCGGTGAAAAAGGGGCAGGAGCTTGCTGCTAGTGCAAACTCAGATTTAGATGTAGTCAACGCAGTTTATCAGTACATCACTAAAAACATTTCTTATGACTATGATAAAGCTGAGACAGTGCAATCGGGATATATACCAGTCGTGGACGAAACTCTTGCATCAGGCACGGGTATATGTTTTGACTATGCAAGCCTAATGGGGGCTATGCTTAGATCTCAGGGAATACCAACAAGACTAGAAATTGGATATGCAGGCACCGAATATCACGCTTGGATATCTGTCTACACCAAGGAGACGGGCTGGATAGACAATGTCATTCAGTTTAACGGAACGGACTGGACGTTAATGGATCCGACTCTTGGTTCTTACGCAAGCGACAAAACCGTGAAGCAATATCGAGAAGATGATACCTATTACCAATTGAAATATAAATATTAAAAGGTGGGGCTATGAGCGATAAAACTAGAAAAAAATTAACAGCCGAGGAACTATACGCATTCTCCGATGAGATGGGAATGATGATTTCTAGCGGCGTTTCTTCTATACAGGGAATTACAATGATGCTTGACGAATCCCAGGGAGGGGAGGAGAAGGAACTCCTTACTGAGATGGAAAGCATAGTCAGCGAGAGCGGTTCGCTTTCTAAGGCGATTGAAAGTGTTGATGTATTTCCTGATTATTTTGTTGAAATGGCAAAGATGGGTGAGACAACAGGTAAGATGGATTCAGTGCTTACCAATTTGGCAGCACACTATTCAAGAGAAATGGCAATCAGCAATGCAATCAGAAGTGCCGTTACTTATCCACTTATGATGGTGGCAATGATGCTCATTATTATCGTTGTCCTTGTAACAGAAATCATGCCAGTGTTTGACAGAGTATTCAAGCAGTTAGGCGGAACCATGGACGGTTTGTCTGCAGGATTTTTGGCAGTTGGTAGCTTTATAAAGGAAAATGGTGTCATAATGCTTATCATTTTGCTTGCTGTAGTTATCTATTTCATTGTCATTAACAAGACTACATGGGGAAAGAATCACAGGAATAATCTCCTATATAAGAGCCGTAGATTTAAATCAATCCATTCAAAGATTGCTACAAGTCGTTTTGCTTCTGCTATGGCAATGACATTATCAAGCGGTATGGATGTTATGCAGGCTCTTGATGTTAGCGGACGCATTGTAGAAGCGCCAGACTTTGAGAAAAAGCTAGAAAAGTGCAAGGATTCATTTGCAGAAACAATGGATATAGGACGAGCTTTTTCTCTCTCAGGAATATTTGGAGGTTTGTACGGAAAGATGGCAATCCTTGGAGCCAAAACCGGTAACATGGAAAATGTCCTTGAGAAAGTGGCAACCACTTATCAGGAAGAGGCGGACGAGGAGA
>JAEEGJ010016732.1_pt1 | contig 16755 bp, 19 predicted proteins | sample 8958761 | NCBI WGS metagenome assembly JAEEGJ01 (sample SAMN16246546, study PRJNA631951) | gut metagenome | biome: gut microbiome; feature: rumen; material: RS-attached | host: Bos | place: Iran: Karaj | collected 2018-10 | reverse complement strand
GATGTAATGTGAGGATTCCCTGGGGGGATGAGGAGCAGATTGCGAGAGATGCTCTTGGTTTTCCGGAGGAATACTTGATTCCCTGTTTTATCGGAATTGGGCGACCTTCAGAAGATGCGGTCACCACTAAACAACTTGAAGTCAACTTAGAGGAACAGATACATTGGAATAAATTTTAACTCACAGACAGTTGGCAAGAATGGTTTAATCCATTCTTGCCACAAATTGTTACCTGTCCGTTTACTCAACTGTCCATTCAGTCCACTCTAAATGATTTCCATTCTTTTCGCGTGATTGCATAGGCATAAGAGATAGTATTTTTCGGATCAGGATACTCTTTCACTTTCTTCATTCCATTTGCGATCGCTGTGGAATAGGAACCCACATTTGTATATTTCATATAGGAATAGATCGTATCATAATCCGTGTTCCGGAAAACCCAGTCCCTGACCGCCTGCGCGGCCTCTTTGGCAAATCCGCGCCTCCAGTATTTCTTGTGAATGTGATATCCGATCTCCGGAAGCATCTCTCCATCAATATTCTGAATGGTAATACCGCAGTCTCCAATAAACTCACCTGTTTCTTTCAGCACTACTGCCCACAGGCCAAACCCATACTGCGAATAATTTTCCAGATTCCACTCGATCCAGCGTCTTGTTCTCGCCTTATCAAATGGCGCCGGGTAATGCTGCATAGTCTCCTCGTCAGACAATATTTCGTAGAGTGAATCAAAATCATCCATTGTATACTCCCTTAGCAGGAGTCTTTCTGTCTCTATCATATTTAGTATTTATCCCCGATTCGTTCTATGCTTTTCTCACAGGATTTACTGATCACAAGCGGCCATACACACATTGCAAAGAGCAGCATTATGAGTCTTGCGATAAAATTGCCCCAGTGACCGCCAAAAGCTGCACCTACTGTTGCAGGTCCAAAATATTCTTTCCACGAAAAAGCCAGTCCCACGCCAACGCAGACCAGCATCGGCAGATCTTTATGCCCTACCGGAATCTCATAGCGGATATAATGGCGATCAACATAGCTTCCGATCAAAAATCCCAAAAGTGCGCCGCATGCTTTAAAACAGTCATTCATCATCTTTGCCGGATCTACCAGCAGATTTCCTGCTGCATCATAGTCCATTGGGTAAGATTTTAACGAAATATATGCCAACGAGGCAAAAACAAATACTATTCCAACTACTGTAAGAATGTCGAGAAGTCTTTCATTTCCTTTAACTCTTTTTGAAACCATTGAGACAACCCATATAAGCAGTATCGATTCCACAAGACCGACTGCAACATCCTGCGGGGTATGTACTCCCAAATAGTTTCTGGAAAATCCTGTAAGCAGAATAAGGATAGCACATGTAACAGCAAGCCATCTTCTTTTGTCCTTCTGCCAGACAAAAACACAGCCATAAATCGTTGTCGCAGTCTTTGTATGACCACTTGGAAAAGAATAACCCGTAGCTGCCGTTTTTGAATCTCCGGCCGGCTCGATAAGATCAGAACGGATCCAAGGCCTGTAAGCGCACACGGTAAGTTTTATAAGTCCGTTAACGAGTTCACTGACCCACTGACATGTCAGGAAAAAATATCCCCACGCCTTATCAACACCCCAGAATATTACAAATGGCAAGAACGGCAGAATATCCACGGCAAACTTTGACAGAGAGTTGAAAAACTCATCAAAGACACCTCCTGTAACGTTCCTTAGTTCCTGTAACATTAAAAGATACTGAATATCAAAATCCATGATAACCTCCAAAAATCTTTTTTATTCAACAATAAATCATACTATAGAAGCGTCATAGCGACACTACAGAGCAGTAATTGCTCCGGATTTCATTGATATATGCCTTATCAAGCAGCTCACCCACTGCAGACATTTGCTGTTTAATAGCCGTCATCTGTGGACTATCATTGCCTTTGTACTTGCTCTTCTCAAGCTGCCTGGATCTTCTAACTTTAGTCCCTGCCCTGGCTCACTTCTACTTTCTTCAATAATTCCTTCGAAAGTTCCAATTCAAAAAAACCATCTCTGTTTTCAGTATGTACAGGAACTATTTTTTCCTTTGGATCAATAGTTTTGATAACTGCTGTTAAAGTTTCAATAGATGCATGCCCACTGGTGTGCATAGAGTTAAATACATCTGCCCACTCCTTCTTAAGTTCAATCAGTCCGAGATTAGAATATGGTTTATTCTCCATAACATATCCATCCCATAACGAATATATAACTACCGGTTTTGGATCCAATTCCTTGAATTGACGCATCAATTCTCTATAATATTCAGAAGTCCCGACAAGCATAGTGAAACCATCTTCAATCATGTGTTGCCTCTGAGTCTTTCCATCACTCAGGATATGGTTGAGATTATCCCGTATTGAGTAGCTTCTGTGAAACTTAAACCGCCGGTCTTCCTTCTCACCAACTTTCCTGGTAAAAAGATCCAACTGTTTTTTTATATATGAATTGCATATCAGAGCAGGCTTATATTCATTATCTTTTCCTTTTTTATCATCTCTGCTTCTTTTCTTTCCGGCATTTATTGTTGCCCAATAAAATGAAGCCAGGCTTTCCATATTGGTGGAAGAGCATATTAGAAAAGCATATTTATTTTTTACAAGTAGATCAGTGGCTTCTTTTTGAAGCATTTTTTCAGTTTTGGTCTTACCATTTGGGCGTGACATCATCGTGCCTTCAATAATCAAAACATCCACAGGTGTGCTTGCAATTCCATTTTTTATATCATCTATAAGGTTCTCCCCAAGGCGGCCGTGAGCTCTGAAATCCCCGGTATGGACGATACTTCTGCCATCGGCATCAAAACGTAACATATAGGCATCAGCAACTGAGTGATCTACTCTATATGGTGTAAATGTGATATCACCTATAGTCTGCTCTCTTTTATCCTCATACAGCTTTACCTGATCACTTTTTAAAATCTGTAGTTCCTTTGCTGCTTTATCTTTTTCCGCAGGATCCATATCATCAAATTTAACCAAAGTATCCCGAATGTTTATGAGCATATCCCTGGCTAATTCTCCCATATAAATATCTATATCGCCCGGAACAGCAAATAGCAGCCCGATATGATCCCCATGAATGTGTGTAAACACAACCGCATCAGGCTTTTCTTCATTAATCTTTTTTATCATGATTGAATCCGAAGACTCCTCAGGGTTGACAGACAGTTCAGCTCCAAAATCAACCCATATCTTAGTCCCTGATAAAGATACGATCTCAGTTATAGTTCCACCGATCTGGTTTTTCCCTCTGATTATTCTATAATCCATAAATCCTCCCTGAAATGACTCAATACAAATCCAATCACACATAATACCTATAATCAGTTTCTACGATTGGCATATAAAAACCGTGCTCATGAATACCAGGATGCTCATTATAACCATCGATATCCTGTACCTGTTATCAATGTCTTTCATTTCGATTGCAGACTTCATACATATGTAGCTTTTGACGTTCTACGTTTCTTTTTACTTATCCATTGAAGCATTTAATCTAGCCGTTTCAGGCCAACAGAATCTACCTTCTGATTATTGGTCTCAATCATCGCTTTAATCTGGTAATTTTCAAAAAAAATTTTGGCATCTATCCCTCGATGATAAGCAAAACCGCAAGTTACTTCTTCTCAGCTTCTATCTTTTTTAGAGTATCATCCAATATTTCTTTTCTCAGCTCAGTAAGCCAATCTGAAAATGCAACTGTATCAAATGCATATGTTTTATTAAGCTCATACTCATTCTCTGACCAGGTATCAATTGGAGATTCATTATGCTGGATAAGGGCTTCGAGCTTATCAAGAGACTTGTACAGCTTTGCTTCCTTAGTTTCCTGCGCATCCATCTCTTTGTATAACTCAGCGATATCTCTGGATAATTCCTCTGGTAGTGATTGTACCCATTTGTTGAGAAGCAAATCCTCAACCTCTCTGTCATCATCTGTTTTGATAAAGGTTGGTATATCTCCAGTAAAACATTCTCCAAGATCATGAATAAGGCACATGTCCACAACTTTATCCATATCTAAATCCGAGAACTCGTACCTTAGAAGAAATGCCATCAGCGAAATACGCCAACTATGTTCTGCGACACTCTCTGTTCTCCGTTTTGTAGTTGTACAATGGCGTGGTGTATCTTTTAGTCTTTCAGCAATATGTAAAATATCCAGGTACTCCCTAGCGTTCATACACATCCTCCCAACAAAGTCATCCTTTATACTTATAACCAAACTCTGCTATACCTATATTAAAAACCATAAGAAACATGCATCCATATCTGCCAATCTGTTCAAGGACATTATGTTCAGTGCCCATTCGCCTTCATTAATATACCCTTCATTATAAACACAGTAACTTGCTCCTAGGATTAACTATGCACCATCATTACCATCAAATTATACTTGATATAGTTTCCGTATATTGTTCCTCACTTTATCAACTGATATCCAAAGAGAGGCGTGCTACTTGTTACTCTTTCAATTCCTACTCCAATAGCTCTTTTGAGGCTGTCTCTTTTGGAAATCTCATCCGGTCTTCCACTATCAATGATCCTTCCACTTCCTATAAGCACAACTTCATTACTATATGTCGCTGCAAGAGGTATATCATGGGATGCAATTATTATCCCTATGCCCTTCTTCGTCAATTCTTTCAGTATTTCCATCAGCCTTATCTGATGCTCTATATCAAGGTTTGAAGTCGGTTCGTCAAGGAGAATATATCTGCTCTTTTGGGCAATCACCATGGCAATATATGCCCTGCTCATCTCTCCTCCGGAAAGAGAGGAAACCTGCCTGTGACTTAAGCCTGCTACTTCAACCGTTTCCATTGCCTCATCAATGATCCTGTCATCCTCTTTTGACAGGTTATGCCCAAAGCTTTTGTAAGGAAACCTGCCATGCGAAACCAGCATCCTGACACTCATGGCAACAGGGCTTAGATGTTGAGGAAGATATGCCACCATTTTTGCTCTTTCAGTATGGGACATTTTTGTCATTTCAGCACCATCAACAGTCACACTGCCTTCATAGGAAAGTTGCGTATCCATGACCTTTAAAAGGGTGGATTTACCACTGCCGTTGTTGCCCATGATGCTTGTGATCCTGCCTCTTTCAAATGCGTACCCGCCTATATCTATTATTGTTCCAGAGCCATATCCTGCTCTGATATTTCGTAGTTCCAGAGCCATATTCTTACCTTTATCCTCTATGTCTTTTCGCAAGAAGAATTATGAAAAATGGCGCTCCGATCAGAGAGATCAGCATACCCACAGGGAGTTCATAGGGATATGAAATGTTTTTTGCCAAAAGATCCCCAAACAGAAGAAGATTACTCCCCCATATCATGGTTAGAATCATCCTGCTTTTGAAGGATGAAATATCTATTCTTTTGATTGCATTTGGCACTATCAGACCAACAAAACTGATGAGCCCACATATACTTACAACAGTAGCGGCAAGAATCACCGCCGCCATGATGGTCATGAATCTATATGTCCTTACCGGAAGTCCCACCCCGAACGCCACTTCATCTCCCAGCGCAAACAGTTCAATCTTAGGTGAGATCATCAGCGAAAAAAACAGTGTTATCAGAACCACCACTATTGTTACAACAAGCGGACCTGCCTGTATTCCCTGCAGGGATCCAATCTGAAATGCAGTCTTGTCATAAACTGTATCAGGCCAGACTGTTATGCAGAAATTAATCCCGGCACTCATGAGAGCTGAAACCGCTACACCTGACAGAATCAATATATTCTTAGAGCTTCCTGCCAGTCTGGACATAACAAATACCAGTCCCGCCGATGCAATGGCACCTAAAAAGGCCATTAGTGTTCTCGCAGGTAAAGAATGTCCAAATATTACTACCGATAAGAGCACAAAAAATCCGGCTCCGTTATTAACTCCCATAATGCTTGGAGAAGCCAATGGATTTGACAATGCTTCCTGCATTAGTAGTCCGGATAGAGCAAGCGCAGCTCCGCAGATGATTGCTGCACAAATCCTTGGAATTCTTATATCAAACAATATTATCGATGTAGCCGTGTCACTTTGAGTACTTCCCAAAAGGACTGATAAAAGGTCTTTTGTTCCAACAGATGAATTCCCTGCAAGCACACCAAACAGGCTGCAGGCTATCAGCAGCAATAATCCTGTGATCATCCATATTTTTTCATTTGAGGATTTCATATATGTACCTGTATGCCTCATCCCATCTTGCATTCGGTTTATATTGGAAAAGATCCTTTGGAAGCATGTGTACCTGATTCTTTGTAACAGCTGTAAGCTTTTTCCACACATCTTTAGAAGTAAATTCTTCCTCCAATACGCTCATAGCCTCCTTTTCTTTTCCCTGATAGATAATAAAAATATAGTCAGGATCAGATATCGTTATCGCCTCAAGACTCAGCTCATCAAGAGAACTGTTATCGTAAGCAATATTCTGAATACCAAAAGAATCAATTATTTCGCAGCCAAAATAGTCGTCTTTCATAGCTTTGTTCTTGGTGGCTGAAACTCTCAGGAAAAGATATGTTTTGTCCGGGTTTTTACCTGCATCATACTCTTTAAGTATAGCATCAATCCGTTCTTTGACCTCTGTAACATTCTTTTTATAAAGATCATCCCGACCGGTTATGGTTGTGAATTCCCTCATTGTTTCATCGTAGTCCTGAAAGGATTCTATATCCACAGTAACTACGTTGATCCCAAGGCTGTCCAGTTCTTCTTTGAACTTCTTATGTGATGGCAGGTCAAGAGTCATCATTACTGCGTCAGGCTTAAGAGATACAACCGTTTCAACGTTTGGCTTGGACACTGTACCTATAATTTGGGCACCGTCCGTCATTTCCTCCAGTTCCAGGGCATCTTCAGTTGCTCCCACAAGACTTCCTCCTGCCAGGAGCCACATCTCACTCACAGACTTCGACAGCGCAACAACCCTTTCATATGTAATTGTCTCTTTTTGACTTCCGTTAAAAGATGTGCAGCCACAAATAATTGTGGCTGCAACCATAATAGCAGATACTACTACCAGTAACCTCTTTACCATAATATCTTAACCGCCATACTTGTCGTAATGTTTTCCGCCCCAGTAAATCCTCTGATTTACTTCAGCTTTAGGGCCAAGTTCCACTCCTTCAAAAAGCCATTTCTTAAACTCCTCAAAACCTGTTCTATCCACAATATAGCCGATATGCTCCTTGTGCTCAACAGCATCGGGATCTATGTATTCTTCAATGTAGGCATAAGTATTCTTTACCATCTTTAGTATACTTTCTTCGTCTGCCCACTTGATGAAATCCTCGGCAAGTCTGGGGTTCTTTTTTCCGGTACGCCCCAAAAGCACGAGTCTGAAATAATGCTCCCTGCTTCTGGTCCAGGCTCTGGTAGGGCAGTATGCCGCGCAGACACCGCATCCGATGCACTTAGCTGTATCTCTTACAACCTTGCCGTTTACAAGCTCAAGAGCTCCGACAGAACGTCTCTTGCAGTAATTGACACAGGCTCCACAGGCTACGCATCTGTCTTTGTCATACTGAGGTTCTGTCATTCCGATGATACCAAAATCCGCCATTCGTACTTTGGCGCAGTCATTGGAACATCCTGTAAAAGCTATCTTAACGTGTCTGTCATTGGGATAGATATTGTTCTCCATCTTCTGGGCAAATGAAGTGGTGTCATAACAGCCAAAGGGACATAGTCTTGCTCCCGGGCACGCGATAACGTTTCTTGTTCCGGATGAAGGATATCCCTTTCCTTTTTCAGGCTGGTTAATTCTCAGAGAATCAATTATTTCCTGAACTTCAGCATTTACCTTATCGACATCTGTCAGCTTGATGCCGGGAATTTCTATTCCCTGTCTGTTTGTTATGTTGATAACACCAGTGCCGTATTTTTCCGCAATCTCAACAACTTTGCCCATTGATTTTGCATCAATGACACCTCCGGGAATTCTTATTCTGGATGCAGTCTCTCCGCGGACTTTGGAGTAGCGGAAAGCATTTTTCTTAAGTTTACCTACATTGATATCAAGATTAGCCATCTACTACCTCCTTCTTCAGTCCACAAAGTTCTTGGCAAACTCGTAGTTGAACACCGGTCCGTCAAGACAGATATAGGTGTCATTAACCCTGCAGTGCCCGCATTTTCCAAGGCCGCAACACATCTTGCGCTCATGGGACACTGTAATATTGGAATCTTTAAAACCCTTTTTCTGAAGCTCGATTATAGTAAACTTCATCATAGGAGGTGGTCCAACCACTACAGCTTTGGCATTTGCAGGATCCTTAAGAGGCAGTCCCTCGATATATTTTGTTACAAGTCCTATGTTTCCTGTATACCCTTCTGGTGCTCCGTCAACGGTAAGTGTGAGTTTTAACTTCTCATCCCAAGCCTTCAGGTCATCCCTAAAGAGCATATCATCAGGGGATCTGAATCCTGCAATAACATATTTATCCTGAGCATCAGGCATCTCGCTAAGTGCCTGAATAACACCCCTTACAGGAGATACTCCGGTTCCTCCCGCAACAACCACAACTTCTCCGTCTTTATACAGATCAACGTCAAAGCCATTGCCATAAGGTCCACGTAGCAGAAGATTCTGACCCTTATATCTCTCAAATACTTCGTTTGTGACCCTTCCGACTTTTCTGATAGTCAGATCCACAAAGCCATCGCCAATGCCGCTTACAGAGATAGGTGCTTCGCCATATTTGGGAATCGAAACCTCAAAGAACTGTCCGGGTTTAACCTCACCTTTAAAAGCCATTCTAAAGGTGTATTCCTTTCCGGTATGCTTTATAACATCAAGTATTTCAGAGGCAAAAGGAAGATATGGATTCATAGTATTCATGAGTTCACCTCCTTTTTAACCGCGTCGTTTACCTTGTTTATGATATTGGAAAAAGATATGTACTCAGGGCAGATATCATCGCACCTTCCGCAGCCCACGCACATCTGATAACCGAACCTCTTCTTGAAATCCGAAATCTTGTGCAGGACTTTAAATCTCATCCTCTCTCCGTTCTTTCTTCTGTACTGTCCGCCACCTGCAACATCCGTGTATCCGTCCACCATACAGGAGGCAGCTACTCTTCTTCTCTCACCAACTCTTCCATTGTCTGAATAAAAGACATCCTGCATCGTGTAACATGTGCAGGTAGGGCAGACAAAGTTACATCTTCCGCAGTTGATACACCTTGTAGTGTACTCATCCCACAGTTCGTCGGTTATAATCCTGCCCGGTATCTCATCCGGGATTTCAACCTTGACGTCGTTTTCGGTTACAAACCTCGGTGTTACATCTGATTCCTTTATACCTGAGGCAGACTTGAAGAATCCTTCAAAATTCTTATCAAGCACATTTAAATGAATCTCACCATCAATGAGGTCAACAGAAAAAGCGTATCCCTCTTCATACTTATTGGAATCCATGGAAACGCAGAAGCAGTTATCGAAGGACTTGCCGCAGCCAATGAGCACTGTCTTAATGAGATCCCGGCGTCTTTTATAGAACGGGTCTTTTGCCAGACCGTTTTCAAGATATATCTGGTCAAGACGCTTAAGGCCGTTGAGATCACAGCTCCTTCCAAAAATCAACACCGGCTTATCACAAAGATCCGCCTCCTTTACTTCTTCTTCAGTGAAGTACAAAAGAGTCTCTGAAAGAGGTAAAAGAAACTCCTTTGATGCGTAGTCTGATTTTTTCTCCAGCTCAATCTCTGATGCATCGCTGATCTCGTCATAGATAACACAGTCAACATCAGTAAATCTCCCTGCACCTTTTTTGAGGACCGGAGCAAAGATCCGGTAGTCCTTAAGAAGGGCACTGACAAGATCAGAAAAGCCCTCCTTTCCAAGTACATAGCCCATAAGAAACCCTCCTAAAAGTTTTTATGTATAGCCTTAAGGCCTTTTACCTTTCCCAAGGAGCATCCTTGAGAAATTCAGAAGTACATAACCAACCAGCATAGATGTCAGGAATATCTGCAGTCCCGACAACTGAGTAAGTGCAAAGCCTGCGCTTTCATTTCCATGTCCGTTTAAGTACGCTGCCATCTTATTTGTTGCCACTGTACCTATTGCCATCGGGAAAGTAAGCCCCGCAAATCCCGGAGTAAAATCAAACGAAAAGAAATCCGGAAGCTTGATGATGATGAATAACAGTGATGCCAAAACGCAGAAATACAAGAAATACAAAAGTGGCTGATTAGGTGATTCATATACATTTAAAAGGCTCACAACGCAGAGACTGCAGGGCGCCAGCACAACCGGCATGGTGTGATAAACCTGTGGTTTCACAGGAACCTTTATGAGCCTTACTATCATGACAGGGATAAGGACCAGGTAAATGATAATGCCGTAAACCGTTATAACCTTTAAGAGCCCTGTCATGTTCATGGCAGCACCTGTAACACAGGCAACCATGATACCGTTATATGTCACAAACCAGCTGGGCACTGTGGTATTCACATCTCTTTTGAGTATCACGTTCCTTGCGGTGAAAATACAGATGTGAGCTGCATGGATAATAATGGCAATGAGCCAGATCCACTTTCCGAATGCCATTCCCTTTTCGAAATAGAAACTGCCAAGGATCATCAGGCACATGGTAAAACCAGCATAAAGACTTGACGGAACCGTCTGCTTGTACTCCTCCATGCATGTTGATGAACATAGTATTATCTTAAAGATATAGGCAAGGACAATGACTGTAGCGCAGATCATGATCAGCACCCGAAACCAGGTATAGCCCATACCTCCATACACATTCCCAAGGGTCAGTGTTCCCACAAAGGTCGGAAGAACAGGTACCGGAAACTTCTTTAATCTCTCCTTCATCAGCACCTCCTTTATCAAAGGTCATATGCAAATTCAAGATTTGTTCTCTCATGGAAAAAGTCTGAATAGTCAATTTCAAACAGTGGCTTTTTGACCTTCCTTACGTCTATCTTTCTGGCGATCATCTGCTGAAGCACGCCGCCGTATGCAAGATCTCCCTGCAAAAGAGCTCCCACAATTATTCCATCCTTCGAAACAACCTTCTTGTAAACCCCGTCCTTGTCGTAGACGTCTACCCTGTAGGTGTCGTCAGGCGGTGTTACAGTTCCAAGGGACATTGTATGTATACCCAAAAAACTCATGGTTGATTTGCTTGCAAAAAAGTCAGTCATCTTCTCTTTCTTTCCTGCCATATTTGCAGCTGCCACCATCCCTTCTTTTACTGCAACGGGCCAGATTGGGCTTGTGCCTGAAACATCTCCCGCGCCGTATACATCAGGATCGGATGTCCTTCCTGTCTCATCGTAGACAAGGCCGAACTTTGAGAGTTCCAGTCCCGAATCCTGCAGGAATTCTACATTTGAGCGCACACCTGCCGTTACAATGAAATAGTCACACGGAAGAACAGTTCCATCACTGAGTTCTATCTCGTAGATCTTGCCGTCTTTGACATGGACTTCATTAACTCCTACGCCATAGTACTGGTCAACTCCATTTTCCTTAAAGGCATCAATATATGTCTTTGCAGCTCTCTCATCCAGCTGTCTGTTAAGAAGCCACCCGGCAAAATCAACCAGCGTAACCTTCACGCCCATATGAAGATAGCCAGTAGCACAGTCTATGCCTATGAGTCCTGAACCAAGAACAACGATATTCTTTGCGGTCTTTGGTACCTCTTTTAACACCTCTATATCATCTATGTTCCTGAAACCAATATAATTGTCCGCTTCGGAAAGACCTTTGATGGGCGGTATGAAGGTGTGGGATCCTGTGGCGATAAGGAGCTTGTCGTACTGAATTTCTTCATTTCCATCAAGAACTAAAGTATGCTCCTTGGGGCGCAGCGAAACAGCTTCTCTTCCCTTCATCCAGTTAACATTGTAGACTTTGTCAAAATCTTTCTCTGCAAAGTTGAGCCTTTCAAGAGTTCTTTCCCCGCACAGATACTGGTGGAGGATGCATCTTGAATAAATGTGCTCATCTTTGGATACCAGGGTTACTTCACCCTTTTCGTCTATCTTTCGCAACTCTCTTATTGCATTAATTCCTGCGGCAGATGATCCAATAATTACGTATCTCATTCCTTCACCTCCTCAAGAGTTATTGCGTGCATAGGACATTTCTCAACACACATAGGCATCGGAGTTTTGCCGTCCTCGCTTCTGTGAACGCACATGTTGCACTTCATGATTTCCTTCTGGTGAATACTGTCATACTTAAGGATTCCATAAGGACAGGACATGATGCACATGTAACAGCTTGCACACTGGTTCTTGTCATACTCAACGAACCCCGTCTCAGGGTTTTTGTGCATAGCTCCTGTCATGCAGGTGTAGGTGCATTCAGGCTTGTTGCAGTGCCTGCAGAAAATAGGCGCAGGCGTGGTCTCGGAATCGATCACCACTCTGTTTCTGGCATCGCCGCTCTCTGTCTCATGGCTTACCACGCAGGCAGTAACGCAGGTAAGGCATCCAATGCATTTATCACGATCGATCTTTATTCTATACATTCATCAGCCCTCCTTTGCGATCTTTTCAAACCTGCAGGTTCCGCCCTTGTAGTTAGGCTCCCTGGAGTATTTGTCATAACTTGACGGCGTCAGCGCATTACACTCAATGTAGTGGATAGGCGCATAAAGTTCGCCATACTGAACGTTATCGGTTACCTTGACAGCAAAGACAGCATTCTGACCATTGGATGAAAATACCCTTATCTCATCCATGTCCCTGATATCGTTTTCTGCTGCAAGCTTTGTATTCATGTAGAGATATGCTCTCTTTAATGAGACATCCTCAACAAACTTTACTTCCTTTGTCCTGCTCTGAGTGTGCCACTGTCCGACCGAACCTCTTCCGGTGTTGAATACCAGCGGGAACTCGTCAGTCACAGGAATCGGATTTTCTAAAGGTTCTTCGTAAATGAACTGTGCTTTTCCTGACGGGGTAAAGAACTTGCCGTCTGCATAAAGTCTTCTCTGCTCCTCCGAAAGCTCTTTTTCCCTGCCTTCAGGATATGGCCACTGAATTCCGTGTGAATCCGTCAGGTCATCCCAGTGGATTCCGGTAAAGTCACACCCCTTTCCTCTTGAGCATTCCCTGAGAAGATCAAAGCACTGTCTCGGGGTTTCCCATTTTGCAATTGCATCGCCCATGCCAAGGGCTTTGGCTACTCCAAGGATACACTCATAATCGGAGATTTCGTTCTCCCCTCTATCCAGCACCTTGCGCATTGCGGACAGACGTCTCTCCATGTTGATGTAGGTTCCTTCTTTTTTGATTCCGGGAACCACAGGGAAATAAACCGTACAGTCCTCAGCGCTCTCAATGGTGTCATAAATGTCCTGAACCACAAACAGCTCAAGCTTTTTAGCAGCCTCGGCGAAGGTCTCATTGTTGGTCCAGCTGTGCCTCGGGTTGGTACAGAGAATCCACAGTCCCTTTATCTCTCCGGCATTGATGCCCTCAATGATCTTGTTATATGGAATCGTCGGCTTTTTGGCTATAAGGTCCGGGGTTATTCCTACGATGTCAGCAATTCTCTTTCTTTCGTCCTCGTCAGCAAAATCACCGCCAGCAAACAGACATGTGGTATTGGAAAAGAGTCTTGAACCCATGGCATTGCACTGGCCTGTTATGGAGTTGCCGCCTGTACCGGGCTTTCCTACATTTCCGGTAAGAAAGGCCAGATTCATGATGGACTGGGCAGTCCTTACAGCCTCATATCCCTGATTCACGCCCATTGTCCACCAGAAGGAAACTGCTTTTCCATTATGTATAAGCTCAAGCAGTTCTAAAATCTGCTCTTTTGAAAGACCTGTTGCCTCACTTCCTCTCTCAAGCGTAAAGGCCTTTACAAACTCAGCAAAGCCCTCGTATCCCTCGGTATGGTTATCAACGAAATCGTGATCCACATAGTCTTTTTCAATTATCAGATTTGCAAGGGTGTACATGAGGGTTAAATCACTTCTCCACTTCAGCGGATAGTGATAGTCAGCGTTTCTTGCCGTCTCTGATTTTCTCGGATCAATGACGATTACTTTCCTGCCATCTATCTTGTTGTTTCTTACTCTCTGCCATATGATAGGATGCGCTACGACAGGGTTTGCTCCTATGAATATTATCGTGTCAGAAAGTTCAAAGTCGTTAAGAGTATATCCGGGCGCGTCATAGCCAAGTGTCCCCTTGTGGGCGACGGCTGCTGAAGCCATGCACAGACGTGTATTACCATCTACATTTGTCTGAAGAAAATTTCTCATTACATGGCCGAAAATTGCAAACTCTTCCAACGTCAACTGACCGGTACTGATACCGGCTACGCTCTCTCTGCCAAATTTTTCCTGCAGCTCTTTTAACTTTGAAGCTACATGTTTAAAGCCTTCATCCCAGGACACCTCTTTAAAGCTCCCGTCATCCTGTCTGATCTTGGGAAGCGCATTTGGCTTAACTGTTGTCTGCTGTTTACTCAGGGATAAGCCTTTGATGCAGGAAAACCCGTCATTAACGGGATATCCTTTCGTTGGAACTGTCTTGATGATCCTGCCATCTTCCACATAGAAATCCAGGTTGCAGTCGATGGCGCAAAAATTGCATGTGGACTGAACTTTTTTGACCATTTACCTTCTCCTTTTAGACACATTTGTCATATCAATAACCCACCAATATAATCATACCATTTCACACAAAAATAATGTGTGTTTTGACGTATATTAATAGTTTCTTAACAATTTAATATGCTATAATCTGATTATGAAAATCTCCGAGCTTTTAAGCCTAAAAAGTTCCAGACTTCATGGCTTTTAAGACGCGAACCGCCAGGTCCGCCGGGGTGCACATGGAAACAGAAGCGCCTTCCTTATTGAAAAGGAGTACATAATGAAAAAGACAGATCTCAGAAGCCTTATTTTCATGGCTTTATGCTGCGATCTTGGTTTGTTTGCCAAAAAGCTTATATCACCCGCAGCAAATTTCATAACCGAATTTCTTCACATTCCGGGCGGCATCGCCACCAGCTTTTCCCTTATGTTTTTAGTTATAGCAGCTGCACTTATGCCCTTTCCTTTATGCGCCACTGTAATGGGTGTTGTACAGAGCCTTCTTGCTTTGTGTTTCGGAATGACCGGCAGTATGGGCGCCCTTGCACCAATAGGCTACATCCTTCCGGGAATTGTGATCGATCTGGTTTTCTTTTTGGCAGAAAAACTATCCGGGCGCCGGGAAAACGGAATCCTGATAGCATCCGTACTCGCTTCTGTCACAGCCTGTCTCACAGCAAATTTCATCGTGTTTAACTTAAGAGGAATCGTTCTTTTTGTGTATACTATCGTGGCTGCCACAAGCGGTTCTGTCTGCGGGCTTTTGGGAGAGAAGCTCGTTGAAAGACTCCATCCTGTCATTGGATTAAGGCAGGCTCAGGAGAAAATATCATACAGAAACAAGGAGACATCATGAAGAAAAACAGTATCATCATCGTCATCGTTTTATTATTTATCACCTGCATTGCATCTATATTCTATTTGAGGTCGAGAAACGATGCGCCGGAAGGAAATCTTGCCGTTGTATCCGGGGATAAAACAGTTCTCATCGATCCATTCGGTAGTAGCCTTGTTGCGGTAAAGGGCGTCACCATAAACGCAAAAGGCCAGGAAAAAGACGTAGATGAAACCGGAATATCACTAAAGGATGCTGTTTTAAAGTCCGGACTTGGCGGCTCAGAATTTACAAAAGTCAGGGTAGTATCGTCAGATGAATATGCCGCCGAGATTTCTTCTGACGAAATAAACGAAGAAGGCAGGGCCTATCTTGCAAAACAACAGGAAGACGACGGTAGTATCAGCGCAAGACTTTACGTTTTCGGTGACAGCGATTCAAAGCGCCAGGTGAAGAATGTAGTGAGGATTGAGATTTTAAATGAATGAGTTTGATGGGATTGTTTTAGCTGGGGGAAAAAGTAAAAGAATGGGAACGGACAAGTCTGAGATCATTTTAGACGGAAAGTCCTTCCTTCAGATACAGACAGAAAAGCTACGAGACCTTGGCGCCGGCAGGGTCTATGTTTCAGGTAAATCTTCTCCTGTTCCATATGCCCACCACATAATGGATATAATACCTGACATGGGTCCTCTGGGAGGTCTCTATTCCTGCTTTCTGGAATGTACTTGCAGCAATGCCCTTGTGATCAGCGTAGATGTTCCGCTTATATCACAAAAAACGCTGGATTGTCTTCTACGAATGCATTTTTCCGGAAACACTGACGCAACAGTTCTGTCTCATAACGGCAAGGATGAGCCGCTTATTGCTGTTTACAGAACCGGTTCCACAGACATTCTAAAAGAGCTACTGGATGAAAAAAAACTGGCAGTCAGAGCCCTCTTGGAAAGGCTTGATTGCCAGTACTACGATTTTCATGGTGACCCAAATGAACTTTTAAACTGCAACTCCCCTGAGGATTATGCAGTAATTAAGAATGCTAAAGCTTAGTGTATCCTTCAATCCATTAAATGGGGCAGCGTCACCATTCTCATCAAGATCCGGACCACTTTATTCTTTCCATTTAGAATTTCAATGTTTCATACTATCAATGAATTTCATCTGAGGGCTCTCACTGCTAAGCTGCATCAACTTGACTCCGTTCACCATAAATAACTCCTCCTCTTCACTCCGGTTTCATCTATTCTTTTCAGCATGGCCTCTGTTCTTTATTTAAAAAGTTAATTTGTATCGCATTCCT
>JAEEGJ010016731.1_pt1 | contig 16755 bp, 13 predicted proteins | sample 8958761 | NCBI WGS metagenome assembly JAEEGJ01 (sample SAMN16246546, study PRJNA631951) | gut metagenome | biome: gut microbiome; feature: rumen; material: RS-attached | host: Bos | place: Iran: Karaj | collected 2018-10 | reverse complement strand
CCTGCAACGATGTGTCCACGCCGCAGCTTTACAACCTGGGCAAACTGCGCCCGGGCGTGCATACGATCACCCTCTGCGTGGATAACGGCGGGGGAGTGCCGCCGCAGGTGATCAAGAGTTCCCACCTCTATTCCGACGATACCCAGACGAACTGGAACGGCGTCATCGGCCGGATCGAGTTCGGGCCGATAGAGTCCTTCTCCGAGAAGCTTCCTGTCGCAGAGATGCCGCGGCTGGAGGTCGTGGACGGCCGGTTCGAAGCTGGCGGAAAGCCCGTCTTCCTCCGCGGCAAGCACGATGCCTGCGTCTTCCCGCTGACGGGGCATACCCCCATGGACAAAGCCTCGTGGATCAATTACTTCCGTCGTTGCAAGGATTACGGTATCAACCACGTGCGGTTCCATTCCTGGTGCCCGCCGGAGGCTGCCTTTACGGCCGCGGACGAGCTTGAAATCTACCTTCAGCCGGAGCTCCCGTTCTGGGGGACGCTGGAAGGGGAGGAACTGATTGCGTTCCTTCGAAAAGAGGGCCTGAACATCGTCCGTACCTATGGACACCATCCGTCCTTTGCGATGTTCTCTCTGGGCAACGAGCTTTGGGGCGAGAAGACAGTCATGCAGGAGCTGGTGGCGGCCTTCCGGGAGGCTGCCCCACAAATCCTCTACACCAACGGTACCAATGCATTCCTGGGCTGGCAGGGCTATGTCGACGGAATGGATTTCTTTGCCACCTGCCGTACACGGGGCGAGGCTTACGGCGAGTTTAACACGCACGTCCGCAGTTCCTTCGCTTTCTGCGACGCGATGGACGGCGGCATCCTGAACCACTTCTATCCCGGAACCACCCGGAATTTCGTCGAGGCACTGGATGGTGTCCCGATGCCGGTCATCAGCCACGAGACGGGGCAGTTCCAAAGCTATCCTGATTATTCGCAGATCGACAAGTACACCGGCCCGCTGGCCCCGTACAACCTGATGGAATTCCGTCATCGGCTGGACCTCGCCGGAATGGCGGACCAGGCGGCAGATTTCCACCGCGCCTCCCTCCGCTGGGCTTTCGAACTGTACAAGGCCGATGTGGAGATGTGCCTCCGGACGCCGGGCCTCGGCGGTTTCCAACTGCTGGACCTGCAGGATTATCCCGGCCAGGGATCGGCCTATGTGGGTATCCTGGACGCGTTCATGGACCCCAAGGGCGACATCGATCCCGCCGAATGGTGCCAGTTCTGCAGCGAACTCGTCCCGCTGGCCGAATTCAATAAGTATTGCTGGAGTGAGGACGAGCTGTTCCACGCGCATGTGAAGGTCGCGAATTTTACGGGTGAGGACTTGATCGAAGGGGAAAGCGAATATGAGATCGATAAGCCTGTTTCCGAACTGATGGATGGAGTGAAAGCTCCGGCCCGCATCGACCTCCGCCTGGCGGCCCATACCGCCGGCTTCGAAGGTAGCAATACCTGGCCCATCTGGGTGTATCCGGCCGACAACCAGCCGGACAAGCGCGGAATCACCATTTCCCGGAAACTGGACCAGGCGACGTTGAACGCCCTGGCCGCTGGGAAGAAGGTCCTCCTGATGCCCTCCGATACCACCAATACCGTGGGCGGACTGTTCCAGACCGATTACTGGAACTACCGGATGTTCAAGGGCATCTGCGAGAGAAACGGGAAACCCGTTTCGCCCGGTACCCTGGGCATCCTCACGGACCCGTCGCACCCGGTGTTCCGGGAATTCCCGACCGAAGAGCATACCGATTGGCAGTGGTTCCCGGTCCTGAAGGCTTCCCGGCCTATGATCCTGGATGCCCTCCGCGGGTACAAGCCCATCGTCCAAGTCATCGACAACGTGGAACGGAACCATCGGCTCGGGCTCCTGTTCGAGTTCGCGGTGGGGAACGGCAGCCTCCTGATATGCTGCTCCGACCTGGAAAGCACCCTGGCGTATCCGGAAGGCAGGCAGTTCTACAAGGCCGTGCTGGACTACATGCGCTCCGACGATTTCCATCCCACGGTCGCGCTCAGTCCGGACCGGCTGGTCCGTCTCTTCCGCGAAAAGGCGGAGGAGCAGCTGATTACGAATGTACAAAACATCTCCTATGAACAATAAGTGGATGCTGGCCGCCTTGCTTCTGGCGGCCGCATGTTCTCCGCGGGAAGTGGTTCCCAAGGCGCCCGATTATGCTTCCGCTGAATCGTGGTATGTGACCGATCGCGGGGCGGACGTGGATCTTTTCTATATCAGTTCCACGGAAACGTTTGATGCTTCGGTGGGCCGGAAGGTGTTCCATTATGCCCAGGCGGCGGACTCCGCGGCCTGCCCCGGCATCCGCGCTGAGATGGAGGGCGTGGACCGGATCCTGGCCGGCGACCTGAACTTCTATTCGCCCTTCTATCGGCAGATGTCGATGGAAACCTATCAGGACATGGACCTGATTGACAGCCGATTCCCTGTGGCGATGGAAGATGTCCGCACGGCCTTCAAGCACTATGTCGACGAACTCTCCGACGGCCGTCCCTTCGTCCTGGCCGGCTTCAGCCAGGGCGGGGAGGTCCTTGTGGAACTGCTGAAAGAGCTGCCCGACAGCCTGCAGGACCGCCTCGTCGCGGCCTACGTCCTGGGGTGGAAGATCACCCCGGAGGACCTGGCCGCTTCCACCGCCATCCGGCCCGCCCAGGGTGCCGACGACTACGGGGTCACCATCTGCTACAATTCCGTCGATTCGCCCGAGAACGCCAGCTTCGTGAGCAGCGGCAACACGGTCGCCATCAATCCGGTGAACTGGTGTACGGACGCCACGCCGGCGGTGCTGTTCGATTCCCTGACCGTCACGCTGGACCCGGAGACCAAGCTCCTGCTGGTGGACGGTTTCGAAGGCACCGGCTACGCCTGGAAGCCCTATTTCAAGGACGGCTGTTACCACACCTTCGAGATCCGCTGGTATGGGGAATCCCTGCGGGAGAACATAGCCGAGCGCTGCGCCGCCTACCAGGTCGCCCATACGAGCGGCAATCCGCTCTTTGACGGCTGGTATGCGGATCCGGAGGCCGTCGTTTTCGACAAGGAATACTGGATTTATCCCACCTATTCCCATCCGTATGAGGAGCAGCTGTTCATGGACGCGTTCTCTTCGAAGGACCTGGTCCATTGGACCAAACATGGCAAAGTACTGGCCAAGGACAACATTTCCTGGCTCTGGCGGGCCCTGTGGGCCCCTTCTGTGGTCCGGAAGGACGGGAAGTATTATCTCTATTTCGGTGCCAACGACATGCACGAGAAAGGGGAGGGCGGTATCGGCGTCGCCGTGGCCGACAACCCCGCCGGTCCGTTCAAGGATGCCCTCGGGCATCCGCTCGTGGACGAGGTCGTGAACGGGGCGCAGCCCATCGACCAGTTCGTGTTCCTGGATGACGACGGGACGTACTATATGTACTACGGCGGATGGGGACATTGCAACCTGGTCCGGCTGGGAGACGACCTGATGAGCCTGGTTCCGTTCGAAGACGGTGAGATTTACAAGGAAGTGACCCCGCAGGGCTATGTGGAGGGTCCCTTCATGCTCAAACGGAATGGGACGTACTACTTCATGTGGAGCGAGGGCGGTTGGACCGGTCCGGATTACCATGTGGCCTACGCCCGTTCCGACAGCCCCTTCGGCCCTTTCAAGCGGGAAGGGACGATCCTGGAATCCGATCCCGATGTCGCCACGGGCGCTGGCCATCATTCCGTCATCCGCGGCCGCGGCGAGGACGAGTACTACATCGTCTATCATCGGCACCCGCTGGGCGCCACCGACGGCAACAACCGCGTCGTCTGCATCGAACGCCTCTATTTCGACGAGTCCGGCCGGATCCTCCCGGTGCGTATTACTTTTGACGGCGTTCCGGCTTCCCGGCTGTAGGTCGAGCCCCCCGGCCGGCCCTAGAAAAAACCGGAAAGATTGCTTGCAAATCAGCGAAAATTGTTAACTTTGCAGTCCCTTTACCGGGATGCCCCTGTAGTTTAAAGGATAGAATTTCAGATTCCGGTTCTGACGGTCCCGGTTCGATTCCGAGCGGGGGTACGAAAAAAAGGCTGACGCATGCGCGCCAGCCTTTTTTCGCACCCTGTGCTGTCTATTCATTGAGGGGGCGGACCCCCTCAAACTCCCCTGGGTCGGGCTTGCGCCCTCCGAAATGCCTCTTGTATTAGGCTGGCAAGGGGATTGCATGTACTGAAATAATTATTAACTTTGATTAAGATAATCGTTTACTTGATGTAAATGAACAGATAACTATATGCAAAGAAAGCATTCCATCCTATATCTCGTCCTTGGAGCGGCGCTCCTTTTGCTATCCTGCAGTGAAAAGCAGGTACCCTCCTCTCTTACGACCATACCCCTGGAAGAGTTCAATGAAACGCTGGACGCAAAAGAAATCTTCCGGCGGAGCGACTACTATAATATGTCCGATTGGATTGTTCCGGATGAAAAGGGAGATCTGAAGATTCAACTGGGAAAGGAAAGCACGGCGTGGAGCCTTTGGATGAGGAACGACGCTCCCTTTGGTTTCTCGATGCAAGGAGGAGCAGAGAAGACCGTAAGGATTGATATCCCGCCCATCGGTGAGTCCGCGTCGGTGGATGTCCCTTTTTCTTTCGAGGTTCCTTGGTCTCTGTCTGGTGACGCTGTACCTGAAATCTACAAGCGCCTGTTCGAAATCGGATTGTACCAGAAAGGTGAATTTCGTTATGATTTCGGAGAAGATCTGCCTTTCATCAGTATCATTCCGGATATCCGGCTCGTTCTTCCGCCATGCATGTCTCCCGACCCCGAGGATCACAATGTCATGCCGGAAGGGAATGGATATCGATTCTACGTACAGTATTATGGACCTTCCCACGAGGATGTTTCCATGGTCGCCTCCTTCGAAGTCCCGGACGACTGTCAATCGCTGCCGGATCGCGCGATCCGCATGGGCTCGAATCTTACGATCAGCGGAACGTTGCATCTGGAAAAAAAGAGATTGAAGGAAGGCAGGGAATGGCCTGACCATCTGGATTTTTCCTTCTCCTTCGCGCATGAAGGCAGTCTTTTCCAGGCAAAAGGACTGTTCAACCTTCCATCGGCGTACACCGTTCCGGATATTTCCTATCAATATGACCTGCAAATCCGGCCTCTCTTGTTCCAGGCGAGTTTTTCGAACATTCACTTATATGACACGCGCATCCGTCTGGACTTCTTGAATAAAAGCCCGTTCCATGTCCGGCTCCGCGGTACCGTCGCATCTTATAAAAATGGAGCAGTGCTGCATTCGATACCCTTTGGCGACGACAGCACGATCGAGGCGTTACCATTCGATGCCGTCCGGACCAGTTGGAGCTATGACGGAGTCTGTGAAAAAACGATCTTCCTCAGCGAGTACGATCGGTTTCCGGTCAGCTTCCCGGGTTCGGAATTCCCGGACTATCAGGAACATGTCTCCCTTCAAGTCGACGGGCTCTCCAGCCTTTTCGCCGGAGACCCGGATGACATCCGCTTCACCGGTCTCCAGGTCGAAAGAAATCCCGATGAGATCATCGATATAACGGTCAGCGATTTCGAAGAGGCGTATTTCAAATTGAGTGGACAGATCTCTACTCCTCTCCAGGTTGGGAAAGATTTCTCCGCTCAGAAAGGACTCCCGGTTTATTTCCCGAGAGACATATTCGAAGAGGACGTCCCTCTGTATAAAGTCATTTTAGAAGGGACATTGAGTTCCACGCTTCCGTTCTTCTTCGAACTGAAAGATATCGTTGTCAACCCGGGTATCACTTGTACCTGGGATAAGGTCCTCCTACCCCCTTCTCTTGCCAATGAAACGTCTTCCGTCCATTTCACGATGCAGCTTGAATCAGAGAAGGATTTGAAAAGCTTGATGAGTGAAGCAACGCTTCTTTTCCGGCTTTTCGCCGATGAATCCTGCGCCGGTAAGCCCATCAACGAGTCCGGCTGTATTTCCTTGAAGGATGTGGTTGTCAAGTATTGAGGAATTGGTTCGATATCACTCCGGTTGCGGGTATAAAAAGAGGCTGGTGCAATCGTGCACCAGCCTCTTTTCGCACCCTGTGCTGTTCACTCATGGAGGGGGCGGACCTCATCAAACTCCTCTGGGTCGGTCCGCCTGGCTATGATTGCATTATCCAAGGAAATGACTACTTGTACTCCTTCAGATAGTAAGTAAGGCTCGTCGTCATGCTGTGGGAGGTATAGCCGCGGAAGAGTTTATAGCGTTCCATCGTGGTGTCGAAGGAGCGGACGATGGTGCAGGTGGCAGGGTCACCTTCTTCGACGTTCACGACGAGGGAGCCGTGGAAGCGGTAATCCTTGAAGAAGGACTGGTACTGGTTGTTCCATTCGCACTTGAGGGAGCCGTCCTCGTTGTTTTCCCAGGCCCAGGAACCGACATTGACCTTGCCATTGTCAAAGAGGACCGCATAGGTGCCGGATTCCGTGAAGATGAGTCCTTTGCACTTCTTGTCCAGCTCTTGCTCGCCTTCCTCGTCGCCGGTCTTCTGGAACCATTTCGTGAAGTCGCAGCCATCCACGTCGAACCCGAAATTCAGGCCAGGCAAGTCACTGAACGAAAGGGAGAAATAGCTCCTGTCGAAGACCCAGTGACGGCACAGTTCCCGGTTGATTTCCGTTTCCTGGACCGTGGATGCCAGATTGGCATGGACCGTAAAGGGATCCCAGCCGCCGCTGTCGATGAAAATCTCGGCCACGCCGCCGCTGAGGAAGTCGATGACGAGTTTGCCGAATCCCTGCAGGAAATAGGTCCCGTCGACGAACGTGAAGTTTCCGTAGACCCAGACGTCGTTCAGGTCCAGGTCGCTGTCGCTCTTGGTGCGGGCGGGTTTCTTGGTGACGATGTATTCGCCATCTTTCGTCAATTCAATGGATTGGATGGGGCTGGAGGCATCTGTGATCTCGTATTTGCCGAGCACCTGGTCGGCATCCTTTCCGGCAGGATTCTCCTTGTTACAGGAGGTCAATGCCACGATGGAAAAAAGAAAAGCGCTTGCCAGGGCAAGCATTTGCCGTGTTTTCATGACTGTTCAATTTTAAGTCTACCGCATTTTACTTCAAATTCCGGGCCGCCGGCTATTTTTCCCGGACGGCCTTGCCGCTCAGGTGGTCGATGGTGAATTCCAGCAATTCCGCCCGGGGGCCGTTCTTGCGGATATCCGCCTCCGTATCGTAACCCTCGGGGAAGTACTTGCTCCCCAGGGAACGGAGCCTGCCCAGGCGGTCGGCATCATCGGCCAGGACGCGGACCCGACCGAAGCAAATCACACTCTTGACATGATACCACCAGTCCCCAGGCTCCTTTTCCGGCTCGTCCAGGACGGTGAAGCAGGCTTTGTCGCAGGCGCGGAGGGCGTCCAGCTTATGGCCTTCCTTGGCGCAATGGAAATAAAGCTTCCCGTCTTCGAACACGAAGTTGATGGGGACGGTATAAGGGTATCCGCCGTCACCGATGACGGAGAGAAAGCCCCGGTAGGCATTCTCCAGGATCCGGAAGCACTCTTCTTCCGGAAGGGCTTGTTTGGCCCGGCGCATGGGCCTGAAGGGTTGTTCCATCATAACTATTCAATTCGGATGCTCCCGTCATCCTCGATGACGACGATATCTCCTTCCTGGACATTCACGAAACCGTCGTCCGTCAGGATGGACAGGATCGTGAGGCCCATGCAGAAGTAAGGATCCAGGACCTTGTCGCCCAGGATCGCCTTGAATTCGGCCTGGTTGGTGCCGGTGTAGGTAAGCTTAGTCATTCTTTCCGTTCAGTTTCAGGACCAGGTACTCCGAGCGGGTGCCGACGCGGATCTTGGCGCCCCAGAGGCCGAGGCCCGAGGAAATGTAATAGCGCGTGTCTCCTTTCCGGTAATGTCCCCAGGATTTCTCGAACATGAGGTCGGTGGCCCAGGAGACGGGCCAGACCTGGCCACGGTGCGTGTGCCCGCTGAATTGGAAGTCGATGCCCGCCTGCTCGGCTTCTTCCAGGTGGTTGGGCTGGTGGTCCAGGAGGAGTGTGAATCCTTCCAGACCTTCTGCGAGTTCCTGCAAGGAGGCCCGGCTCCGGGCTGAGCGGTCCTTCCGGCCGATCACATCGATCCCCTTGAAATGGGCCACGGAATCCTTCAGGACCCGGATTCCGGCCGCTTCGAAGAACTGCTCCGCCTGCGCAAGGCCGGCGTAGGATTCATGGTTGCCGAGGACAGTCCAGACGGGCGCTTCCAGGCGCTGGAATTCTTCTTCGTAATGACCTTCCGCCACGGGCCGGAGACTCCGGTCGATGATGTCACCGCCGATCAGGACCAGGTCCGGCTTCTCCGCATTGATAAGGTTGACCCAGCGCGCAAGTTCCGCCCGGCGGTTGTGATACCCGATGTGCAGGTCGCTGGCCAGGACGATCGTCAGGGGCTTCTCCAGCGGCTTGTCCGTCGTGAGGGTCAATTCCTCGCGGTATTTGTGCGGGTAGTGGATGGCGCCCAGCGTCATGATGAGTGCCACGATACCGATGGCTCCCAGTAAACCCGCAGCGCTGTCCTTGAACAGTGTCTTCGGCAGGAGGTGGCAGAGAGAGGCGATATCGGCCACGATGAAAACCAGCAAAAGGTACAGGAAGGCGATCATCCAGGTATTGCCGACCTCGTAGAGTACGGTCGCCAATTTGACCGGTACGCGTTCCGTGAAGGCGAAACCTGCAAACATGCTCGCCATCCAAAGCAGGAACAGCCCCGTCACCGCCAGTTTCCATCCCGGCGGCGCAATCCGCCACAGGTGCCAGCAGACATAACCTGTCAGCGCGAAAACTAGGGCGAGTATGGCGAGGAATCCGGCACGCATGGCTATTTCAGGACCTTCCAGGTAACTTCGTCCGCAGTACCATCGGAGGACACGACCTTGAAGGTGGTGTCTCCAGAGCCCATGGTCACGTCCTTGAACTTCCAGATGACGCCGGTAGGTTCGCCGGAAGCGGCCATTTCAGCCACCTTTTCACCGTCACGATAGAGCGCAAGGCTCGGAGCGTTGGCATACACGGTAAGCGTAAACTGCTGACCGGCAGGACGGTAATGCAGCCGCCTCTCAGTGATATACACCGTTTTTACGTCCTTATTCCACCAGGCCTTGTACAGGTAGAAAACGTCCTTCTTCGTCTGGCGGTCTCGCGTGATGAGACCCTTGTCATTCATGTACATGCGGGCGGGATTCACCACGTAGTTCACGCCGTCCTCCGAGTCCACGAAGCCTTCGTGCCGGTCGGCGACCGGAAAGTCGAACAGGATCCAGAGGGAGGTGAAGTTCAGCCAGGGCATCTGCGCGATCTGCTGCGCATGCGCCTCGTGCGAGCGGTTGCCATAGGCCTCGAAGTGGAGGGAGTCGGTCCGGTCGCGGCGGACGGCGCGCTCGTCCCAGGTCTCGCAGTAGGGATTGATGCCCACGCCGTATTCGGAGATGTTGGCCGGACCCATGACGTCACGGATGCGGACCATATCCGCGGTGATGCCGCTGAAATCGTCGTAATTGTAGTACCAGCCGTGATAGCGGTTTTCGGAGAAGTAGTCGGCCTTGAGCTCGGTGTAGCGGTCCCGCTCGAAGACAGAGTCGTCGGTCAGGCCGACCAGGCGGGTGGGATCCAGCGACTTCGCATAGTCATACAGCCGGGCGGTCTCCGCCACCACGCGGTCCGTGTCCAGCCAACCCTGGTAGTTCGGGCGGTTGCCCCAACTGTCCAACTCGTTCCACATGCCCCAGAAGCAGATGGACGGGTGGTTGTACAAGCTCGTTACCATCTCCCACATTTGCTGGTGGATGTTCTCGAAATAGGCCTCGGAGGCGTTCGTACCGCAGATATTGACCCAGGGAATCTCGGTTTGGACGATGATGCCCATGCGGTCGCACAGACGGAATTCCTCGTCGTTGTGCGGGTAGTGTGCCAGCCGGAGGAAGTTGCAGCCGAGCTCCTTCACGACGGCATAGTCGTTCGCGATGTCCTCCTTGGTCAGGGCCGATGCCTTCCCGGCCATGTCCTGATGCATGGACACGCCCCGGAGCGGATAGGGCTTTCCGTTGAGGCTGAAACCTTTGTCCCTGTCGACGCTGAAATAGCGGAAGCCGACCTCAGTGCGGGCGACGTCCTTGTTGACCTGGATTTCCACCGTATAAAGATACGGGTCCAGAACGCCGTTCCAGAGGTGGGGATTGTCCAGGGTCAAGGTCGCCTGGATGTCCTGGTCCGTGCCGGGCAGGGGATTGATCCCGACCGTCTCGGAGGCGACGACCTTCCCTTCCGCATCTTTCAGGGTTACAAGGACATGGCCCTTCATGGCCGGCCCGGTGTTCCGGACGCGGGCCTGGACTTCGGCAACTACTTTATTGTCAGAGACTTCTTTCTGGACCACATGCAGGCGGTACGGCCCGTATTCTTCCGGAGAGAAGAAGACATCGTCGTACACCAGCAGGCGGACGGGATTGTGCAGGCCGCCGTTCTTGTTGAAATCGGAACTCACGGGAATCATCTCCATGTCCTCCGTGTTGTCGCAGATCACTTCGACCTGCCCGCTGTGCGGGAGAGGCACGACAAAGGGCGTATAGCCGCCCTTATGGGCCTTCAGGAGCGTACCGTCCAGGTACACTTCCGCCGCCTGGGCAGCGCCTTCAAAAAGCAGGAAGGCGTTCTTCCCGGCGGGGAAGGAGACTTCCCGGCGGTAATGGGCCTTACCGCGGTAATACTTCTGGGTAGGCCCGTCCAGGGCGTTGTAGGAGTGGGGGACCGTGACGGATTCCCACTGTTCCCCGTCCTTGGAGAACTGCCAGTCTTTCAATTCGGATTCCACACCGCAGGCAACTGCGAGGAGGGAAAGGGCTACGAGGCCCGGCAACAGGTATTTCATGCGTCGGCTTGTTTACGGTGGAGCCAGTGATCCTTGAGCCATTCGCGGACGGGTTCGTCGTACGCTTTCTGCAGGCCCCAGGCGATGATGATGGCCATCAGCAGGACACCGACCGCCACGGCGACATGCTGCCAAAGCGGGGCGTCGGGATGGGCGGCCACCCAGCCCATCTGCATGTAGATCAAGGGATAATGTGTAATGTAGATCGGGTAGGAAATGCCGCCGAGCCAGCGGCAGAGCGCCGTGCTTCCCCGGCCGGTCGTCACCGAGCCCGCGCCAGCGAGGACGATGAGCGGGAACAGCACGAGGATGCAGAGCGCCTGGAACAGACCGTCAGGCACCCCCTGTTTCCCGCCGATGCAAGGCATGGCGAGCAGCACCACGATGGCGAGGCCGCACCACCAGAAGCCGCCCTTCAGGTGGATGGGGGAGCCGCTGGGATTGGACTCGCTCCGGTGTGCGGGCAGGATCCGGGAGATGAGCAGGCCGCACAGGAATGGATACAACAGCCGCGTAAAGGCGATGTAAATCTGCTCTGGAGTAAGGGCCCAGCCACCGATTACGTTATAATGGGGCTCCTCCAGCAGTCCGAACACGTTCCATCCCATCGTCAGGTCCAGCGTGAAGAAGGCGCAAACGGCGCAGAGGATCGCGAGTCCAGCCTTGGGCAGGTGCCGGAAGATGAAAGCGTACAGGATATTGCCGATGTATTCGAGGGTCAAGGTCCATTGCGGACCGTTGAAGGAATTCAGTTCGCCCCAGCCCCGGATATCCAGCCCGTTCCCGCACGGGATGATGAACAGGCCCATCACCAGGCAGAGGAAGAACTTCCATGCTTCCACTTCCTGGGTCTTCGGGAAGGCGGGACCGGAGAAGAAGAAGAGCGCCGCACCCACGACCGTACCGGCGATCACCATCGGGTGCAGGCGCGTCAGACGCCGTTTAAAGAAGCCCCAGGTGGTCATTCGGTCCCAGCGGTCGTCATAGGCGTATCCCACGACGAAGCCGCTCAGGACGAAGAAGAAATCCACCGCCAGGTAGCCGTGGTTCACGATCTGGGAGGCCGGACCTTTGGAATAGGTCTCGAAGAGGTGGAAGATCACCACCATGAGGGCCGCGACGCCGCGGAGACCGTCCAGGATCTCGTAGCGCGGCTTTGAAGCCAGGTAGATGTCGGTTTTGGCCATAGGTCAGTCCTTGCGATAAACTTTGAGCATGCGGATGTCTTCGAGGGGGCGGTCATAGTCGTCCGTGGGCACTTTCTGGATGGCTTCCAGGACGTCCATGCCCTCGGTTACCTCGCCGAATACCGTGTAGGCGCCGTCCAGGTGCGGGCAGGGGCGCATCATGAAGCAGTACTGGGAGGCGCAGGATTCGCGATTGGGATTGACGTCATCCCCTTCGCGGGCGGCCAGGATGGACCCTTTTACACAGGTGATGCCCTGGTCCACGCGGATTTCGGCCGGCACCCGGAAGTCCGGTTCGCCGTCGCCGAGCAGTTCTCCCGGCTTCGCATACTTCGAATTCGGGTCTCCGCCCTGGATGACGAAATCGTCGATCACCCGATGGAAGAGCAGGCTGTCGAAATAGTGCTCCTCCGCAAGACGGATGAAATTGTCCCGGTGCAGGGGCGTCTCGTTGTACAGTTTGAACTCCACGGTCCCCATCGTCGTTTCCACGACCATCACGACCTCTTTTTCGGTTTTCGGCCCGCAGGCGGAGAGCATCGCCGCGAGGGCCGCGATACACAGAATCCTTTTGCCCATAGAATCTCAGTCCATTGATTACAAAAGCCTAAGATACGCATTCTTGGCGGGTCCGCCAAATAAAAACCGGGGAAGACGTTTCCGTCTTTCCCGGTAAACCGTGCTGGTTAACCGCGATGGCTACAGGTCCGCACTGTTGAGTTCGTCCTGGCGGCGGCAGTTGATCGCATCCTCGTAGAAGAGGTTGATGGCCGGCTGCTGGGTCATCGGGTTGTTGACGATCACCAGATGGATGGTTCCCTCCGGGACGACGAACCGGGCATACCAGCGGGCCCTGCCCCGGCGGAGCGCCTCCAGCTCCCGTCCGTCTCCATCGGAGAAGGGGAGTTGGAACTCCTGGGACATCTCCACGGGCTCTCCATACTTGAAGGCAAGGCTCCTGAGGAGGGTGTAGAAATCCATCCGCAGGTTGCCCCAGTTGTCGGGAGAGGGATAGTTCACCGCTACGCGGCTTGTGATTCCTTCGCTGGTGGGGATGACGAAAACGTCGACCGTCTTGCCGGTGAACCGGCCGCTGAGCGCAGCACCGAATTCGCCGTCGTTGACCAGGTGGAATTCACTTTGGCAGAGGGCTTCGACGAACGCTTTTTCGGGTCCGTCGATGGGAATGTTCTTGAACTTGAGATGCTCCTGCGCCCCGGCCCAGCAGCAGATGCCCAGGGTCACCAGGAGAAGGATGGTTCTTTTCATAGTGGTCGTGTCATTGGTTATCTGAAACAAAGATAAGTAAAAAAATAGTGAACAAGGTGGACATTTTTTAAAAAATAGTAGATTATCTGGGAACGACCGGCATCCCATGAAGAGAATTTGAAAGGATTTGGTGTGATTATGTAAAATCAAGGGGGGATTGTTGTGTAACTTTGCTCCAACCTGATTCCTTGACACAAAACCAAACCTCATCTGATATGAAGAAACTCTATTTCCTGGCCCTTGCGGCCCTGCTGCTTGCCGCGTGCAAGACAGAGACAAAGGTCCCTGTGCTGACCATCGAAGGTGGTCAGGTCCAGGGTGTGACGACCGACATCCCGGGTGTCGTCGCGTACAAAGGAATCCCTTACGCTGCGCCGCCGATCGGCGACCTGCGCTGGAAGGAACCGCAGCCCGTCGTTCCGTGGGACGGCGTGATGCAGGCGGACCGCTTCGGCCATCCCGGCTACCAGGCCGTCCACTATCCCGGCGGCTATTTCACCGAGTGGGGCTATGGCGAGGAGGCCCAGTGCAGTGAGGACTGCCTGTACCTGAACGTCTGGACGACGGCTGCCGGCAAGCCGGGCGAGAAACTCCCGGTCGCTTACTGGATCCATGGCGGCGGCTACCGCGAAGGCTGGGGCTCCGAGCCCGAGTTCGACGGTGAGGAGTTCGCCAACCACGGCGTGGTCCTCGTGTCCATCAACTACCGTCTCGGTGTCTTCGGCTTCCTGGCCCATCCCGAGCTGGCTGCCGAGAGCCCGCATGGCGTTTCCGGCAACTACGGTGTCCTGGACATGATCCAGGGCCTGAAGTGGGTCAAGCAGAACATCGCCCAGTTCGGCGGTGATCCCGACAACGTGATGATCTTCGGCCAGAGCGCCGGCGGCGGCGCCGTCCGTACCCTGGTCGAGTCCCCGCTCGCCCGCGGCCTGTTCAACAAGGCGGTCATCATGAGCGCCGGCGGCATGGGCGGCATGGGTGGCGGCCGCGGCGCCCGTCCGGCGGCTGCGCCTGCGAACGCCCGCCCTGCGGCGGCTCCCGCTTTTGCTGCGCCTACCCTGGAGAGCATCCAGAACGCCAACAAGGCCATCCTTGACTGGGCCGGCCTGACCGACCTCCAGAAGATGCGTGCGGCCGGTACCGAGACCATCTACGCCCTCAGCACCATCTATGCCGGCGCCAACGGCGCTGCCGCTGCCGGCGGTTTCGGCCGCGGTCCCGCACTCACCGGCGCTCCGATCGTGGACGGTTACGTCTCCCTCAAGTCCTTCGACGAGGCTGCCACCGACGGCTCCCTGGCGGATGTCCCGTACATGATGGGCTTCACCAAGGATGACATGGGCAATATGACCGAGGGTATCGCGAACTTCGCGCTGAACCGCCAGGAGAAGGGCGGCAAGTGCTACGCCTACCAGTTCGCCCGTCCGCTCCCGGACGACGGCAGCCAGAAGGTGTATGTCCTCAAGGGCGCCTTCCACTCCTCCGACCTCTGGTACGTGTTCAAGTCCCTGAAGCACTGCTGGCGTCCCTGGACGCAGGGCGACTGGGATCTCGCCGAGAAGGAAGTGACCTACTGGGCCAACTTCTGCAAGTACGGCGATCCGAACGGCCCTGAAGGCGGCGAATGGACTCCTTACACCAAGGAGAACCCGAAGTTCATGATCTTCAAGCTGGACGATGCCGACAACGAGGCCTCCGCGATGGGCGATCCCGTCCTGGGCGAGCGCTTCAACTGGCCCCCGCAGCCCCCGAAGGAGGAGAAGTAGTTCCTTTTCCGGCGTTTTTTGACTAACTTTACGGCCGAATGAGACGATTTGCCCTCATATCGGCCGTAATTTTCGTCTGTGCGCTCCTGCGGGCGCAACCGCAGTACGAGTTCCGGATGCTGGACGCATCGGGCGGCCTTCCCGAGAACAATGTCCGGGATATGCTGATGCTGCCGGACGGCCTGATGTGCATCCAGACCACCTCCTACCTGTGCTTTTTCGACGGCGCCGCCTGCCGCAACTACCGTTGGGATCCCGTCCGGGTTCCCTACGCGGAGTACAGCGGGCAGAACCGCCTTTCCTATGACCCGGAGACGGATCGCGTCCTCGTGCAGACGCGGGACCGTTCGTGGGCTTTCGACCGGGGCACGCAGACGTTTCTCTACGATGTCCCGCAGCCGGCCGCACCGGCGGGCGGAGAACCGGCCGGCCTCTTTCCGGAGGACCTCTCCAGCCGGACCGAGACCGCGGAATCCTCGGACGGACGCCGTTGGTTCATGTCGGACAAGCACATCATCCTGTACCATCCCAAGACGGGCCAGCTGACCGAGCGGGAGACGATTCCCGCGGGCAGCGACGACCTGTTCACCTCCATCGCCGTGGACGGGGAGGACAATCTGTGGATCGGAACCGCGCGCTCCGGCGTCCGGATCCTGTACAAGGACGGCTCCTCCTACCGCTTTCCGCGGCTGGACCGCATCGACGGGAAACCGGTCTATCCCCATACGGACATCTCCAAGATCTACGCGGACCCGCAGGGCGGGGTCTGGATCGCCACCCAGCAGGAAGGCATCCTCTACTGGCACAAGGACATCATCCGGATCCGGACGGTCGACGCGCAGTCTCTCTCCGGGGGCGCGATGCCGGACGAGAGCGTCAAGTGCCTGGCGGAGGCGCCGGACGGAAGCATCCTGGTGGGCACCATCCACGGCTTGCTCCGCTATGACCCCAAGACCCGCCGGATGGACATCCCGTATCCCGAGTTGAAGGACGAACTGGTTATCAGCCTGTTCGTGGATTCCCGGGCCCGGATCTGGGCGGGCACCTTCTACAACGGCCTGTACCGGGTCGACGGCCGGCAGGTCCGGCATTTCACCTATGCCGAACCCTCGAACGTGGACGTCTCCTACCAGCACGCCACGCCCAACCTGAACTGCGTCCGCCTCCTCCGGGAGGACGGGAACGGGCAGTATTGGATTTCCGTCTACGGCGGCGTGGGCCGGTTCGATCCGGAAACCGGCCGGATCGACCTGCTCCGGGAGAAGCATCCGGAGCTGGCGCGGTACATGGTGGTCCGGGACCTTTATCTGGGGGAGGAAGGCGCCCTTGTGGCGGCCGGGGACAACGGGCGTTTCCTGTACCGGCCGGCGCAGGACGAAGTGGCGAAGGTGGACACGGTGGACGCCTTCGCGCTGACGAACCAGATTCTCCAGGATGCCGCCGGAAGGGTCTGGCTGGCCGAATCGGACGGCCTCTACCTTCGCGACGCCCGCTCCGGAAACCGGCGCCTCCTGCAGTCCGGGATGGTGATGGCGGTTTCCGAGGACGCCGCGGGCAACATCTGGGCCTCTTCCACCAACAGCCTCATCCGCCTGTCGTTCGCCCCGGACGGGACGGTTT